>ERZ808042.232-NODE-232-length-46305-cov-7.007571_pt1 | contig 46305 bp, 28 predicted proteins | sample MGYA00380193_ERZ808042 | MGnify/ENA primary metagenome ERZ808042 (study PRJEB31490, sample SAMN06133401) | mouse gut metagenome | isolation source: M1_2 | host: mice | place: China: Chengdu | collected 2015-05 ...
ACTAATTTACTAAATATCTGCGATATGTACAACTTTTTCATTGCAAATATGTTAAGAATCTAATTCAACCAACAGGTTATATAATATATATATCGCGTGCTGAGATAAAGTTTTCATCAAGGTTCTCCCCTCCTCTTCCCCGCTCGGAACCCTCTTTTTGCCGGAAAGAAGACAGGCTTTCCTACAGTTTTTCCCGTCCGAGTAGTGAAGAGCCGTCGAAAAGTCGTATCTTTGGGCAATCATTCTAAAGGAAGTTCTTGGATATGGCAAAAGAGAAGACGGTATATGTATGCAGCAACTGCGGGCAGGACTCCCCGAAATGGGTGGGCAAGTGCCCTTCGTGCGGAGCGTGGAACACCTATGTGGAAGAGGTGGTGCGGAAGGAGACCGCCGGCAAACGTCCGGTATCGGGCATCGAGACGGCAAAGGCAAAGCCCTTGACCTTCAGCGAAATCACCGTCGGCGAGGAATCGCGCATCGACCTGCACGATGCAGAGCTGAACCGCGTATTGGGCGGCGGGCTGGTGCCGGGCTCGCTGGTACTGATAGGCGGCGAACCGGGCATCGGGAAATCGACCTTAGTGCTGCAAACCGTGCTCCGCGTGCCGGAGAAGCGCATCCTTTACGTTTCCGGCGAAGAGAGCGCCCGGCAGCTGAAGCTGCGCGCCGACCGCCTGTCGGACACTTCCAGCGACTGCCTGATTGTGTGCGAGACTTCGCTGGAGCAAATCTACGTGCACATCAAGAACACGCGTCCCGACCTGGTCATCATCGACTCCATCCAGACCATCTCGACGGAGACGCTCGAATCATCGCCCGGCAGCATCGCACAGGTCCGAGAGTGTTCCGCCTCCATCCTGCGCTTTGCCAAGGAGACGCACACGGCGGTCATCCTCATCGGGCATATCAACAAGGAGGGCAGCATTGCCGGACCCAAGGTGCTGGAGCACATCGTGGACACCGTGCTCCAGTTCGAGGGCGACCAGCACTATATGTACCGCATCTTGCGCAGTATCAAGAACCGCTTCGGGAGCACCGCCGAGCTGGGCATCTACGAAATGCGGCAAGACGGGCTGCGCCAGGTGAGTAATCCCTCGGAACTGCTTCTCAGCCAGGACCACGAAGGGATGAGCGGCATCGCCATCGCTTCGGCGATAGAGGGCATCCGCCCGTTTCTGATAGAGACGCAGGCGCTGGTGAGCAGTGCCGTATACGGCAACCCGCAACGCTCCGCCACCGGCTTCGACATCCGAAGGATGAATATGCTGCTCGCCGTACTGGAGAAGCGTGTCGGCTTCAAGCTCGCCCAAAAAGACGTTTTCCTCAACATCGCCGGCGGACTGAAGGTGAACGACCCTGCCATCGACCTCTCCGTCATCAGCGCCATCCTCTCCAGCAACATGGACACTGCCATCGAACCGGAAGTCTGCATGGCGGGAGAGATAGGGCTGTCCGGTGAAATCCGCCCCGTAAACCGTATCGAGCAACGCATCGGCGAAGCGGAGAAACTCGGGTTCCGACGTTTCATCCTACCCAAATACAACCTGCAAGGGCTGAATACCAACAAGCTGAAGATTGAGCTGATTCCAGTGAGGAAGGTAGAAGAGGCGTTCAGGGCGCTATTTGGATAACAGTACTAATTTATAAACAAAAATCAGAATAGAACGTATGTCGAAACAACTTATACACCATTTTTCAGCCGCAGATGACACGGATAACACAGATTTTTTCTTGATTTATCTGCGTCATCCGTGTCATCTGCGACTGAAAAATGTGATAATCTGTGGAAACCTGCGTAATCTGTGGTGAAACTATGATACAGGAATACCAACTACGCGTGCTGCCCGACATCGCAGCCAACGAACAACGCATTCAGGAATACCTCGTCCGGGAGAAGGGACTGAACGCACGCGACATCACCGCTACGCGGGTGCTGAAGCGTAGCATCGACGCGCGCCAGCGAACCGTCTTCGTCAACCTGACCGTACGCGCCTACCTCAACGAACTGCCGAAGGAGAAGGAGTATCGGGAGACTATATATAATAATGTGTCGGACCGCCCGCAAGTGATTGTCGTGGGAGCCGGTCCGGGCGGACTGTTTGCGGCACTGCGCCTGATAGAGCTCGGGCTGCGCCCCATCGTCGTGGAGCGCGGGAAGAACGTGCGCGACCGCAAGAAAGACCTCGCCCTGATAGGCAGGGAGCAGACCGTCAATCCGGAGTCGAACTACAGCTTCGGCGAAGGGGGTGCAGGCGCCTACTCGGACGGCAAGCTCTACACCCGCAGCAAGAAGCGGGGCAGCGTGGAGAAGATTCTGAACGTCTTCTGCCAGCACGGCGCTTCACCCGCCATACTCGTGGACGCCCATCCCCACATCGGGACGGACAAGCTTCCGCGCGTGATAGAGAATATGCGCAACACCATCATCGGCTGCGGGGGCGAGGTGCACTTCGAAACCCGTATGGACGCCCTGATCATCAGACACGACGAAGTGAAAGGCATTGAAACCAACACCGGGAAAACCTTCCTCGGATCCGTGATACTTGCCACCGGACACTCCGCACGCGATGTCTACCGCTGGCTTGCCGCCAACCGGGTGGAGATAGAAGCCAAAGGCATCGCCGTGGGCGTGCGCCTGGAGCATCCCGCCGAACTGATAGACCGGATACAGTACCACAACCGCGAAGGGCGCGGCAAGTACCTGCCCGCCGCCGAGTACAGTTTCGTCACCCAAGTGGACGGCAGAGGCGTGTACAGCTTCTGTATGTGTCCCGGCGGCTTCGTCGTTCCGGCAGCCAGCGGCCCGCAACAGATTGTGGTCAACGGCATGAGCCCCAGCAACCGCGGCTCGCGCTGGAGCAACTCGGGCATGGTGGTGGAACTGCGTCCGGAAGACTTGGAGAATGAAGAATTAAGAATGATGAATGAAGAATGGGAGAAAGAAAATGAAGAACTAAGAATGAAGAATGAAGAATGGGCTGCGCACAAAGCACAGAGTAACATTTCTCAATTCTCAATTCTCAATTCTCAATTAAAAATGTTGTTCTTCCAGGAAACCCTCGAACAGCTCTGCTGGCAACAGGGCAACCGGAAACAAACGGCACCCGCACAGCGCATGGCAGACTTCACGAAGAAGAAGCTCAGCTACGACCTGCCCGAAAGCTCGTATGCTCCGGGGCTGGTATCCTCGCCGCTCCACTTCTGGATGCCGCCGTTCATTGCCGACCGGCTGAGCAAAGGCTTCCAGCAGTTCGGCAAATACAGCCACGGCTTCCTGACCAACGAAGCCACCCTGATTGGCATCGAGACCCGCACGTCGGCTCCGGTGCGCATCGTCAGAGACAAAGAGACGCTACAGCACATTCGCCTGAAGGGGCTGTTCCCCTGCGGCGAAGGAGCCGGATATGCAGGCGGCATCGTGTCGGCAGGCATCGACGGAGAGCGGTGCGCAGAAGCCGCAGGAGAGTTCTTACGGATAGATACAAACGCCTTATGACACCTCCCGAGATAGCCATCGTCGCCCCCAACACGCTCACCGCCTTGGGATTGCAGCACCTGCTGGAAGAGATTATCCCGATGGCGGTCATCCGTGTGTTCCGCTCGTTCGCCGAACTCATGGACGACACGCCCGATATGTATGCCCACTACTTCATCGCCTCGCGCATCTATTTCGAGCACACCGCGTTCTTCCTACCCCGCAAGCCCAAGACCATCGTACTGGCAAGCGGCAGCAACCTGCCACAACTGTCGGGAGTGCCGACGCTGAACATCTATCAGGACGAGCAGGGTCTTGTCCGGGACATCCTCCAGCTGCACCAGCACGGGCATCAGCAAGGACATCAGCAAGGAAACCGTTCCGGCCATCCCGGCAAACACCCGGGCAACCTCTCCACCACTCCATCGCCCCGCCCTGCCAACGGCAACAACGACGAGCACGACCTCTCCGCCCGCGAGATAGAGGTGCTGGTGCTCCTCACCAAGGGACTTATCAACAAGGAGATTGCCGACCGGCTGAACATCAGCCTGACCACCGTCATCACCCACCGCAAGAACATCGTGGAGAAGCTGGGTATCAAGTCCGTATCGGGGCTGACGATTTATGCGGTGATGCACGGGTATGTGGAGGCGGACCGGATATAAGGGGGTTAACTCCTCATAAATTAGGATTGCACAGACGGCAGATTTCGCGTTACTTTGCAGGCAAAATAAAACCGATTATGAAACAACCTAAGATTATTACCCTGATGCTGGCGCTTCTTGCTGCCGGCAATGTACTCGCCGAAGAGGCGGACAGCCTGAAAATAGTAGACGTGGAGGAAGTGCTCGTCATTGCAGCCCCTAAAGAGAACCGCAAGTTGCGCGAGCTGCCCGCAGCCGTCACCCTGCTGTCGCAACAAGCCATGCAGGCATCCCAGGTACACTCCATCAAGAACCTGACCGGACTCGTTCCCAATATGTTCATCCCCGACTACGGTTCGCGCCTGACCTCCGCCATCTACATCCGAGGTATCGGTTCGCGCATCAACACGCCGTCCATCGGGCTGTACGTCAACAACATTCCCTACATCGACAAGTCCGCTTTCGACTTCGACTACTCCGACATCGAGCGCATCGACGTGCTGCGCGGACCGCAAGGAACGCTGTACGGGCGCAACGCGATGGGCGGGCTGATTAAAATTCACACCAAATCGCCTTTCTCCTACCAAGGCACGGACTTCCGCATGAGCGCAGGTACACACAATGCCTACAACGCTTCACTGGCACACTACCACCGCGTGTCCGAACGTTTTGCCTTCTCCACCGGCGGCTTCTACGACTACGAAGGCGGCTTCTTCCGCAATGTGGTGCTGGACAACCGAAAAGCGGACAAAAGCCGTTCCGCCGGCGGGCGTTTCCGTGGCATCTATCTGCCCTCGGAGAACTGGAAAGTAGACCTGAACCTGAACTACGAATACTCCGACCAGGGCGGATACCCGTACTACTACACGGGTAGCGTCCGTCCCGCCGCCCCAAGCGAAGAGACGAACCCCTACATCGGTACCATCTCCAACAACCGCGAGAGCAGCTACCGCCGCAACCTGACGAACGCCGGACTGAACCTCGAATACCAGGCACAACGGTTCACGCTGAGCGCCGTGACGGGTTATCAGTTTCTGGAAGACCGTATGTTCATCGACCAGGATTTCACGGCAAAAGACATCTACACGCTGGAACAACGGCAACGCATCCACACCCTGAGCGAGGAGATTGTGATGAAGAGCAAGGGCAACAGCCGCTGGCAATGGACCACGGGCGTCTTCGGTTTCTGCCAATGGCTGACGACCGACGCACCGGTCACCTTCCGCGAAGACGGTATGCAGATGCTGCGGCAGATGCTGGGCAGCGTCGTCCCCGGGAAAATAGAGGTCGCCATGGGGCCGGGTATGGGAATGAACATCCTGCCGTCGCTGCAACCCACCGATGACGAGCTGTTCATCAACGGCAATTTCGACACGCCGCTGCTCAACGGGGCGCTGTTCCACCAATCCACTTTCAAGGAGCTGTTCGGCGTGGAGGGACTGTCGTTCACCGCCGGACTGCGCCTGGACTACGAGAAGATGAAGATGGACTACGACTCAGGCACGGCGATGGACTACACGGTAGGCATCCAAGGAGAGCTGACGCGGGGCGGACAGGTGATTCGACCGATAGAGTTGATGCCCGAAACGGCGCTCACCGTACACTCGCGCTACGAAGGCTCGCTCGACAAGGACTACCTGCAACTGCTGCCCAAGTTCGCCCTCCAATACGACTTCGCAGGTAATGCGGGCAATGTCTACGCCACCGTCAGCAAAGGCTACCGGTCGGGCGGATACAACATACAGATGTTCTCCGACCTGTTGCAGTCAAGCCTGCAGAACGACATGAAGCGGCAGACGAAAGAGGAGGTGCTGAAAGCCATCGAAAACTCACCCGGTGCATCCTACAAGGATTTAATCAGCGAGAAGTTCCCCGACGCGGGCGAGAACCCCGATGCCCGCTCCGCCACCGAGTACAAGCCGGAGCAGACCTGGAGCTACGAAATCGGCACCCACCTGAACCTCTTCGGCAACCGCCTGCACGCCGATGCCGCACTCTTCTGGCTGGAGACGCGCGACCAGCAAATCTCGCGCTTCGCCGGAGCGAGCGGCCTGGGACGCGAGACGGTGAATGCCGGTAAAAGCCGCAGCCTGGGCGCGGAACTCGCCCTGACTGCCGCCCTCACCGACGACTTCACGCTGAATGGCAGTTACGGCTATACGTATGCCACTTTCCGGGACTACGTCACCAACACCCGCATCGGCGGCGAACTTCAGGAAATCAGCTACAACGGACGCTACGTGCCTTTCGTCCCCAAACACACGCTCACCGTGGGCGGGCAGTACATCTTCCGCATCCGCCCGGGCCACTGGCTGGACCGCATCCAGCTGAATGCCAACTACACCGGCGCGGGACGCATCTACTGGACGGAAGCCAACAACGTCAGCCAATCCTTCTACGGCACCCTGAACGGGCGCATCAGCTTTCAGAAAGGACGCGGACAGGTGGACCTCTGGGTACGCAACGCCCTGGACAAGGAGTACGCCGCCTTCTACTTCGAGAGTATGGGCAACGGATTCATGCAGAAAGGACGTCCCATCCAAGCAGGAATAGAGTTGCGTTGCAGGTTCTGACCGCACAGCTGACGGGATTCGCTACGCTTACGTCATCTGCGGCTGAAAAATCATATATAAGCCGTCTCAATACACACTCCATCCTCGCACGGTAAGGTAAGGCATCCTCGCACGGTAAGGTAAGGCATCCTTGCACGGTAAGGCAAGGCATCCCTGCACGGTAAGGCAAGGCATCCCCGCACGGTAAGGTGAGACACCCTCGCATCATTCGTTGATTGCTCCACAGTGCGGGCAAACGCCTTTCTCCCCGATTTTCCGTCCGCAATTACCGCAACGATAGCGGGACGCCGCCAGCGATGAGCGCAGTTTCCGGAAGAACACCCACACGAAGAGAGCAAGAAACAGATAGCCGACGTACACCTGGGTAGTCAGGATAAAGAAGAAATAACAGAAGATGCAACAGGAAGCCAGTCCCAACAGATAGAACACAGCCGCCTCCGGACTGAGCAGGCGGAACAGGTCGTCGAGCACCGCCAGCAACACGATGACAAACAGCCAAAGGCTCATCAGGAAAACCGAAAGCACCAACGGCACCCTGAACGGCGACAGCGTGGGATTGAAATAGAAATGCTGCCACGTCTCCGGCACGAACACCTGCATCGACTCGTACACAGTAGCACTGAACGCCAGCAGCAAGCACAGCAACAACGGATATATGCTGTCTATATCATTGAAGTAAACCAACTGCAACTGTTTGCGCCGGAACGTGCGGAACAACCACACTGCTACAAACAGTGCGAAGACTACGATGAAATAGGAAGCGTGCGTCTCACTGAACAAGTAAATGGCCTGCGAGATACTATCCGTAGGGACAAATGCCCGCATCATATCCTTTTCCCGAATCCAACCCTGCACCTCCTGCGAATGGGCAAGTTTCACCCACACACTGTCCACACTGTCCGCCGGATGGACGGCAAACTCCGCCACCACCACGCGGTCGCCCTTGTACAGCGTATTATAACAGTCTTTCACAGGCAGACAGGCTATCGTCACCGAATCGTCCTGCACTTCAAGATTCGTATTCCACGTATAGTGATGTTCGTACAGACAGGCAAGCGAGCTGCGGGTCTTCGTCTCCAACTCCCCGTTTTCCAAATCGGGACGGGGATAGTGGCAGGAGGAAAGAAGGATAAGTATTAGGTATAAAGTATTAGGGATGAGGGATAAAGTATTAGGGATAAGGTATGAGGTATTAGGTATTAGGGATGAGGGATGGGGGATAAAGCGCGAGGGGCGAAGTCTCAAGTATAAGGTTTGGAAGAGAAAGGGCAAGAAAGAAACGACAAAGGAGAAGACAAAGGAGAAAAAGTGGAATAAGGCAGTGAAGCGGGGCACACCACCTTGTGCGCTACGCTTACAGTCAGTCGTATTTAGCCCTTTCCTTTCCATATTTTCCATTTATACCTGATACCTAATACTTTATCCCTAATACCTAATACTTAATCCCTCCTCTCTCACCTCCATCCGGCAGTTCTTGCAATCGAAGGACAGGCGGAAGCGTTTGCCATCCGTACCTACCAGGAAATAAGGTTCCCGATAGGGGGAGCGTCCCTTCTGGCGTGTCGGACACCAGCCCATGCTATAGCGCAGGCAGTGCTTGCAGAACATCAGTACGGCTTCGGGGACAGCCTGTTTCTCGTATGCGGGTTCTACGGTAGCTACCCCATGGTCGTGGTAGAAACCACAAGCAGCGCTGTTCATCACATTGCCCAAATAGGTCAGGGATGCCAGCGGGAAGGGATGACGGGTAGGACGCCATACGTGCAATTCGCGGCGATAGGTGATGCGCCGGACAGCAAGCAACCGGTCTATCACCTGGCGACGCCAATCGGCTATCACCGAAGCAGGAATAAACCAGTTCTGCGACAAGCGGAAAACGATGGCAGAAGCGGAATCCGGAGCAGCGTTCCTGACTTCGAAAGGCGTATTCCCCAATTTGCCCAGTTGGGCACACAGGTTTTCCTGTTGCGGGGTACGCGCCAACTCCTTCGGATAGGGGAAAGACAAAGTGACCCGATTGCCGTCTTCGTCGGCAGCCGTCAGGGAAAAGCCCGTAGGGGCATCCGCCAGTTCCCACCAGATACCGATTTTGCGTTCGGCAGACTTACGGGCAAGCACACGCTCGAACTCCTGATCGAAATTGCGGTAAAGAGGGGTACGCAGCCGGATGCGGGGCACCTCGCCTGCCGGATAGAGTTTATTGCCGTCTACCCGGTTGACGCGGAAGCCTTGCAGACGCCCTTGCTCGTCGAGAAAGCAGACGCCGTCTCCGTTGTGGAAAGGCTTCACACCTGCCACGGTGAGGTAGTTGCCGCGCTGCTCCTTCATCGTCCCCATCTCCTCGCCCAGCGATTTCGGCGTATCGAAGGAGAAGATTTCCCGTTCGCGCCCATGCAGAAAGTAATGGGTGAAGCCACGGCTGAAACTCTTGTCCAACTGGGGAACGAAGTCGAAGCGGCACATACCCGAAGCGGCACGCACATACTCTTTGCGCCGGGCGAAGATAGCGTCCAGCTTCTGGCGGTATGCCGCCGTGACGTTCTTCACGTAGGAGACATCTTTCAACCGCCCCTCTATCTTCAAGGAAGAGACACCAGCATCCAGCAATTCTTCCAGCACTTCGCTTTGGTTCAGGTCTTTCAGGGAGAGCAGGTGCTTGTCGCGCACAATGGTTTTCCCGTCGGCATCCACCAGGCTGAAAGGCAAGCGGCAGAACTGGGCGCACTCTCCCCGGTTGGCACTCCGGCCGAAACACGCCTGGCTGACATAGCACTGGCCACTATAACTCACACACAGCGCCCCGTGCACGAACACCTCCAACGGAGTCTCCGGGCAAGCCTCGTGGATGGCACGTATCTCCTGCAACGAAAGCTCACGTGCCAGCACCACCTGGCGGAACCCGGCATCTGCCAGGAAACGTACTTTCTCTGCCGTACGGTTGTCCATCTGCGTACTGCCGTGCAGAGGTATGGGTGGCAGGTTCAGGCGGGTGATACCCATGTCCTGCACTATCAGCGCATCCACACCGATGCGATACAGTGCCCAAATCATCTTTTCCGTTTCGGCGAGCTCCTCTTCTTTCAGAATGGTGTTTACCGTGACGTAGATGCGCACATTGTACAAATGGGCATACGCCACCAAAGCGGCAATATCTTCCAACGAGTTGACCGCCGCAGCACGCGCACCGAACTTCGGTGCACCGATATACACCGCGTCCGCACCATGATTGACAGCCTCCATGCCACACTCCAGATTCTTGGCGGGAGCCAACAGTTCTATTTTTCGTTGCTTCATCTTTTTTAGTTACAAGTTACGAGATACAAGTTACGAGATACAAGATACAAGATACAAGTTACAAGTTACGAGATACAAGTTACGAGATACGAGATACAAGATGCAAACTCGTAGCCTGTACCCGTAACTTGTAACTTGTAACTTGTAGCTCGTAACTCGTAGCTCGTAACTTTACAACTCATTTTATCTCTTCAATATTGAACGGGGTTTCCTGATAAACAAAGTAGTTCAGCCAGTTGGAGAACAACAGGTTGGCGTGCGCCCGCCAACGTACAGACACACCTTTGTCCGGGTCGTTGTCCACATAGTAGTTGCGGGGCATCTCTATCGGTAGTCCTTTGTCCAAGTCTCGGCGGTATTCCGTGTCAAGCGTCAATGGCGAATATTCGGAATGACCGGTGACGAAGAACTCGCGCCCGCCACGAGCCATAACCATATACACTCCCGCATCGTCCGATTCGGAAAGCAGTGTCAGTTCGGGGACCCGCAAGATATCCTCTTTGCGAATTTCCGTATGGCGGCTATGGGGCACGTGGAACACATCGTCGAAACCACGGAAAATGGGATGCAGCGGTTGCAGGACACGGTGCTCGAATATGCCGAACATCTTCGCGTCCAACGGATATTTGGGCACTCCGTAATGGTGGTACAGTCCTGCCTGCGCCGCCCAGCAGATATAAAGAGTGGACGTCACGTGCGTACACGCCCAATCGAAAATCTCGGTTATCTCGTCCCAGTAGGTCACCTCCTCAAAATCCATCTGTTCCACTGGAGCGCCGGTGATAATCATGCCGTCGTACTTCTCGTCGCGCATCTTGTCGAAATCCGTATAAAACGCCTTCATGTGCTCTATCGGGGTGTTCTTAGATGTATGGCTCTTGATTTTCATGAATGATATCTCCACCTGCAACGGCGTATTGGAAAGCAGACGCACCAAGTCGGTCTCCGTCGTAATCTTCAGCGGCATCAGGTTCAGTATGGCAATACGCAACGGACGGATGTCCTGCCGGGTTGCCCGCGAATTGTCGATGACAAAGATATTTTCCTCCTTCAGCAGCTCTATCGCGGGAAGTTTATCGGGTAAATTTAAAGGCATAAATTTTGTGCTATGGTTTAACTATTTATTGTTTACGTTTTTAGCGTGTAAAGGTAGACAAAAAATCAGAGTAGCGCAGACTATTCGCGGAAGTTTTTGCCGAATAAAAATAGGTGATATGAAATATTTGTATACTTTTGCAGTGCTGTAGCATTGCTACAACATATTTAAGATATATAAAAGAGAAGATAAAGTACCAGACTATCAAGCGTGACAGCCAAGCAATCAGGAATTTGGAAGCGTAAATAACTTTCTCATAACATTGTGGTTCTGCTCAATCTGATATATCGCCCATGAGCTTTTAACGTTGAACCAAAGGCGAAACCGTTTTCGTCTTACTAAAACTACTATAAAATGAATATTATGAGAAACGCTTTCGCACAAGCAAGCAATGTGCTATGCCTGTTCCTCGCATTAGTAACAGGAACATCTTGCATCAACAAGCTAAACGATGAAATCAAGGAGGGCAGCATCCCCATCTCCTTTTCCCTCAAAACAGGTAAAGCCACCACCAAAGTGACCCAAAACACGTTCGACATCGGAGACAGAAGCGGAATCTTTGCCATGCTGACAGACAACACCCTGGCTCAACAGCGCTACATCGACAACCTACTTCTGGAGTGCGGCGAAGGCAATACGCTGATACCCCAACGAGAGGTTTACTATCCGGAAGGCGATGCCACATTGGACTTCATAAGTTATTATCCATACCAAAAGGAAAGTGTGCCAGAAGGAAGTGTACTGCTGAACGTCACCGTACAAACCAATCAGAACAAAGCAGACAGCTATAGCCTCTCCAACTTCATGACCGCCCGCACCGAGAATGTGGCAAACAGCGAGAAAAGCGTACAGCTGGAATACAAGCATCGGTTTGCCAAAATAAAACTGACACTTATCCCTCAAGAGGGCGAAAGTGCAGACGATATGTTCAGGGCAAACCCCAAAATCGTAGCCACAGGTTTCAAGACGCAAGGTACCTACGACCTGCAAGCGGACTGCATATCCAGCGTGGACGAGACAAGCGAAAGAGACATAGTTCCCTTCGGCGTGTGGAAAAAAGAGAACAACACGCTGACCGGCAAGGAATTCATCGTCATTCCGCAGACACATTCCAATACCGGACAGGCATTCACTTTGGAGTGGAACGGCAAGCTTTACACCTGCTCTCTCCCGTCCGCCACCATCAAGGAAGATACGGAACTGGAGATTCGCATCAATGCACTGCAAAGTACCAGTGAAACCCTGACCGGAGTCATCGCCAGCATCAAAGACTGGGAGTTCAGTGAGCAAGGAGAGAGTGAAAACAGTTATAACATTACCACCGTCCACACGGCCTCGCTGTCATTCAACACATCAGACGTTTACAGGGTATACCACCAAGGACAGCCTGTGGCGGAAATATGCCGGGAGTATCTTCGCTCCAACGCCGCCGACGCCATCGCTTCCTTGGCTATCGTAGCCTATCCCGTATTGAAGAACGAACAGACAGACCTGAGCAAAGGAACCGTCCTGCAACTTCCGGACAAGAACGCCACGATACATGGTGGTACTGTAAACTGGAACGAAGCAGATAATACACTGACTTACACCGCCGGACATTCCATGCCCATCGAACAATTCCACATTGACGAAAACAAACAAATAGTTATGGGAAAACCTACTGAAAACGCACTTGCCATCAACGTCAGCAGCCATCAAATCAGGGATATACGAAACGGAAAGGTTCAAACCTATCCCATTGTGAAAGTAGGTACACAGTATTGGATGAAAGAGGACCTGCAAGCCACCCACTACAACGACAGCCGAAGCATACCGCTCCGAACCTCTTTGGGAGAAGGCGAAGGCTACTTTAAAGATTCAAATACAGAAGGCTACCTTTATAACGGAGAAGCTGTCCTTACCGGAAAATTAGCTCCAATGGATTGGAAGTTACCGACAGAAAACGACTGGAACAGACTAAAAGAATACGTAGGCGAAGATGCTTCCATAGTGAAAAAAGCGGGTACATGGAGTTCGGATGTCAACCTTGCAACCAACGAAACAGGGTTCGGCATCCAGCCCCAAGGATTGCTTTTGGAAAGAAACGGACAGACTATTTTGATGAACGCCACAACATCTACCGCCTATTGGGTATATGATGGTGCGCAAAAGCAGTTGGACAACGTTATAATGATAACGAACACCAATAACAACATCGATTTCAAAACCGCCACTAAACCGGAAGGCAAAGACTATTATTGCGCGTTTTCCATCCGCTGCATAAAAGAATAGCCTGTCGAAAAGGCATTTCTCATTTCTTTTTCGTATTTTTGTCCCAATGTGCAAGATTTTGCCAATCAGACAAAGAGAACGAAAAAGAAATGAGAGTCATCGACCTGATAAACAGCAATGAAAAAACAGCTTTCTCCTTTGAGATATTGCCGCCACTGAAAGGGACAGGCATCGAAAAGTTGTACGAAACGATAGATACATTACGGGAATTCGACCCTAAATATATCAACATCACCACGCACCGCAGCGAGTATGTATACAAAGACCTCGGCAACGGACTGTTCCAACGCAACCGGCTCCGCCGCCGCCCGGGAACCGTATCCGTGGCCGCAGCCATCCAAAACAAATACAACATAACGGTAGTGCCGCACATCCTTTGCAGCGGTTTCAGCCGTGAGGATACCGAATACGTCTTGCTCGACCTGCAATTCCTGAATATCACAGACCTGCTGGTGCTGCGCGGAGACAAGGCAAAGCATGAATCCGTCTTCACGCCCGAAGGCAATGGCTACCACCACGCCATCGAGTTGCAAGAACAGATTAACCAGTTCAATAAAGGAATCTTTGTAGACGGTTCCGAGATGAAGATAACCGATACGCCTTTCTCCTACGGCGTAGCCTGCTATCCCGAAAAGCACGAAGAAGCCCCCAACATCGACACGGACATCTACTGGCTGAAAAAGAAAATGGAGACAGGAGCGGAATATGCCGTGACCCAACTCTTCTATGACAACCGGAAATATTTCGACTTCGTGGAGCGTGCCCGCAAGGCAGGAATCACCATTCCCATCATACCGGGCATCAAACCATTCAAAAAGCTGTCGCAACTGAGCATGATACCCAAAACGTTCAAGGTAGACTTGCCCGAAGCACTGACAAAGGAAATCTTGAAATGCAAGAACGATGCCGAAGCGCAGCAAGTGGGCATCGAATGGTGCGTACAGCAGTGCAAGGAACTGATAGAGCATCACATTCCCAGTATACATTTCTATTCCATAGGTGCGGTGGACAGCATCAAGGAAGTAGCCAAACAGGTTTATTAACAAACTGCCAGCATCATGTTTTTCAAAAATGTAATCGGCCAGGAAGCAGCCAAACAGCGATTAATACAAGAAGTGCAGGAAGGACGCATCCCCCATGCACAACTGTTCTGCGGTCCGGCAGGAGCAGGAAAGCTCCCGCTGGCCATGGCATACGCCCGTTACATCTGTTGCCCGAACCGGACGGAGACCGATGCCTGTGGCACGTGTCCTTCGTGCGTGAAGTGGAACAAACTGGTGCATCCGGATGTGCACTTCGTCTTCCCCATCGTGAAAAGCGCCAAAGGAAAGAAAGAGGTCTGCGACGATTACATAGCCGACTGGCGGCATTTCGTACTGGGCAACCCCTATTTCTCGCTGAACCATTGGCTGAACGAAATGGGAGCAGAGAACGGTCAGGCGATTATCTATGCGAAAGAGAGCGATGAAATCACCCGCAAGCTCAGCCTGAAGTCCAGCGAAGGCGGATACAAGGTGACCATTGTATGGCTGCCGGAAAAGATGCACGAAGTCTGCGCCAACAAATTGCTGAAACTGCTGGAAGAACCGCCCGAGAAGACCATCTTCCTGCTGGTTTCCGAAGCTCCCGAAATGATACTGCCCACCATTCTCAGCCGTACACAACGCTTCAACATCCGCAGAATAGAGGAGGCGGACATAGCCGACGCCCTGCAACAGAAATACGGTGTGCGACCGGCAGATAGCCAGACCATAGCGCATATGGCCAACGGAAGCTTTATCAAGGCATTGGAAACCATCCACCTGAACGAAGAGAACGAACTCTTTTTCAATCTGTTCGTCAGCCTGATGCGCCTGTCCTACCAACGGAAGATACGGGAAATGAAGCAATGGAGCGAACAGCTTGCCGCCATGGGCCGCGAACGGCAAAAGAACTTCCTGGAGTATTGCCAGCGCATGATACGGGAGAACTTCATCTACAACCTGCATCGGAAAGAGATGAACTACATGACGTTGCCCGAACAGAACTTCGCCGTCCGTTTCGCCCCGTTCATCAACGAGCGGAACGTCATCGGCATCACGAACGAACTCAGCGAAGCGCAAGTACATATCGAACAGAATGTAAACGCACGCATGGTATTCTTTGATTTCTCGCTGAAAATGATTGTGCTGTTGAAACAATAGAACACTCTTTTCAGTTTGTGTATAACAATATATATAAGTAAATCGTCAAAACAGTAAAACAGCATGATGGAATTTAAACTACATAACGGAAGCGGCGGTCTCTGCTGCAAAAGTTGCGGCAGGCAAGACAAGCAACTGAACACCTACGACTGGCTTGCCGACATCCCCGGTAACACCGAAGAATCGGATATGGTAGAAGTCCAGTTCAAGAATACCCGCAAGGGATATTTCCGCAACAGCAACCGGATTCCACTGGAGAAAGGTGACATTGTGGCCGTAGAAGCCACGCCCGGACACGACATCGGCGTGGTGACCCTCACCGGAAGGCTTGTGCCGTTGCAGATGCGCAAAGCAAACATCAAATCGGAAGCGGACATCAAGCGCATCTACCGCAAGGCCAAGCAGGTAGACATGGACAAATACAAGGAAGCGAAAGCACGCGAGCACAGCACCATGATTCGCGCACGCCAGATAGCCCTCGACCTCAACCTCAATATGAAAATCGGGGATGTCGAATACCAAGGAGACGGCAACAAGGCCATCTTCTACTACATTGCCGACGAACGCGTGGACTTCCGCCAGCTGATTAAAGTACTTGCCGACGCGTTCCATGTACGCATCGAAATGAAACAGATTGGCGCACGCCAGGAAGCCGGCCGCATCGGCGGCATCGGTCCCTGCGGACGCGAACTGTGCTGCGCCACCTGGATGACCTCCTTCGTCTCCGTATCGACCAGCGCCGCCCGCTTTCAGGACATCTCGCTGAATCCGCAGAAACTTGCCGGGCAATGTGCCAAACTGAAGTGCTGCCTCAACTACGAGGTGGACTGCTACGTAGAGGCACAAAAGCGGTTGCCCTCCAAAGAAATCAGCCTGGAGACCAAAGACGGCACCTTCTATTTCTTCAAAGCCGACATCCTCAGCAACCAGATAACCTATTCCACCGACAAGAGCATCCCCGCCAACCTGGTCACCATCAGCGGAAGACGTGCTTTTGAGATTATCGGCCTGAACAAGAGAGGAATCAAGCCGGAAAGCCTGCTGGAAGAGACACACCGCATCGAGCCTAAGAAACCCGTAGACTTGGTGGAACAGGAAAGCCTGACACGCTTCGACCGTAACCGCAAGAACAAAAACGGCGGAGAAGGAAACAACGGCGGAAACCGGAACAAGAAGAAGAAAAAGAACGCCGGAAACCGGCCGCAAGGCGGAGAGCAGCCTGCCGCACAGCAGCAACAAAAGCAGCCCAAGCAACAGCAGGGAGACGACAAGCGCCAGCAGGGGAATGAAAAACGTCAGCAAAATAACGAAAGACGTCAGCAAGGCGACGAGAAGTACCCGCAAAAGAATAACAGCAACCGTAAACGTTCGCACAACAACAGACCCAAACCTCAGGGAGACAAACCTGCGCAAAATGACAAACCGGCTCAAGAATAACATAAAAATTCCGGAATGCATCCTGCTGGTACTGTTCATCGTAAGCGCATTGAGCGCCTGCGATGAACAGACCGTATACCACGCGTTCCGGTCGATCCCGCAAGAGGGTTGGAAACGGCAAGACACACTGTTCTTCCACGTCTCCGTGCCCGACTCGCAGACCTACTACCGACTGACACTGGAAGTCCGCAACCGCAACACCTATCCTTACCAGAACCTGAATCTATCCGTCTGCTACACCGGTCCGGGAGTCGGTTCCCAACCTGCCGACACGCTGGAAACCACCCTTGCCAATCAGGAAGGAAGATGGCAAGGAGACGGATGGGGCGGCCTGTATCAATCCGCTTTCACCGCCGGAAGCATCAAGATAGAGCAACCCGGCGACTATCTCTTCAAAGTATCCCATACGTTGCCCGACGAAATCCTGCCCGGCATCAACGATGTAGGAATCAAGTTACAGCGATAACCATCGTTTACCACGGATAAACCATCGGTTTTTCCCGGATAAATTGGCAGTTTATCCCGGATAAACTCACAGTTTATCAGTAAAAAACTGTGAGTTTATTCGCAATAAACAGAAATAAACTCTCAGTACAGGAAATGGACACCTGAATATAAAAAGAAAACGTACGGATACCTCTCCGCCATCACGCCAACCTGCGGTTTCTTCCCGCATCGATACGCAGGAAGATGAACAGCAGAATCGTGAATCCCCACAACGAAGAACCGCCATAGCTGAAGAAAGGCAACGGAATGCCGATGACGGGCGTCAATCCGAGCACCATTCCGATATTGATGAAAAGATGGAACAGGAAAATGCTCAGCACCGAATACCCGTACACCCGGCCGAATGCCGACTGCTGCCTTTCGGCCAACGCTATCAGGCGGAGTATCAACGCCAGGAACAGGAGCAGCACAGCCGTCGAACCGATAAAACCCTCTTCCTCGCCCACGGTGCAGAAGATGAAGTCCGTATCCTGTTCGGGGACATATTTAAGCTTGGTCTGCGTACCGTTCAGGAAACCTTTTCCGGTCAGGCCGCCCGACCCGATGGCAATCTTCGACTGGTTCACATTATAGCCTGCCCCTGCCAAATCCTCCTCCATACCAAGCACAACCTTGATACGAATCTGTTGGTGGGGCTCCAGTACTTTATTGAAGAAATAGTCGCTGGAATAGAGGAAACCTATCGAACCGACAGCAAACAGCCCGATGAGCAGATAACTCCAATGGCGCTCGCTCAAGGAGAGGAAGAACAAGTAAAACGTCACCGCCACACACAATCCCCATTGCACCCACACCAGGTTGAAAGCAACGATATATTCCGAAACGAGATAGGCAACGAGCAGCACGGCGAAAGAACCGCCGATGACATTGCGGAACGGCTCCCACTTCTTCTCGTACACCCACACCATGCCGCCGGCAAAGAGCAACACCATCGACAGTACGGCAAATTCGCCGATAGGAGTCGGCGTGTCTGCTATGAGCACCTGGTCGAAACGGATGCCCACCACGAAATATACCACGGCGCAAATGCCCGAAAAGAGCACGACTCCGGGCATTCCTTCCCGGTAGAGCATCAGGAAAAAAGCCATATAGACCAGCGCAGACCCCGTTTCACGCTGAAGGATGATGAGCGTCATCGGCAAAAGTATGAGGAAAGCCAGCATCGAAGCGTTCTTCCAGTTCTTCATGGTGAAGGAATAGGCGCTCATGTACTTTGCCAGCGCCAGTGCGGTGGCAAACTTGGCAAACTCCGCCGGTTGCAGACTGACGGGACCGAGTATCAGCCACGAACGCGAACCTTTGGTATCGGGAGCGATAAAGATGGTCACAACCAGCAACAAGATAAGCCCTATATATATAATGTAGGAAAACATATCGTAGAGCGTATCTTCCAGCATCAGCAAGACGAAACCCAACCCGAACGAGCAGACAATCCACATGAACTGCTTGCCGGCACGGGTGGAGAAGTCGAGGAAATCGCGGTCGCCGTAGTCGTAACTTGCCCCGCAGACGCTGAACCAGCCGAATACTATCAGCATCAGGTAGATTACTACCGTCACCCAATCCAAAGATTTCCAGATATTGTCTCTTCTCACCATTTGTTTCCTTGTGTTACCCGTTTACTTTTCCGCTTATTCACTATCTTTCTTCGTCTCCGTACAGAATCACGCGGTTGCTGAACTCTTCCGCGCGTATCTCATTCTCCGGCGACAACTTGCCGTGCAAGTACTGGTCCATCATCATCGCGCCGATGGGCACGCCGTAAGTGGCACCGAAACCTCCATTCTCCACGTAGACCGCAATGGCTATCTTGGGGTCGTCCATCGGGGCGAAGCCCATGAAGACCGAGTGGTCCTTGCCGCGGTTCTGCGCCGTACCGGTCTTGCCGCACGCTTCCACGCCGGGCAGTATCGTACCTACCATGCGGCAGGTCGCGCTGCCCGTACTTCCCGTCACGGCGGCACGCATTCCGGCAACCACTTCATCGTAGTATTCGCGGCCGATGGTCGTGACGCGCGGCGTGCGGTAGAGGCTGTCCAGCTCATTATCCTGTATCTCCTTCACGATGTGCGGGGTGATGAAGTATCCCCGGTTGGCAATGGTGGCACCCAGGTTGGCTATCTGCAACGGGGTTGCCAGAATTTCTCCCTGCCCGATGGCGATACTGATGACCGTAAGCCCGTTCCACGAGCCCCGGTATGCCTTGTCGTAGAACTTGGCATTGGGAATCAGCCCGCGCTGCTCGCCCGGCAGGTCGGTGCCGAGCCGATAACCGAATCCCTGCGACACCATGTGGTCTTTCCATACGGTGATGGCATTCTGGGGAGAGCCGTACTTCTTGTCGCCGAACATCCGGAACAATCCCCAGCAGAAATAAGAGTTGCACGAAGTGGCGATTGCCGGAATCAAGGGCAGCGGCGAACCGTGTCCGTGGCAACCCACATGAAGGCTTCCGTAGTTGAAACCGTGCGCACAAGGGTACGTAGGATAATCTTCGTGGATGATTCCTTCCTGCAAGAAGGTCAGCGCCTGCGCGGTCTTGAAGGTAGACCCCGGTGGATAAGTACCCATGATTGCGCGGTTCAGGAGCGGTTTCCGCTTGTCCCGTTGCAACATCCGGTGGTTCTTTCCGCGCTGGCGCCCAATCATCAGATGCGGGTCGAACGTAGGAGACGACACCATGCAGAGTATCTCCCCCGTAGCCGGTTCGATGGCCACGATGGCACCAATCTTATGTTGCAGCAGGCGTTCGCCCAGGCGCTGCAATTCGATGTCGATACCTAAAGTGAGATTCTTGCCGGGCACGGAAGGGCGGTCGAGCTTCCCGTCCATATAATGTCCCTGGATACGTCCGTGGGCATCGCGGAGCAAAATCTCCACACCCTTCTCCCCACGGAGATATTTCTCGTACGACTTCTCGATACCCTGCTTGCCGATGTAGTCGCCCCGGATATAATAGTTGTCCGCCTCGATGTCTTTCTTCGACACTTCGCCAATATCGCCCAATGTATGTCCGGCAGCATTGTAAGTGTACTGCCGGATGGTGCGCCGCTGGATGTAGAAACCGGGAAACTTGAACAGTTTTTCCTGAAACACACCGCACTCTTCCGCCGAAAGCTGCGTCATAAACACCTGGTGTGTATATTTGGAGTAACCGGGATTCATCCAACGGTTCTTCACATCCTTCATCCGTTTCCGGAACTGTTCGAGCGTGATGTTCAGCGCACGGCAGAAGTCGAGCGTATCGAGCTGCGTCACCTCGCGCGGCACAAACGTGATGTCGTATGCCGGCTGGTTAAAGACCAGCAGCTTGCCGTTGCGGTCGTAGATGGCACCGCGCGAAGGATATTGAATCTTATTCAGAAAGGCATTGCTGTCCGCATTCTTCTTGTAGTCGTCCGTCATGATTTGCAAATCGAACAGACGAACCACATAGATAAGGACAATGACGACCGCCGCCATGCCTATCACATATTTCCGTTTCTCCAGCTTATAATCCTTCATGCTAATTTTGAATTATGAATTATGAATTATGAATGGACTGTCAGCGGTCTTCATTCAAAATCCAAAATTCAAAATTTATAATTCCGCTTATTTCTTCCTGATTCCCTCTATCGCCATGATGCAGGTCACGGTCAGCAACGTACTTGCCACCACCCGCAGCAACAGCGTGCCGATGTGCGCAAAGGAAAAGAACTCAAGGGCAAGCAACATACTGTGGTGTACCAGAACTCCGGCCACCAGGTACTTCAAGAAAGGAGAGATTCCCATGGTGCGGACAGCCGGGACCAACGTATCCAGCGTGTCGCGGGGCACAAACAAGCGCAAGAGTGCAGGACGCAGAAAGGCCAGCAAAACCGCAGCGGCGGCATTCATTCCCGGAGTGTCAGAAAAGACATCAATCGTCAGTCCCAGAAAGAAGGCCCATAACGTCAGCGCATTACGCGACACGTCCGACTCGAACTTCAATATCATATATATATAGATGAACGGAGTGGCATATCCGGCAATATGCACATTGTTCAGTATCAGCACCTGCAACAATACCAGTCCGACAAACCACCCTATCTTATGCAAATAATTGATTATCATTTTTCCCCTTCCTTTTCCAGCCTATTCTGTTCCTCTTGTCCGTTGCGCGCGATGACACGCACATTGCTCACCTTCCCGAAGTCCGTAGCCAGCTTTATCTTCAACAAATACGAAAGTCCGTCATGCGAGTCGGACATATCATCGACCGTTCCCACCATCACCCCTTCGGGGAATACCGTCGAGTAGCCGCTGGTCACCACCGTATCGCCCAGATTGAACTCCGCATGGCGGGGCAAGTCCTTCAGATAGGCAAAGCGCGAATCGCCGCCTTCCCACTTCAGATAGCCGAAGTAGTCGCTGCCCACAATCTTGCAACTGATGCTCGACTTGCTGTTCAGCAACGGAATGACCAGCGAGTAGCGGGAAGAAGTCTTATATACAATGCCCACCACTCCATTCGCATCCACCACACCCATTTCCGGGCGGATACTGTCGGCCGAGCCACGATCCAGCGTTATATAATTGTCGGCCCTGTTCAGGCTGTTCTTAATGACATTCGCTTTGAATATGCGGTAATCAGCCGGGGCAAGACGCGCCACGCTGTAGAGTTTCACGGAATCCAACTCCCGTTCCCGCAAGCTTCTTTCGAGGAAAGCCACCCGTTGCTCCAGCCACATATTCCGGTCGAGCAAGTCTTCGTTGACCGATTTCAGATGGAAATAAGCACTGATACCTCCCGATACCTCATAAACTTTCCCTACCAATCCGTTTGCCGAAGTAAAATACACACTCTGCTGGTAATGGTTGAAACGGAACAATAAAACAAAACTGGTCACCTCCAACAGGAGAAAGAGGAACCAGTAATTGTATTTGACAAGAAAGTTCAGTAAATTCCGCATACCTCTATCTCATCAGGAACGAGAAGCGGTCGACATTCTTCAATGCAATGCCCGTACCTTTGGCAACGGCGTGCAAGGGGTCTTCCGCAATGTGGAACGGTATGTTGATTTTATCAGTCAGACGCTTGTCCAGTCCGCGAAGCAAGGCACCGCCACCTGCCAGGTAGATACCGTTGTGCACGATGTCGGCGTACAGTTCGGGCGGCGTATTCTCCAACGCGCTCAAGATGGCGGTCTCAATCTTGGAGATGGATTTCTCCAGACAGTGCGCCACTTCCTGGTAGCATACGGGCACTTCCATCGGAAGCGCGGTGATGCGGTTCGGGCCGTGAACGATATAGTCTTCGGGGGCATCCTCGCCCAGTTCGGTCAGGGCGGCACCTACATTAATCTTGATACGTTCCGCCATACGCTCGCTGACCCTCACGTTGTGCTGGCGGCTCATGTACTCCTGGATATCGGCAGTCAAGTCGTCACCGGCGATGCGGATGGAGTTGTTGGAGACGATACCTCCCAAGGAGATAACGGCAATCTCCGTAGAACCGCCACCTATGTCGACAATCATGTTGCCTTCCGGCGCTTCTACATCGATACCGATACCAATAGCGGCAGCCATCGGTTCGAATATCAGGTAAACGTCACGTCCGCCTGCGTGCTCGGCCGAGTCGCGCACGGCACGAAGTTCCACTTCCGTACTGCCCGACGGAACACCTATCACCATGCGGAGCGAGGGAGAGAACAGACGGTTGCGGCTGTTCACCATCTTGATAAGTCCGCGTATCATCTGCTCGCAAGCATAGAAGTCGGCAATCACGCCGTCGCGAAGCGGACGGATGGTACGTATGTTCTCGTGGGTTTTCTCGTGCATCATCTTTGCCTTCTCACCCACGGCAATCATCTTGTCTGTACGACGGTCCAAAGCCACCACCGAAGGTTCATCCACCACTATCTTACCGTTTGTGGTGATGATAGTATTGGCGGTACCCAGGTCCATCGCTATTTCTTGTGTAAAAGAGAATAAGCCCATTCTAATAATGTATTAATGTGCAAATATGCTAATGTGCTAATGTGTAAATATGCTAATGTGTAAATATACTGCGCCGTCATACCGAATGGCAATTAGCACATTAGCATATTGCCACATTAGCACATTAAAAAATTAGTGTTTAAAGTGGCGGAACCCGGTTATCACCATCGCGATGCCATGTTCATTGCAATAGTTGAACGAGAGTTCGTCCTTGATGCTTCCGCCCGGCTGGATGACAGCCTTCACGCCTTCATTGCCTGCAATCTCCACGCAGTCGGGGAAGGGGAAGAAGGCATCGCTCGCCATGACAGCGCCGTTCAGGTCGAAGCCGAAGTTCTTGGCTTTCTCGATGGCCTGCTTCAAGGCATCCACACGGCTGGTCTGTCCTACGCCGCTTGCCAGCAGCTGTTTGTCTTTTGCCAGCACGATGGCGTTCGATTTGCTGTTCTTCACAATCTTGTTGGCAAAGAGCATATCTTCAATCTCCTGTGCGGTAGGAGCCTGGGTTGTCACGGTCTTCAGGTCTTCGGGAGTCTCCACCTTCAGGTCGCGGTCCTGCACTAGCACACCGTTCAGCAGCGAACGGAACTGCTTCTTGGGCAGGGCAGCCTGCTTGCGAACCAGGATGATGCGGTTCTTCTTCTGACCGAGGATTTCCAACGCATCCACATCATAGTCGGGAGCGATGATGACTTCGAAGAAAATCTTGTTGATTTCTTCGGCAGCCGCCTTGTCTATCACAGTGTTGGTGATAAGCACGCCGCCGAACGCCGATACCGGGTCGCCGGCAAGCGCGTCTTTCCAAGCTTCCAGCACGGTGGGGCGCGAAGCCAGACCACAAGCGTTGTTGTGCTTCAGGATGGCGAACGTAGTATCCGCAAATTCGTCAATCAGGTCGACGGCAGCGTTGATGTCGAGCAGGTTGTTGTAAGAGATTTCCTTGCCGTGAATCTGGTCGAACATGGCATCGAGGTTGCCATAGAAGTAACCCTTCTGATGCGGGTTCTCGCCATAGCGCAACGTCTTCTGGTTGTTGGCCGACTGACGGAAAGCAGAGCCCTCTTCGCCGTCGAAATAGTTGAAGATAGCCGAATCGTAGTGCGAGGAGACGGCAAACGCCTCTTTGGCAAACCAGCGGCGTTCTTCGAGCGAAGTGGTGGCGCCATGTTCCATCAGCATATCGCGAAGCGGCTGATACTGAGCCTGCGAAGCCACGATTACCACATCGTTGTAGTTCTTGGCAGCGGCACGAATCAGCGAGATGCCGCCTATGTCAATCTTCTCGATGATGGCGGGTTCTTCGGCGCCGCTTGCCACCGTTGCCTCAAACGGATAGAGGTCGACGATGACGAGGTCTATTTCGGGAATCTCATATTTCTCTATTTGCTGTATGTCTTGTTCCAATCCGCGACGGCAGAGGATGCCACCGAACACTTTCGGATGCAACGTCTTCACGCGTCCGCCCAGGATGGAAGGATATGTAGTAAGGTCTTCCACTGCCTTGCAGGGATAGCCCAATGATTCGATAAATTGACGGGTTCCGCCGGTCGACAGGAACTCTACACCTTCTTCATGCAGTTTGGTAATGATTTCGTCCAAACCTTCTTTGTGGTAAACAGATACCAAAGCTGTTTTAATTCTTTTAGTTTCAGACATGGATTTGCGTATTTAAAGTAATGCGTACATTTTACTATTTTGGATGCAAAGTTACGAATTTTGTTTATTCATACATACATTCATATACAATAAATTAGGCATAATTAAAAAAGGGGGGCATTATTCATTGATACCCCCCTTTCTTTTTACCGTAACCGTGTCCGTCTTACCAAATAGAGACGCGTTTCTCCGCCGGAACGAACATCGGGTCTTTTTCCGTAATGCCGAACGCCTCGTACCAAGCGCCGATTTGCGGCAGCGCGCCGTCGACACGCCACTTGCCCAACGAGTGCACATCGCGCTTCGTGCGGTTCAGCACCTCTTCGGGACGAATGTCATTCGCCCACACACCGGCATAGGCGAGGAAAAAACGCTGCTCGGGCGTGAAACCGTCCATCACCGGCAGCGGGTTGGCAGCCGTAGCCTTCTTGAAAGCCTGATAGGAAATCTGCAGGCCGCCGTGGTCGGCGATGTTCTCGCCCAGCGTCATGCGACCGTTGCCATGCACGCCCGGAGCGACCTCGATGCTGTCGAACACGTTCACCATCACCTGGGCACGCTCGTCGAAACGCTTGGAGTCTTCCTCGGTCCACCAGTCTTTCAGGTTACCCTGCTTGTCGTATTGGCGGCCCTGGTCGTCGAATCCGTGCGTCATTTCATGGCCGATTACCACTCCGATAGCCCCGTAGTTGAAAGCATCGTCGGCATTCATGTCGAAGAACGGATATTGCAGGATACCGGCCGGGAAGCAGATTTCGTTTGTCGTAGGGTTATAGTAGGCGTTCACGGTCTGCGGGGTCATCAGCCACTCCTCCTTGTCTACCGGCTTGCCGGCTTTTGCCACCATTTCCGCGTGTTGCCATTCGTTGACGCGCTCCATGTTCGCCCAGTACGAGTCGTTCTTGATGTCCAGCGTAGAGTAGTCTTTCCACGTATCGGGATAACCGATTTTCACATGGAAGGCAGCCAGCTTCTCCAAAGCTTTCACCTTGGTGGAGTCGCCCATCCATTCGAGGTTCCGGATGCGTTCGCCCAGGCTCTCCTGCAGGTTCTTCACCAGCGTCATCATGCGCTCCTTGGCTGCGGCAGGGAAATATTTCTCCACATACATCTGCCCTACAGCCTCGCCCAAGGCGGAACTTACGGTGCCCACCGCCCGCTTCCAGCGGGGTTGCATCTCCTGCGTGCCGCTCATCGTGCGTTGGTAGAAGTCGAAATTCTGCTCTGCCATGGCATCGTCCAGCATACCGGCAGCGGCGTCAATCAGTTTCCATTGCAGGTAGAGCGCCTGTTGCCCGACGGGCAGCGTGTCCAGGATTTCGGCGGCAGCTTGCAGCGAAGCGGGCTGACCTACGATAATCTCCTTCACTTCCTTCAGGTCCATGGCAGCCAGGTAGGCATCCCAGCCGAAGGTGGGATAGTTCTTCTTCAGCTCGTCCAGGGGCATCTTGTTGTAGTTGGCGTGCGGGTCGCGCAGCTCCGTACGCGAGCGGAAGGCTTTGGCAAGGCGTGTTTCCACGTCCATCACCACCTCCATGCCCTGCTTGGCGGCAGCTTCGTCGAAACCGGCAAGCCGGTACATCTTCTGCACGTGCACGCGGAAGGCGTCGCGAATCTTCGCCGTGGCCTCATCGTTCTCCAGGTAGTACTCGCGCTCGCCCATGCTCAGTCCCGCCTGGTAGGTCTGCACGGCGTTCATGTCGCTGTTCATCTCGTCGGCGCCTACGTACAGGACGTTGTAGGCAACGATGCCCTTCTTCTGCATCTCGCCCAGCAAGGCGTAGACTTCCTGCTTCTCTTTCAGCGCACCCAGGCGGTCGATTTCCGCCCGGATGGGCGTGATGCCGTCGTTGTTCAGCTTCACGCTGTCCATGACAATCTTGTACAGGTCGCCCACCTTCTGCGCCACGCTTCCGGCTTCGTGCTGCGTGGCAGCCAGCTCTTCAATCAGTCCCTGAATCTGCTTACGGTTGTTCTCCGCAAGGATGGTGAAAGAGCCGTACTGCGAATACTCGGCGGGAATCGGGTTGTTCTTCACCCAGCCGCCGCAGGCATATTGGTAGAAATCGGTTCCGGGCAAAGCCGTCGTGTCGAGGTTGGCAAGCTGGATGCCGGACGTAAGTCCCGCCTGCTTCTTGCCGTCGTTGCAGGCACCCGCCATCAGGCAGAATGCCGCGATAGGTAAAAATTGAAATACTCTCATACTTATTTATACTATATAAACGTTACTGTCTTTTTGCTTCTTCCAGTTCGCCGGAAGCCGCGTCCCACTCTTCCATCACGCGGTCCAGCTGCTCCTTCAACTTCTGGTGCTGCCCGTAGAGCGTCATGTCCGAAGCACCTTCCGGCGTGGCCATCCGGGCTTCGAGGATGGAGATGGCGGCTTCCGTCTGCTCTATCTCCGCCTCGCAGTCCGCCACGCGGCGCTCCAGCTTCTTGAGCCGCTTGTTGAGTTCCTTCTGTTCCTCGTAAGAGAGCAGCCCGGGCCTCTCCCCCGTCCCCTCTCCGGTAGAGAGGGGGGAAGTGGCAGCACTCTTTTTATTCTTCTTATCCGGCATAAAGAGCGAATCTATCCGATCCCCCCTCCCTACGGGGGAGGGGCTGGATGGGTTAGAACTCTTGCTCCTGATAAAATCATAGATTCCGCCCAGGTGTTCCTTCACCACTCCGCCGCCAAATTCATATACCTTAGTCGCAAGCCCGTCCAGAAAATCACGGTCGTGGCTCACGATTATCACCGTGCCGTCGAAGTCGCGGATGGCCTCCTTCAGCACATCCTTCGAGCGCATATCGAGGTGGTTCGTCGGCTCGTCGAGAATCAGGAAGTTCACCGGTTCCAGCAGCAATTTAATCATGGCAAGGCGCGTGCGCTCGCCGCCGCTGAGCACCTTCACCTTCTTGTCCGACGCTTCGCCGCCGAACATGAACGCGCCCAGGATGTCGCGTATCTTCAGCCGGATGTCGCCCACCGCCACGCGGTCGATGGTGTCGAACACCGTCAGGTTCTCGTCCAGCAGTTGCGCCTGGTTCTGCGCGAAGTAGCCTATCTGCACGTTGTGCCCCAGCGTGAGCCGCCCGGTATAGTCGGCAATCTCGCCCATGATGCACTTGACGAGCGTGGACTTTCCTTCGCCGTTCTTGCCCACGAAGGCCACCTTCTCGCCGCGGTTGATGGTGAGGTTCACGTCGTGGAAGATGACGTGGCTGCCGTATGCCTTCGCCACGTCCTCGCAGATGACCGGATAGTTGCCGCTGCGGCTGCTGCAGACGAACTTCAGGCGCAGGGCGGAGTTGTCTTCCTCGTCCACTTCGATGCGCTCTATCTTCTCCAGCTGCTTGATGCGGCTCTGCACCTGCACCGCCTTGGTCGCCTTGTAGCGGAAGCGTTCGATGAAGGCTTCGGTGTCTTCAATCTGCTTCTGCTGGTTCTCGTAGGCACGCAACTGCTGTTCGCGGCGCTCCCGGCGGAGCACTACGAACTCGTCGTACTTCACCTTGTAGTCGTAGATGCGGCCACAGGTGATTTCGATGGTGCGTGTGGTGACGTTGTTCAGGAAGGCGCGGTCGTGGCTGACCAGCACCACGGCGTTGGCACGCGTGGCAAGGAAGTTCTCCAGCCACTGGATACTCTCGATGTCGAGGTGGTTCGTCGGCTCGTCGAGCAGCAGCACGTCGGGACGGCGGAGCAGCAGTTTGGCAAGCTCGATGCGCATACGCCATCCGCCGGAGAACTCGCTCGTGGGGCGGTCGAAGTCGTCGCGGCAGAATCCCAGCCCCTGCAGCGTGCGCTCTATCTCGGCGCGGTAGTTCGTGCCGCCCATCATGAGGAAGCGCTCGTTTTCGTGCGTGAAGCGGTCGATGAGCTTCTGATACTCCTCGCTGTCGTAATCGGTGCGTTCGGCAAGCTCCTGGTTCATGCGCTCGATGTCCGCCTGCATCTCGAAGATGTGTTCGAAGGCAAGCTCCGCCTCCTGCATCACGGTGCGTTCGTCACTGAGAATCATCACCTGCGGCAGGTAGCCGATGGTGCACTCGCGCGGCACGGCGACCACACCGGCAGTGGGCGACTGGATGCCCGCCAGTATCTTGAGCATGGTGGACTTGCCTGCGCCGTTCTTGCCGACAAGGGCAATGCGGTCTTTCTTGTTTATCACGTAAGAAACGTCTTCGAACAAAGGGGTGGCGTTGAACTCCACCTTCAGTCCTTCTACAGCTATCATGGTGTCAATGAATTTATCGTTCAGGGCTGCAAAGGTAACGATTTTCAGCGACTACCGGCAAACTCGCTGAAAACTATTTCGGGATTCCCTGACAAGTAGGTGCAAAGTTCCCTTTTCTTAATCTTCCCACAGCCGTGTACTTTTCTTACAACGGCTGTGCTTTTTTCTTACAACAGCTGTTGTAAGAAAAGTACACGGCTGTGGTAAGATTACTTATCAGACTCTACACAGTTAGTAATCAACGACTTCACAGGTAGTCATCAGGCAGATTGGCGCTACCGGACAAAAGAAGCGCTTCCTACATCCCCACAAAGGGAATGACAGGAAGCGCTTCCTACGAAATAAGAGTCTATAAGTTCTTAGAACAGCTTGGCAGGATATTCGCCAGCGTCTACCAGCGCCTTAATCTTGTCGACTACGCTTTGGCGGTCTTCGGGATAGGTCACGCCGAACCACTTGCTGTTCGTGTCGAGCACTTCGACCGTAGCCGTTCCGTCGTTAATCAGCTTGTCCACCATCAAGGGGATGAAGAACTCGCTCTTCAGGTTCTCCATGTTCTTCGGGTCGCTGAGGAAGGTCTTGAAGAACTCCTGGCTGTAGGCGAAGTAGTCGGGAGTGAAGCCCCAGAAGTTCATGCTGACGGGGGTAGTGTCGACGGTTGCCGTCCATTCACCGTTGTCGTCGATGTACTTCACTTCACCGTCGATGCGCTGGATTTTGGTGCGTTCTACCACGGAAGTCAGCAGGTGGTTGGCATCCGTGCTGCACAAGCCGCGCGACACCGTGCCGCTCTCGCTCAGCGTGTTGCCGATGCGGAAGCCCACCATCGAATATACGTTCTTGGAGCCCTCGGGAAGTTCGGACAGGAAACGGCCCATCACCTGGAAAGAGTCGCGGCCGTAGAAGTCGTCGCAGTTGATGACGGCAAACGGTTCCTTTATCACATCGGCACCCATCATGACGGCGTGGTTCGTACCCCAAGGCTTTGTGCGGTCTGCCGGGCAGGTGAAGCCCTCGGGCAGTGCGTCCAATTCCTGGAACACCATCTCGCACGGGATGTGTCCTTCATATTTGGAAATAATCTTATCACGGAAATCCTGTTCGAAGTCTTTGCGGATAACGAAAACGAGCTTGCCGAAACCGGCGTTGATGGCATCGTAGATAGAATAGTCCATAATAGTCTCGCCATTGGGGCCCAGTCCGTCTAACTGTTTCAGGCCGCCATACCGGCTGCCCATACCGGCTGCCAATAAAAATAAAGTTGGTTTCATATTAATTATTATTTAAAAAGGTTAGTGTATCACGGTTGATAACAGATGCAAAAGTAGCAAAATAAATCTCTTTCACCACAGATTACGCGGATTTTCACAGATTATCAATATGGATTTTTTATTTATCGGGAGGGAAAGGAGTTGTCGGGAGAGGAAGAAGTTATCGGGAAGAAAAGGAGTTATTCGGGAGTTATCGGCCGATACTTCGCCTTGCAGCAGCAGAACTATCGGCTTTTAACTCCTAACGGAGTGAAGCGGAGTGATAACTCCCGTTAACTCCCGATAACTCCCAAAGAATGTATGTGGTGAAAAACTCAGAACGGATATCCGATGGCGAAGTGCAGCGCAAGCCCGTCCTTGAACTTGGGGATGTTGTAGTATCCCGACTTGCCGGTCTCGTACGGGTCGTGCAGTCCGACGCCGCAGTCCAGACGGAAGACGAGGAAGTCCATGTCGTAGCGCAGGCCGACGCCCGTGCCCAATGCCACCTGCTTGGCGAAATTCTTCAGGGTGAACTCGCCGCCGGGACGGGAGTCGTCCTTACGCATCAGCCACACGTTACCGGCGTCCAGGAACACCGCCCCGTGCAGGTCGCTGATGATGCGGAAACGGTACTCGACGTTCGCTTCCATGCGGATGTCGCCCACGTGGTTGATGAACGAGTATTTGCTCTCCTTGTCGGGCACATAGCCGCCCGGGCCTATGCTGCGGGCGGAGAAGGCGCGCACGCTGTTGGCACCGCCGATGTAGAACTGTTCGGTATAGGGCGCCGACAGCGCATTGCCGTACGACCAGATGACTCCGCCTGCAACGCGTGCGGCAACCAGCTGGTTCTTGTCTATCTTATAGTGGTAGCGGAACTCGCTGTTCAGCTTCAGGAACTGTGCGAAAGGCACACCCATCAGTTTCTTGTCGCGCTCGTCGAAGGGCTTTCCGAAAGCACGGTAGATGCACGAAGTGAGGTTGCCCGCCGAGCTCACCGTCGTCTGCCACCAGATGGGATTGCGCACGCGCGGCGAAGAGGCGTTGTCGTAGGTGTACATATACTCCATGACGGGGATGAACTGGTCGCGCAGGCTGACGTAGAGCGCCGGATTCTCCGCCTGCAGCTCCTTGAAGGCTTCCGTCGGGTTGCGGAGCACGTTGAAGGTGAGCTTGAAGGGCGTGAAGCTGTGCTTGCTCGTACGCTTCGGCTGGAAATCGTAGGTAGCGTTGCCGCCGAACGCCAGCAGCTTATAATACTTGGCGCGGTTCAGCTGGTTGACGTAGAGCTTGAAGGTGGTGGTGGCGGGGAAGTCGTACTCCCTGTCGCCGAAGCGGGGAAAGACCACGCGCGGGAACATGAGCGAAGTGGACAGCCCCACCTCGTAACTGTTCATCGCCGAGGAGCGGTCCTTGCCCGTCTGCCACTCGTAGGAACCGTCCAGCTTCACGTTCCACGACTCGCCCCCGCCGAAGACGTTGTTCTTCGTCACGGTGAACGAGGCGCCCGGTCCGGTCTGGTTGTTGCTTTTCATCTTCACGTTGAAGTCCAGCTCGGCATCGTAAGGCTTGTCGAGCGCCGCATGGATGTTCACGTCCAGTGTGTCGCAGACAAACGTCGTGTCACGCGGGGTGTAGCGCATCTCCAGGTAGCGGAAGATGCCCACGTTGTTCAGGCGTTCCTGCACGCGGGTCTGACGGTACAGGCTGTAGAGGCTCTGCATGGAGCGGCGGCGGGAGATACCCGTACTGTCCTGCACCTGGCGCTTCTGGCGGTATGCCTGATAGTCGAGCCAACGGTAAATCATGTTGGGGCGCACCCGCAGTTTATCGTGATAATGGATGCGCAGCCCTTTATAGTCTATGCTGTCATTGGGTTCCTGACCCTGCTTGCCATAGAGGTAGAACGCACGCTTGCCCACATAGAACGGCTTTTCCGCCACAGGCGGCATACCGGGAGCGGGTATCATGCGCATGGCGACATGGCCGCCGGACACCAGCGTCGTATCGGCCTGGTAGGTCAGATAGTCGGGACGGAAGTAGTAGCACCCTACATTGCGCAGCAGGGTGCTGATGCGGGTACGCTCTCCGTCGAGGTCGGTCACATTGAACTGTTCGCCCGGACTGATGAGCGAACGGCGGCGGCTCATCTTCATGATGCGCAACGTGCGTTCGCTGAATCCGTGGTAGTAGACCGTATCGATAAAATAGGGGTTGCGCATATCTACCGTGTATTGCAGCTTCGCCTTCAGCGAGTCTTTCGGGTCGATGAATGTCCGGTAGCTGACCGTGCCGTTGAAGTAGCCGTAGTCGCGCAGCAGGTTGGCAGCCGCCTTTTGTCGGATGTCGGGATTGACGGAGGACATCAGCACCGGCTTCGCCGCAAAGCGGTTGAATATCCACCTGCCGAAGCCTTTCTCGTATTTCACGAATCCGTTGTATATCCACAATCCCATGGGGAACGGGATGCGGTAGGTGGAACTGCCCAACAAGGAGTTGTTGGGAGCGGTGGCAAGCGCGGCTTCCACCTCTTCCATGGCAGTCTCGCCCACCGGGGTCGTGCTGCGGTTTTCGACAATCATCTTCTTCTGTCCTGTATAGAGAATCTCACCTTCCGGCAGGTGTTTCGTGGTGGAACAGGCTGCCAGGGACAGTATACATATTATATATAGTATTAATCGCTTCATGGTTTTTTAGTTACGAGTTACAAGATACGAGTTACGAGTTACAAGATACGAGTTACGAGTTACAAGATACGAGTTACGGGTTACAAGATACGAGTTACAAGTTACAAGTTACAAGATACAAGATACAAGTTACGGGTTACTTCTTTTTCTTGAAAATAAAGAGCTCGCCCAGCCGGTCCATCTTGCGACGAAGCACCAGACCTACGCCGGTCTCCGTTATCTCGCCGTCGAGCACGCTTTCATAGTTCTTGTCATAGAATACGCGGACGTAGCGTGTGCCGGAGGTATCCAGCCTGTATTCGAGCGAAATGTTGTCGATGAACGATTCGGCATCGTTGGTGGCGTTGGCGCCGGTGGTCACCTTGCCGCCGATGACAATCTGCACGCGGTCGTTGAAGAGGCGTTGCGAGTAGCGGAAGCTGTAGTCCGTCTGCTTGTCGCCCGTCTCGGCTGCCGTGCGGTCTTCCATACCCATCGTGAAGCTTGCATTGATGCTTTGGAAAGCCGAACCCGCCAACGAGTTTATCTGGCTCTGGATAACACTGTTCAGGGCACTGCCCATGGTCAAGCCGCCCCCTTTGACGCCACTGTTCATGTAAACGCCGGTAGCCAGCATGGCAATCGCCTGCTTGCTGCGCTCTTCGGCCCCCATCGCCTGCAGCTCATTCTCGATGGTGGCGTCGTCGGGCGCCGTGATGTCGAATATCAGTTCGGGAGCATCGAGACGGTTCTTGATGGCTATAGAGACATCGAAGTTCACCACGCGCGAACCGCCGTTGTCGCCGTCGGCCACCGAAGCGCGCATATGCTCCGTCGCTTTCAGGTTCAATGTCGGGTTCATCGGATTGCCGCGCCAGTCCACATAACTTCCGTTATTAATCTGAAACTCTTTCAACGGAATGACGGGCAGCGAATACTTCATGATTCCGCCCGACAGCGTATAACGTCCGGTAAGGCTTACGTCGCCCTGCGGGGTGTACTGCATATTCAGGTCTCCGCCGCCCTCCAGTTCGATGAACTTGCTGCGGTCGGTACTCAAGTCGGCGCGCAACCGCACGGCATTGTCGATGTGCACGGACATAATCATGTCCATGCCGCCCAACGACATGGCAGGAGCGTCATCGGCACTGACCGAGGTCGTATCGGCGAAGGAGGTAAAGGTGACCAGCCCGTCGAGCCGGTCTTCCACCGTCAAGGGCGAGTCGGTCAGCACGTAGGTGACATCCGTGTTGCCCAGCAGGTTCATGTTGCCGCGCATGGTCAGGGCGTCCAAAGGCCCGCGCACCGTGGCGTTCAGGTCGACAAACACCTTGCCGTAAACGAGGCTTTCGCGGGTGCGCGGCGCATCCAGCAGCGTGTAGTTCTCCGCCAGCAGCTTCAGGTCTGCCGTCGGACGCTCCAGGTGGCGGAAGTCCACCTTGCCGTCGATGGTGAACGGATTCTTGCTGGTGGTGTAGATGGCGAACTTGTCGAACAGCAGCTGGTTGTTCTTCACCTGCACCGGGCGGTCGTCGAACCAGTAGCGGGCACCTGCCTGGCGCGCATATACCGATACGCTGTCCATCGTGATTTTCCCGTTCACCATCGGCTTCTCCAACGGCCCGTAGATGTACATCCCGCCGTCCAGGTCGCCGGTGAAGGAGACCATGCGGTCCGGCATAAAGGCATTGGCAATCTTCATCGGGAAGTGTTCAAGGAAGGCGTTCACTTCCAGCGTGTCCTTGCCATTGGTTTGCGTCAGCACGCCGTCGGCCGTCAGCACCTCCTGGTTGTCGTAGCTGAAGTAGGTGTTCAGGTAGTGCTTGTCACCTTTGTCACCCGGCAGCCATGTGGCACCCATACCGATGTCTCCCACCGGCTGGCGTTCATAGGTCAGCCCGTCGATGCCGGCTTCGGCGGAAACCTGCAAGGAGGTGGGCGTCTGTATATACTTCGCCTCGGCGGAGAACAAGCCGGTGAGCCGGGGCATATAAGGAAGCACCTTGCTCAATTCGCCCAACTGGAGACGACTCAGCTCCACGTTCATATTCTGCAACGAAATGCTGTCGTTCTTGTCCGATTGCATACGGAAGCACAGCCCGTTGTCGCTGTCCATATCAATATTGGCATACACCCGCATATTCTTATGCAGGTAAATCCAGTTGCTATTGTCTACGAAATGGAACTTGCGGTAGGCAACAATCGGTTCGGCAGGTGTCAGGTTGAGCAGCAGCCCGTTGCCCTTGCCGTGTCCTTCCGTCAACGGACGGGCATTGATGCCGAACAGCACACCCGTCTCCCCCTTGCCGTCCACATAGTTCACGGTCAGTTCGGCGTCTTCACTCCGGATTTCGCCGGTCAGTGTGCTGCGGAAGACGAACTGCGGGTTCTTCGGTCCGTTGACCACACCGCTCTGTAGCATCATCCGGGTGGTGTCCTGCTTCACGGCAAAGAATATCGTATCGAGCTGCAACGAGTCTACGCGCAGCCCATGTACGGCAGCACGCCCGTTGATGCCCCGCGTCGGTGTAAATCCGAAGCGAAGGATAAAGTCGTCGAACGTCACGTCTTTTGTTTTCAGGAAATCGCTGACCGGATTGACCTTTCCCGCCGTCAGCTGCATACCCGCCGAAGGCAACACCTGCCGCAAGGCCGCATGGTCCAACCGCCTTTCCTCTATCTGCTTCGTCAGGATGGAAGCAAACTTGTCCGACTGTTCCAACAGTTCTTTCAACGTGCTGCGGGCGCGGAACTGCAATCCCATATCGCCGGCATCCATCTGCAATTTGATGGAATCGCGACGCGCCTCGGCTCCCAGGGCGAACGCGAACGAATGCTCCAAAGGCTTGGGCGCGATGCCCAGTTTATACAGGTTCACCTCCTCTACGTCCATGTCCAGCCTGCCGTCCATATAGCGGCGGTCGAGGCGCAAGTCGGCATCGGTCCGCATCTTCAGGAGTTCATTATCACTCACCAGATGCACAGAAGCCACCGCAGCCTTCAGGTCGGCATTCAGATTCACGCCCGACAGGTTCCAGCGGGCATATTGCAGCTCGTCCAGTTTGGCCTCCACGCGGGCCACCGCCTTATGCGACGTGAAGTCCGTTCCCTGCCCCCGGGCGGCAAGATGGGTGGTGAGCGTATAGATGGAGTCTTGAGGCAGGAAGTGATGGAGCTGTAGGGCGTCTATGGCAAGGTCGGCATGATAGGCTTCGGTAGACAGGTTGTAAGCGGCATCCAGGTTCAGGCTGCCATCGCCCTCCTGCACCTTGAGCAGCGCGTTGCATTGCGGTCCGTCGAGTCCGAGACGGGCTACGAGATTCATGCTATCGGGCACAACGACAGAGCCGTCGGGCGCCATCCCGCTAAGCCCCGTCAGGAAGTTGAGGTCTTGCGTCTGCATCTCAAAGTCAAGTTCCCCGCTACGCTTCAGGCTGTCCGTAAGGTTCCACAGCTCGCCCCCGCCGCTCAAGGAGAAAGCACCGGGCAGTTCGGCAGTGAAGCGGGAAATCTGCATCTGTTTCAGGTTTCCTTCCGTACCGGCGTGAACCACCAGCGGACGGAAAGGATAAGCCTCCTTGAAGCTTTCGGGCAATCCGCCTGCAAAGAGCATCACATCCTGCTTGCCGATATTCGCATGGAAGCGGGCGGTCAGACGGCCGGTAGTGGGGATATCAACCAGTTCCCAATAGGTCTGCGCCGTCAGGTCCATGTCGCTGTGGGGGGTCTTGAGTTGCAGGTAAGGGATGCGGATAAGGGTGGAATCGGAAAAGAGACGGCCCGTCAGCGAGGTTACGCTCAACCCGGAACGGTCGTATAGGGCGAACTCGCGGATGACGGCATTCATGTCGCGGCCGCAAGCCCTCACCGAGTCGATGCCGATGCGGATGTCGCGCAACGCGATGTGCGAGGCGTCGAAGCCCTCGCCGGGAGCTGCCGTACCCGAGTCGTAGTTCACGGTGGTGCCCGCAAGGGTAAACCTGCGCCAGCCATATGCGTGCCGCCCGAGGTCGGCATCGGCATCTTCGATGCGTGCGTTGCCGATATGGGCTGCCAGTTTCATGGAGTCGAGCGGCATCCACACGCCTACCGAGACGTTTTTCAGCCGCAGGTCGTGCAGCGCTATCCTCCACTTCAGGGCGGTGGCGGCCGTATCCTGCGGAGCCTCGGTCGTGTCGGCAAGAACCACCTGCATACGGGTGTCGCTCAGTTCCACATTATTCAATATGACATCTTCTTTTTTCAGGTCGATGCCGTGGCTCTCCAGGAAGAAGCGTCCGAGGCTTCCCTTCACGTGCATCCCCTCCAGCAACGTAGAGGAGTTCACAGAAACCTGCTGCAAGGTCACGTCGTCCACCTCTACCCTGCCATGCAACAGCGGCCACGCCTGTACGCGGATGTTCAGGCTTCCGAGGTTCAGCAAGGTATCGGGAGGAAGGGCACCGGTGGCATCGCTCTTCGCCTGTACCACCTGCACGCCACGCACCAGGAGGTTCAAGGGGAAACGAAGGTCGATTCGCTCTACGGAGATATTCATGCCCGTGGCATCGGACGCGATTGCCGTCGCCTGCTTCCGTATAAAGTTCTGCACGGGCGGCACATACAGCAACACCATCAATATTACAAACAGGATTATAGGAGTGAGCAGCACCCAAAGTGCTCCTTTTAGCCATCTTCTTCTCATGGGAACGTCAAACTGTCATCATTAATGTCGTACAAAGTAAACAATTAATTTTGAGATAAAGTTCCCAAAAGCGTGAAAATACTGTATTGTACTCACGGTTCGTTCATTGTATAGGGGTCAGAAGGAGTTATCGGGAGTTAACGGGAGTTAGAAGGAGTTATCGGCCGATACTACCGCCTTATATACTTATTATATAAACAAGACTATCGGCTTCTAACTCCCGATAACTCCTTCTAACTCCCGATAACTCCTGTACAACATACATTCTGCCACCTCACGACATCTTCGATGAGCGCGAGTGCACGAGACACGCGCCGTTTTTGCTCCGCCGTGAAGGGGGTGCCGCGCAGACATTCCAGCCGTTTAAGCTCTTCCACCAACTCCTCTGCACCAATCAACGTGAAGAGCGGAATCATCTTATGCGCCACGGCAGCCACCCCGTCCGCGTCCGCTGCATCCGCCGCCTGCCGCAAACGTTCGGCATTGAGACGGGTTTCGGCGGCGAAGCTCTCGAGAATGGACGTTGCCGCTTCGGGGTCGTCGGCGGAGAAGGCGGTGAGCGCCGCGAAGTTGTAAGGGGTGCAAGGACACTCCGCAACCGGAACGCCGGATGCGTTTCCTGCCGGAGAACCGGTAGTGGCAGCAGGCGGTTCCTCGCCGTGCGAAGCAGGCTTGCGCCCGATGCCCGCCGCTTCCAGTGCGCGAAGAAGCTCCGCCACCGTGAACGGCTTGCGCAGGCAACCGGCAAAGCCGTGCGCGCCGAACTCCTCCGGCTTCATGTCGCTACGCGCCGTGACGGCTATCACGGGAATCGTGCGCGCCTGCGGCAGATTTGATGCGCGCAACAGCCTCAGCAGGTCGAAGCCATTGATGGCGGGCATCTGTACATCCGTCAGCAGCACGTCGAAAACGCCGGAGCGCAAGGCATCCAGCAGTTCGTCCGGCCGGATGCAGGCCACGGAGTCGATGCCGCTGTGGCGGAGCATGGCGGCGGTCAGCGTCAGCTGGATGCGGTCATCGTCAATCAGCAACACGCGAAGCGGGGCGGACGGCGGGGAAAGTGCCGTTCCGGCCATCTCCGTTCCGATGTCCCGGCCGGTGCTTTCCGACACCCGCACCGGGAAGAGGGGGATGCGCAGCGTAAACGTGCTTCCCTTGCCCGGCACACTGTCTACTTCGATGGAGCCTTCGAGCAGCTGCACCAGCATACGCACGATGGAGAGTCCGAGCCCGAAACCCTCCTTGCCCTGTGCGCCGGGCAGGCGGGTGAACTCCTGGAAAATCCGCTCCCGGTCGGCAGGCTCCATCCCCTTGCCCGTATCGGCAACGGAAACCACCAGGCGGCTCTTTTCGTAGCGTGCCGTCAGCGTGACGCTCCCCTCGTCCGTGAACTTCACGGCGTTGGAAAGCAGGTTGTTGATGACTTGGCGGAGCCGGAGCGGGTCGCAGATGTACGTACCCTCCAGCTCGGGAGCGATGTCGCAACGCAGCCCCAACCCCTTGGCGGAAGCCAACGGTCCGAAGCTGACACGAATCTCTTCGAGCAGGCGGGCGGGATGGAAAGTGACACGGTTTATCTCCGCCTTATGCAGGTCGAGCCGGTGAAAATCGAGCAGGTCGGTCACCAGTTTCAGCAGATGCTCCGACGAGACCTTCATGTTGTCCAGGTAGAAACGCTGCCGCCCGTCCACCGTCAGCCGGGAGAGCAGGTCGGCATAGCCCATGATGGAGCCGAGGGGCGCCTTGAAGTCGTGCGTGATGGCAAGCATCATCTTCTCGCGCGTGGCGAGCAGCTCTTCGGCGCGGCGACGGGCTTCTTCCAGCTCGCGGCGGTAGCGGTTGCTGCGCGTGATGTCGCGCCCGATGACAATCAGGAAAAAGGCGGAAAGCAACACGGCTCCTGCCGCAATGCCGCCGATGGTCTGCACGGAACGGTGGCGCACGGCCTGGTGGAACTCCGCTTCTGCGCGGGCGCGCTGCAGGGTCTGCTGCTCATATCCTTGCAGCAGACTGTCGATGCGGTCGGTCAGCATTTTGTCCATGCGTTGCAACGTACGCCGCCGTTGCCGGACGAGCGCGTTGTCCGCACGCCGCTGCCGCGCCACGGCACGGAGTTTTTCCTGCAAGGAGTCGGCGGGACTGTAGGCGTCTATCAGCGTATCCGTGGCATATTCGAGGGAGGTCTTCACCTGGATGGCGGTATCTTTCTTGGGCGGCACGAACACTTCGCCCAGGCGGCGGAAGAAGCTACGCTTCCGGGGTTTGGTGACCACCGTGTCGCGGTGTGTGACGATACGTTGCCGCACGCGCCGCGTCGCGACGGCCGAGTCTTGCCGAGGGGCGATGATGCGCTCCAGTTCGCGTGCGGAGACCATCGTGTCGGTTGTCTCGCTCAAGACACGCAGCATATAGACGGTGTTCGCATCCTTCTTCCGGAGAAGTGCGATGAGCGTGTCGACCCACTGCACGTTCCCGTCGTCGGAACGCGTGAGCCGCTCCATCTCCCGGTGTACGAAGAAGAGGGAAAAGAGCAGCACCCCCAGCAGCAGCGCATAGCCTGCAACGACCTTTATCCTTGATACGCTCTTCATGGCTTGGAGGAAGTGAAGCGGAAACGCAGCCACAGCATCAGCCCGGCGCTGGTGAGCCCGAACGGGAATGCCATCCAGACACCGACCAGCCCCCAGTCCAGCACGAAGCCGCAGACGTATCCCACGGGCAACGATATCACGAAATAGGCGATGAACGCAATCACCATCATCGGTTTCACGTCCGACACGCCGCGCAGCGCATTGGCGAAGTTGATTTGCAGCCCGTCGCCAAACTGGTAAATCAGGAAAGGAAAGAAGAGCGATGCCACCAGCGCCGACACTTCGGCATTGTCCGTGAACCAGCCGCCCACCTGCCCGCGCAGCACGAAGACGATGCTCATCAGTACCACCTCCATCGCCATAATCAGGTGGAAGCCCGCATAGGTGGAACGGCGCACATTCTCCATGTCGCCCTGCCCCTTGAAGCCGCTGACGCGCACCGCCACCGCCGCCCCCATGCCGTAGTACATCATGAAAGTGAATTGCGAAATAGTCAGCATAATCTGATGTGAGGCCAGCGCGACCGTCCCCAGCCAACCCACCATGACGGCACTGAGGCTGAAGGAAGCCGTCTCCATCCCCATCTGCAGACAACCGGCCAACCCAGTGCATTGAGCCGCCGGAACACCGGAAGCGACCACCCCAGCCGGACGAACCCGAAACGGTAGCGGACGAAGCGGCGGCTGCGGAGCACAATCAGCGCAAAGACCGCCACCATCACGATGCGCGAGCAGAGCGTGCTGACGCCTGCCCCCAGCAAGCCCAATTCCGGAAGACCCAGCTTGCCGTTGATAAGCACGTAGTTGCCCGCAATGTTCAGCGCGTTCCCGCCCAAGAGAATCCACATGGCGGTCCGGGTGTCGGTGATGCCGTCGGTAAACTGTTTGAAACCGTTGAACAGCATGACGAACACCAACGAAGCGAGCAGCACCAGGTAGTAAGGCTTAATCAAGGGTATCAGCTCCTCGGGTTGCCCCAGGCGCTCCACATTGAAGTAGACCACCGCCATGACGAAAGTAAGGAGCAGCGCCACCAGCCCGTTCGCCGCCAGGCTGCACCGCAACGCCTGTCCCGCTTCCGCGAAGCGGCGGTTGCCGTAAAGGCTGCCTACGACCGGTGTCAGCCCGTAGCTGAAACCGGTGCTGAAGATGATGCAAAGCGTAAAGAGGTTGTTCACAAACGAGGCGGCACCCAGCTCTTCGGTGCTATGGTGCCCTATCATCAACGTATCGGCGAAGCCGAGCACGATGACGCCCAGCTGCCCGATGACAATAGGTAGCCCCAACTGCGCCAACGCCTTATAATGTCGGCCATAACGTGCGGTCAAATTCTTCATCTTACTATCCAGATTTTGTTTCACCCCAAAGAAACAATTTGTTTCACTGAGGGGAACAGTTTGTTTCAAAGGTGCGAAACAGTTTGTTTCACTATAGGGAAACAGTTTGTTTCAAAGGCATGAAACACTTTGTTTCAAAGGCACGAAACACTTCGTTTCACTATAGAGAAACAGTTGTTTCAAAGGTACGAAACACTTCGTTCCACTATAGGGAAACAGTTGTTCCGCTATAGGAAACACTTCGTCTCCCCGAAAGAAAAACTTATTTCTCCGGAAGAGCCGCCGTTTTCCCGCCACAGGACGGGGCGTCTCCCCCTTGCTTCCTCATTTCTTACTCTTATAATAAAGTACGATGGCACTCTCTTCGCGGAAAGCCCCCTGCGCCACCGCGTGCAGCTGCTCCGGCGTGACGGCACGGTAGCGCTCCACTTCCCGGTCGATGTCCTCCGCTTCACCGGTCAACTCGAACCACGCCAGGTTGGTAGCTACGTTCAGGTAGTTGATATTGCCGAATATTTGGGTGGATTCGAACTTGTTCTTGACCTTTTCCAGCTCCTGTTCGCCCACGGGGCAGCGTTGCAACGCCTCCAGCTCCTCGCGGACGGCGGCTTCCGCCCGTTCCAGCGACACACCTGCCGCAGGCTTGCCACTGATTTGCAGCAGTCCGGCATCGCGCGAACCGCTGATGTAGGCATCGATGCCGGAGAAGACCTTCCGTTCCTGCACCAGGCGGCGGTTCAGGCGGCTGGAGCGCCCGTTGCTGAGGATGTCGGACAGGATGTCGAAAGCATAATATCCGGCATCTGCCCGGCTGCACATACGATAGGCCATGAACAAGGCGTCCAGCGGCACGTTCCTTTCCACCGTCAGCCTGCGCTCCCGCGTCTGCGGCGGCTCTTGCGGCAGGCACCGCACCGGGACGTCGCGCCGGGGGATGGGTGCGAACCACTTTTCGGTGAGCCGGAGCGTCTCGTCCCACGTGATGTTGCCTGTCACCGCCAGCACGGCGTTGTTCGGGGCGTAGAAGCGGTAGAAGAAACTCTTCACCTCGTCCAGCGTGGCGTGCTCGATGTGCGCGAGCTCCTTGCCGATAGTGGGCCAGCGGTAGGGATGCACCCGGAAGGCCAACGGACGAAGCAGGTGCCCCACATCGCCGTAAGGCTGGTTCAGGCAGCGCTGCTTGAACTCTTCCATCACCACTCCGCGCTGCACCTCGAGGCTTTGCTCGCTGAAGGCCAGTTCGAGCATACGGTCGGACTCCAGCCAAAAGGCGGTCTCCACGTTCGGTTTCGGGACGGTGAGGTAGTAGTTGGTGACATCGTTGTTGGTCCAGGCATTGTTCTCGCCACCTGCCAACTGCAAAGGCGCGTCGTAGTCGGGGATATGTGCCGAGCCACCGAACATCAGGTGCTCGAACAGGTGGGCGAAGCCGGTATGCTCGGGATGTTCGTCGCGCGCGCCGACATCGTAGACGATGTTCAGCGCCACCATTTGCGTGCTGGTATCTTCGTTATGCACCAGCCGCAAGCCGTTGGAGAAGCAGTGCTTGTTGATTTTCATCAATCCATTACAGTAACTTTCTTTATCACTACATCCTCTTCCGGGCGGTCGTTGCGGTCGGTCTTCACGCGCTGAATCTTATCCACGACGTCCATCCCCTCCAGCACCTCGCCGAATACGGTGTATTCGCCGTCCAGATGCGGCGTGCCGCCCACGGTGGTGTAAGCCTTCACCTGCTCCGGCGTGAAGCGGAACTCGGGTTCGCCCGCCACCTGCGCTTCTGCCTGGGCTATCAGCGTATCCTGCAGGTTCATCAGTCCTTCCTGGTCGCCGTCCTTACGCATCTTGTAGATTTCTTTCATGTGCTTCTGCGCCAACGCATTGAAGGCGTTGTTCAGGCGCATCTGGTTCATCTGCTGTTCCATGCCGAGAAGCGTGGAGTCGCTGTACACCTTTCCGGTGACGATGTAGAACTGGCAACCGGAAGACTCCTTCTTCGGGTTCACGTTGTCGCCCTGGCGGGCTGCGGAGAGCGCGCCTTTCTTATGGAAGTAGCGGGGATAGACGAACTCCGCCGGAATGGTATAGCCCACATCGCCTGCGCCCAGCATCTTGCCCTTCGGAGCTTTCTTCGATTCGGGGTCGCCCGCCTGTATCATGAAGTCCTTGATGACGCGGTGGAACAGCGTGCCTTCATAAGTGCCGTCCTTGGCCAGCTTGATAAAGTTGTCGCGATGCTTCGGCGTCTCGTCATACAGTTTCACGATGATGTCGCCCGCGCTTGTTTCAATCTTCAGCTTTGTTTCCTTTTCCATATTTCCGTCTTTCTTTTGTCCCGGCCTGCAAGCCGCCAGCCCGCAAACCAGTATGGTTAATACTACGATAAGATTCCGTTTCATCTCTCTTTTTGTTTAATTTAAGGCTGCAAAGATACTAAAATCAGCCAAAACGGCTTACCTTTGCGCTATAAAAGAGATAAAAAGCAGCAGGGATGAAATCCATATTAATCGTAGAAGACGACATCACTTACGGCATGATGCTGAAGACGTGGCTCGGCAAGAAAGGTTTCCGGGTCAGTTCCGCCAGCAACATAGCCCGCGCCCAACGGCACATCGAGACCGAAGCCGTGGACCTGATACTGTCCGACCTGCGCCTTCCCGACCGCGACGGCATCGACCTGCTGAAATGGCTGGGAGAACACGCCCTGCACATACCGCTCATCATCATGACGGGATATGCCGACATACAATCGGCGGTGAAAGCCATCAAACTGGGTGCATCCGACTACGTGGCAAAACCCGTCAACCCCGACGAACTGCTGAAGAAGATGGAGGAAGCGCTGAAGTCCGCACCCGCCGCACCCCAGCAGGCATCATGCCCCGAAGAAGGCGGCACGCCGCAACGGCAAGCGGCGGACTCCCCGTCCGACTACCTCGAAGGCGAGAGCGACGCCGCCCGGCAACTCTATAATTATGTCCGGCTGGTGGCTCCCACCAATATGTCCGTCCTCATCAACGGAGCCAGCGGAACGGGCAAGGAGTACGTGGCACAACGCATCCATCAACTGAGCCGCCGCTCCGGGCAACCGTTCGTGGCCATCGACTGCGGAGCCGTGCCCAAGGAACTGGCAGCATCGGAGTTCTTCGGACACGTGAAAGGCTCGTTCACCGGCGCGCTGACCGACAAGACGGGCGCATTCGTCGCCGCCAACGGGGGAACCATCTTCCTGGACGAGATAGGAAACCTGGGATACGAAGTGCAGATACAGCTGCTGCGCGCCTTGCAAGAACGGAAGATACGCCCCATCGGCTCCAACAAAGAGATACAAGTGGACGTGCGGTTGGTCTCCGCCACCAACGAGAACCTGGAAAACGCCATCGAAAAAGGGACATTCCGCGAAGACCTCTACCACCGCATCAACGAATTTACCCTGCGTATGCCGCCGCTGAAAGACCGACGCGAAGACATCCTGCTCTTTGCCAACTTCTTCCTGGACCAGGCGAACCGCGAACTGGACAAACAGCTCGTCGGCTTCGACGACAGGGCGTGCAAGGCACTGTTGGACTACCCATGGCCGGGCAACTTGCGCCAGATGAAGAACGTCGTCCGCCGCGCCACCCTCCTGGCGCCGGGCAGGTTCATCACCCCGAACGAACTTGGCGACCTGCACTCTCCCGTTACGCCTCCCACCGGTATGCCGCTCCGCAACGAGGAAGCCGAGAAGCAACAAATCATCGAAGCCCTGAAACAGACCGGCTACAACAAAAGCCGCGCCGCCCAACTGCTCGGGATAGACAGAAAGACGCTTTACAACAAACTGAAACTATACGGAATAGAGCTGTAACTGTGGAAAAAATCCACACTCCGTTCCACACTTTCCACACAATTCCACACTTCGCTACGATGCTCCGTCCGGACGCGGCGGAAACATCGCATTCATAGACAAGCACTTACGTCATTCCTCGAATCGTGGCACGCCATTTGACGTATATCTCATGCGGACCTCAAATCCGTCCTGCTCAAAGCAGCATTTTAACCTAAACCAAGACTGAACCGACATATCAACCTATTAAAAGCAAACGAAAAAAACAAAAAGATTAGTATTAGTAGCAGCCCTGTTTATGTTTGTTTGTGACGGATTGTTCTTGACCTGAGCACAAATGCGAAGGTCGGGAACATCCCAATCACAACTCGAAGTGGCCGAATAATAGTAAGCGCACTGACAACAAAAAAGCCGTTTCCTCCTTGTCTATTCCGGGAAACGGCTTTTTTGGATATCAAAACCCTGTCGGGATGCTGTTCAAAAGAGTCGGGAGCGGCTTGCTTATCTGTATCCGTCCGAAATAGCCCGACTTTCACGTAGTGTTTTAGTTTGCTTACTTTGCACCCAAAAACACGATGTTCAATTTGAATGAAAGCAATCGCATAGTCATGTCGCAACATCCGACAGATATGCGCATG
>ERZ808042.233-NODE-233-length-46182-cov-10.774515_pt1 | contig 46182 bp, 46 predicted proteins | sample MGYA00380193_ERZ808042 | MGnify/ENA primary metagenome ERZ808042 (study PRJEB31490, sample SAMN06133401) | mouse gut metagenome | isolation source: M1_2 | host: mice | place: China: Chengdu | collected 2015-05 ...
ATTGCCGACTTTGCCATCCACCAGCCGGACAAGGAGGACGGCGGTATTCCTAACCCGCACTTTCATGTTCTCTGCCCCATCCGGCCCATTGAGCCAGACGGCAAATGGGGGTGCAAGCAGCGCCGCCGCTACCGTCTGGACGAGGACGGGAACCGCATTATGGGAGAGGACGGCAAGCCCCTCTTTGACGCTGTTCCCACTACCGACTGGGGAAGCCCGGAAACACTGGAACATTGGCGGGAGGCGTGGGCCGCTATGGTGAACGCCAAGTTTGAGGAAAAGGGGCTGACCTGCCGCATCGACCACCGCTCCTATGAGCGTCAGGGCCTTGACCTGCTGCCCACCGTCCATGAGGGCGTGGCCGTCCGCCAGATGGAGGCCAAGGGCATCCCCACCGACAAGGGCGATCTGAACCGCTGGATAAAAAAGGCCAACAACATTCTGCGGGATATTCGGAAGAAAATCGCCGGCCTGACGGATTGGATTAAGGCCATAAAAGAAGAATTGAGCAAGCCCCAGGCCCCGACCCTTGCCGCCCTGCTGACCGACTACTATGAGGGCCGGAACGCCGGAGCATGGAGCCGCAACGCCAGGATTGGAAATCTTAAAGGTTTTGCCGAGGCCATCAATTTTCTGACCGAGAGGGGCATCGCTACGCTGGAAGATTTAGAGACCCATATCGCCGCCCAGAGTGAACGAACGGAGGCCATCAACACATCCATGAAAGCGAAGCGTGACCGTCTGAACGAATTGAAGGAACTGCTTCGCCTTGTTGACCTCTACCGAGACACCAAGCCCGTCTATGACGAGTTGCAGGGTATCAAGTGGAAGGGCAAGCGGGAAAAATTCGAGAGGGAGCATGAGAACGAGTTGAGGACGTTCCACATGGCCCGCCGGAAGCTGGACAAGCACCGTTCCCCTGCTGGTAAAATCCCCGTTCATGCGTGGGAACAGGAACAGGCGAGGCTTCACCAGGAGTACACAGCCGAGTATGAGCAGTACAAGCCTATCCAAGACGATTTGCGGCGGCTTCAACAGGTGAAGCGGAACGCCGATGCTGCCATACACCAGCAGGAGCAGACCCAGCAGAAACGCCGGGAGGTGGAGCGGTGAACGGCATTCCCCGACTGACCTACCAGCAGTACCGAGCCGTCCGGCGGCTGGTGCATGACTGCTGCAATTATGACGGCGGCAACTGTCTTGCTCTTGATGACGGCTGGGAGCCTTGTGTCTGCGTCCAGAGTATCACCTATTCCCTGGTCTGTAAATGGTTCCGCGCCGCCGTCCTGCCAACAGACAAGGGGTTGTGTGCCGCCTTGCTCCACCGAGGACAGGCGCGGCCCTGTGCCGAGTGCGGGGCGATGTTCGTGCCGCGCTCCAATCGGGGCAAATACTGTGACGAGTGCGCCGCCAATGTGCGCCGGAGAAAGAAAGCTGCCAGCGAACGGGAACGCCGCAGGCGTGGACATTTAGAGGCTGAAAAGCCTTGCAATCAGGGGGCTTGTGGACAGTCCTCAAAGGGGGACTAATACATTCCCCTTCCCCCACTCCAACGTGGGCGGCAAAATGGCGCTCACGTGGATTAACTTTGATGAATGATGAAAGGAGAGCCTATGACCTACGACCCCAGCATGACGATCACCAGCACCATCCCCGCCCCGGAGGGGAGCGACAGCACCAGCAGAGAGGGCAAGGCCATCCCCCTGCCCGTGATGGCGGGCGGCAACGCTTCACCCGCCCCGGACGTACCGCCACCCGATATGGTAAAGACCGTTGGCGGTACGACCTTTGATATTTATTTCCATTTCAGCCAGACCAGCCGGGAAACCTTTACCGACAAGGTACTGCGCCTTATTCAATCCGATGTTGTAACCTCATAAAAATAATTTACTTTTTTCTCTATCCTTATTGACAAAACCCGAAAGGGGACATCGTGATCAACGCCGGGAAATTACTCCAGCGCAACGGGTACAGGATCAAGATTTTCAACACCATCAACTTCAAAAAATCCATGCACTATAACCCATTCGCCTATATCCACAGCGAAAAGGACATTTTGAAGCTGGTCACGACACTGATATCCAACACCAAGGGAGAGGGGAAAGGCGGGGACGATTTCTGGCAGAAGGCCGAGACGCTTCTGTACTGCGCCCTGATCGGATTCATCCACTACGAGGCCCCAGTGGAGGAACAGAACTTCGCCACCCTCATTGAGTTTATCAACGCCATGGAGGTCCGGGAGGACGATGAAGAATTTAAGAATCCCGTTGACTTGATGTTTGAGGAACTGGCTGAACGGGAGCCAAATCACTTTGCCGTGCGTCAATATGCTAAATATCGCTTGGCGGCGGGCAAAACCGCAAAGTCGATCCTTGTGAGCTGCGGCGCACGGCTGGCCCCCTTCGACATCGCGGAGCTGCGGGAGGTCACGGCCTATGACGAGCTGGAGCTGGACACCCTGGGCGATCAAAAAACGGCGCTGTTCTTCATCATGAGCGACACGGATGATTCCTTTAATTTTTTGATTTCCATGTGCTATACCCAGCTATTCAACCTGCTGTGTGAAAAGGCGGACGATGTGTATGGGGGCCGTCTGCCCGTCCATGTGCGATGCCTGATCGACGAGTGCGCCAACATTGGGCAGATCCCCCGGCTGGAAAAGCTGATGGCGACTATCCGCAGCCGGGAGATCTCCGCCTGCCTCGTCCTCCAGGCCCAAAGCCAGCTCAAGGCCATCTATAAGGACAACGCGGACACCATCATTGGCAACTGCGACTGCTCCATCTTCCTGGGCGGTAAAGAGCCGTCCACGCTGAAGGATCTGTCCACCGCCCTGGGCAAAGAGACGATTGATACGTTCAACACCGGCGAGAGCCGGGGCCGGGAGCTGTCCCATTCGTTGAACTATCAAAAGCTGGGCAAAGCCCTGATGGACGTGGACGAGCTGGCGGTGTTGGACGGAGGCAAGTGCATCCTGCAACTGCGGGGCGTCCGCCCGTTCCTCTCGGACAAGTTCGACATCACCCAGCATCCCAACTATCGGTTCCTTGCCGACGCGGACAAGAAAAACGCATTTGACATCGTGCGTTTTCTGTCCACCCGGCTTAAGCCAAAGCCCTCCGAGGTCTATGACGTGTACGAGGTAGACGTATCGGGGGAGGATAACGCCGCCGACCCGGAGCAGCGGAGAGAGGCGGAATAAAAGAAAGGGAAAATGTGCCCTCAAAAATCTAAAATTTTTTGGAGGTACTTATGGCATTTTTTCAGTCTGCAATCGACGTTCTGAAAACCCTGGTGATCGCTCTGGGCGCTGGCCTGGGCGTGTGGGGCGCGGTAAATCTGCTGGAGGCTTATGGCAACGACAACCCCGGTGCCCGCAGCCAGGGCATGAAGCAGCTTATGGCGGGCGGAGGCATCATCCTGCTGGGCACCACCCTGGTTCCCCTGCTGTCCGGGCTGTTCGGCTGATCGTGTCCCATCCCAACCACAGCCTCTCCCGCCCCAGGCGGGAGGGGCGCTGAAAGGAGGGCCAGATCCCTATGGATTTTCTATGGGATGCCATCACCGGCTGGCTGAAGGATATCCTGGTGAGCGGTATCATGAGCAACCTGTCCGGGATGTTCGACAGCGTGAACGAGAAGGTGGGCGATATCGCAACCCAGGTGGGCAGTACGCCCCAGGCGTGGAACGCCAGCATTTTCAACATGGTTCAAACCCTGTCCCAAAATGTGGTGCTGCCTGTGGCCGGGGTGATCCTGGCCTTTGTCATGACGCTGGAGCTGGTGCAGATCCTCATGGACAAGAACAATTTTCATGATATTGAGACGGCGGTGTTCTTCCGCTGGATTTTTAAGACGGCCTGCGCCATCCTGATCGTCACCAACACCTGGAATATCGTGATGGGTATATTCGACGTTGCCCAGGGCGTGGTAAACCAGGCGTCCGGCATCATCATCGGGGACACCAGCATCGATCTGTCCGCCGTCATGCCCGACATGGAGGAACGGCTTCTGGAGATGGAGCTGGGGCCGCTGCTGGGCCTGTGGGTACAGTCGCTGATCGTGGGCATTACCATGTGGGCGCTGACCATCTGCATCTTCATCATCACCTATGGCCGTATGCTGGAGATATACCTTGTCACCAGCATGGCCCCCATCCCCATGGCGGCGATGCTGGGCCGGGAGTGGGGCGGCATGGGGCAGAACTATTTGAAGTCCCTGTTCGCCCTGGGCTTCCAGGCGTTTCTCATCATGGTGTGCGTGGCGATCTACGCGGTGCTGGTGCAGGGGATTGCCGTCAGCGACGATATCAGCGCGGCCATCTGGACGTGCATGGGCTATACGGTGCTGCTGTGCTTCACCCTGTTCAAAACGGGGAGCCTGTCCAAGAGCCTGTTTGCGGCACACTGACAACATAAGATAGGAGGATTTCCAATGAACGAAAACAATACCCAGCCCAACGGTGCGGAACGGCCCGCCCCGCTGGATGTGAGCGTGAAGATCACGCCGTCCAAGGAGGACGGCAACCTGCTGGCCTTTGCCAACGTGACCCTGGGCGGCTGCTTTGCCGTCACGGGCATCCGCGTCATGGACAGCGAGAAGGGTGTGTTTGTAGCCATGCCCGACAGGAAAAACGGCAAGGGCGAGTATCATGATGTCTGCTTCCCCACCACGCCGGAGATGCGAAAGGCATTACACACCGCCGTCCTGGGCGAGTATCAGAAGGTGATGGAGCAGTTGGCCTCCCGTGGCGCACAGACGCGGGCCTCCGTGCGGGATGCGCTGAAAAACGCGGCAAAGTCGGCGGAGCGTCCCGCCCCGGCCCCGGTGCCGGACAGGGCATCCCAGCAGCGCAGGGCAGACAGAGGGGCACGGTAAGCATGACCGATGCCTCAAAGAAATACAGCATCATCCTTTGCGATCCGCCCTGGGCATACCGGGTATGGGGCAAGAAAGGAGTGGGCCGAACAGCCGAAAACCATTATCCCACCATGCGTCTGGAGGATATTCTGGCGCTGCCTGTGGGCAATCTGGCGGCAAAAAACTGCGCCCTGTTCCTTTGGGTGACGCTTCCCAATCTGCGGGACGCCTTTTCTGTGTTGGACGCATGGGGCTTTACCTATAAAACCGTGGCCTTTGTGTGGGTGAAGCAGAACAGGAAAGCCCCGTCCCTCTTTTGGGGGCTGGGCCACTGGACGCGGGCCAACGCGGAGCTGTGCCTGCTGGCTATCCGGGGAAGCCCCAGGCGTCAGTCCGCCGCAGTACATCAGGTGATCCTCTCCCCGGTGGAGGAACACAGCAAAAAGCCGGATGCGGTTCGGGATCGCATTGTGGCGCTCATGGGCGACCTGCCCCGCGTGGAGCTGTTCGCACGGCAGGCCACCCCCGGCTGGGACATATGGGGCAACGAGGTAGTGTGCAGCCCCGGCCTGTTGGAGCGTCTGCCATGCTGAACATTATTCAAAACGAGAAGGTGTTGACCGCTGGGGGTGGATTTTGTTGAGAATCGGCTGCGCGGACGTAGACGGGCACAACTGGCCCAACCTGTGCCTGATGAAGCTGTCCGCCTACCATAAAGGGCGGGGGGACAGCGTAGAGCTGTGGAGGCCGGAGGGCTGGTATGATCTCGTCTACAAAAGCAGGGTATTCACCGATACCTATTCCAAAGATAAGCTCTACATCGCCAACGCCGACCAAATCATCCGGGGCGGCACCGGCTACGGCCCAGGGCCGGATCTGCCGGACGTGGTGGAGCATCAGCGCCCGGACTATTCTCTATATCCGCAGTTTCCCGATACAGCCTATGGGTTCCTGACCCGTGGCTGTCCGAGGGCCTGCGGATTTTGCATCGTTTCGGGGAAAGAGGGGCGGCGGAGCCGTCAGGTGGCCGACCTGTCCGAGTTTTGGGATGGACAGCGGGAGATCAAGCTGCTGGACCCCAATCTGCTGGCCTGCCCGGAGCATGAACGGCTGTTGTTGCAGCTCGCGGAGAGCCGCGCCTATGTGGATTTTTCCCAGGGGCTGGACATCCGCCTGATTACCCCGGACAATGTGGCCCTGCTGAATCGGGTTCGGGTAAAGGCGGTGCATTTTGCCTGGGATGACCCCAACACCGACCTGACCGGCTATTTCCGGCGCTTCGTGGAACTGACTGCCATCAAAAGTGACCGCAGGCGGAGGGTATACGTTCTCACCAACTATGGCAGCACCCATGAGCAGGATCTGTACCGGGTAGAGACCCTGCGGAGCCTGGGCTATGATCCCTATGTCATGGTCTATGACCGGCCCAGCGCCCCGCCTATCACCCGGCACTTGCAGCGGTGGGTGAATAACAAGCGAGTTTTTTACACGGTTCCCCGCTTTTCCGACTATAGGCCGAGTGACAGAAAACCGCAGATGGAGGGATAAAATGGACAACTACGAACAGCTTTTTGCACGGGCGGAGTCCAGTTTGAAAAAGCACCGCGCCACATGGCTGGCGCAGACGCCGGAGGCCCTGATCGGGCAGGCCAAAGAGATCGCCGCCCTCCAGGATGCCCACGAGTATCTGGCCCAGGGGCGCGGCATCGACCCGGAAGGCGTCGATTACCTCCTGACCCTGGAGGACCCGCTCCAAGCGGCGGCTGACCACTGGCTGAAGCGGCTGGACGATCTCAGTGACTTCAGCTTTGCCCTGGACGAGCTGTGCCGGTGCCGGAGTGCGCCGATCCGCAAATCTGTGCTGGCACAACTCCAGGAAAAAGGGGCGGCAGGACCGTCCAAGCCCCATGCCACAACGAAAGAACAGGAGGCGCGATAATGGCCTATGTCCCGGTCCCCAAGGACTTAACCAAAGTAAAAACCAAGGTGGCGTTCAATTTGACAAAACGCCAGCTCATTTGCTTCGTCGGCGGTGCTGTACTCGGCATCCCGCTTTTCTTTTTGCTCAAAGGGCCGCTGGGGAGCAGCGCGGCGGCGATGTGCATGATCCTGGTCATGCTGCCCTTTTTTATGCTGGGCGTCTATGAAAAGCACGGCCAGCCGCTGGAAAAGGTGCTGTGCAACGTGCTGAACGTCTGCTTCCTGCGTCCCAAGCAGCGCCCCTACAAAACCAACAACTTCTATGCCGCCCTGGAGCGGCAGGACCAATTAGACAGGGAGGTGTATCACATTGTTTATCACGGCCATCAAAAATCTCATTCGCCGCCTGTTCGGAAAAAAGCCGGACCCCCAGGCCAGACCGCCCCGGCAAAAAGGCGGTAAGCATCTTTCCCACGAGGATCGGCGGCAGGTGGAAGCGGCCATCGCCAGGGCCAAGGGCACCGACAAGCAGGAGCTGTCCGCCCAGGACAGCATCCCCTATCAGCGGATGTACCCGGACGGCATTTGCCGCGTCACCGATACCTTCTACACCAAGACGGTGCAGTTCCAGGACATCAACTACCAGCTCAGTCAGAACGAGGACAAGACCGCCATTTTTGAGGGCTGGTCGGACTTTCTCAACTACTTCGACAGCTCCATCCACTTCCAGCTCTCTTTTTTGAACCTGTCCACCGCCCAGGACGGCTATGCCCGGAGCGTGGTCATTCCCCTGCGGGGGGATAAGTTCAACGATGTGCGGGAGGAATACTCGGAAATGCTGCAAAACCAGCTTGCCAAGGGGAACAACGGCCTGACAAAAACCAAGTTTCTCACCTTCGGCATCGACGCGGACAGTATCAAGACCGCCAAGCCCCGGCTGGAGCGCATTGAAATGGACATCATGAACAATTTCAAGCGGCTGGGTGTGGCCTGCGCCCCCATGGACGGCATGGAGCGTCTGCGCCTGCTCCATGGAATCTTCCACATGGACGGACAGACGCCGTTCCGCTTCTCCTGGGACTGGCTGGCCCCCTCCGGGCTGTCCACCAAGGACTTCATCGCCCCCAGTTCCTTCGAGTTTAAGAATGGGCGGGTGTTCCGCATGGGGAAGCTGTTCGGCGCGGTCAGCTTCCTGCAAATCCTGGCCCCGGAGCTGAACGACAGGATGCTGGCGGATTTCCTGGATATGGAGAGCAGCCAGATCGTCAACCTCCACATCCAGTCTGTGGATCAAATCAGCGCCATCAAGACGGTGAAGCGGAAGATCACCGACCTGGACCGGGCCAAAATCGACGAGCAGAAAAAGGCGATCCGGGCCGGGTACGACATGGACATCATCCCCTCCGACCTCGCCACCTACGGCGCGGAGGCCAAGAAGCTGCTGCAAGATCTCCAAAGCCGGAACGAGCGGATGTTCCTGGTGACGTTCCTGGTGATGAATACGGCGGACAGCCAGCGGCAGCTCGACAACAACGTGTTCCAGGCGTCCAGCATCGCGCAGAAATACAACTGCCAGCTCACCCGGCTGGATTTTCAGCAGGAGCAGGGCCTCATGTCCTCTCTCCCCCTGGGCTATAACCAGGTGGAGATCCAGCGGGGCCTCACCACCTCCAGCACGGCCATCTTCGTCCCCTTCACCACCCAGGAGCTGTTTCAGAACGGCAGCGAGGCGCTGTACTACGGGCTGAACGCCCTGTCCAACAACCTGATCATGGTGGACAGAAAGGCTCTTAAAAATCCCAATGGCCTGATCCTGGGCACCCCCGGCAGCGGCAAATCCTTCTCCGCCAAGCGGGAGATCTTAAATGTGTTCCTGGTGACAGACGATGACATCATCATCTGCGACCCGGAGGCGGAGTATTACCCCCTTGTCCAACGCCTGGACGGGCAGGTAATCAAAATCTCCCCCACCAGCAGGCAGTACGTCAACCCCATGGACCTCAACCTGGACTATTCGGACGATGAAAACCCGCTGTCGCTGAAGGTGGACTTCCTGCTCTCCTTCTGCGACATCGTGGTGGGGAGCAAGGACGGCCTCCAGCCGGTGGAGAAAACGGTGATAGACCGCTGTGTGCGGCAGGTCTATCAGAAGTACCTCTCCGACCCCAGGCCGGAGAATATGCCCATTCTGGGCGATCTCTATGATACCCTGCGGGCGCAGGAGGAAAAGGAGGCGCAGTTCATCGCCACGGCGCTGGAGATCTACGTCACCGGCTCCCTCAATGTGTTCAACCACCGCACCAATGTGGATATCGACAACCGCATTGTCTGCTATGACATCAAGGAGCTGGGCAAGCAGTTGAAGCAGCTCGGTATGCTGGTCATCCAGGATCAGGTGTGGAACCGCGTCACCGTGAACCGGGGGCTGCGTAAGACCACCCGCTACTATGTGGACGAGTTCCATCTGCTCTTGAAGGGAGAGCTGGCGAGTTGGAGCGTGGAGATTTGGAAGCGGTTCAGAAAATGGGGCGGCGTCCCCACCGGCATCACGCAGAACATCAAAGACCTGCTTGCCAGCCGGGAGATCGAGAATATATTTGAAAACTCCGACTTCATCTATATGCTCAATCAGGCGGCTGGGGACAGGAAGATCCTCGCCAAGCAGCTCAACATCAGCCCCCACCAGCTTTCCTACGTTACCCACTCCGGGGAGGGCGAGGGGCTGCTGTTCTACGGCAATGTGATCCTGCCTTTTGTGGATCGCTTCCCGAAGGACACCGAGCTGTACCGCATCATGACCACGAAGCCCCAGGAGGTCTCCGCATGAGGGAGGCCGTCTACACCAAGCAGGATCTGCTCACCATGCAGGCGTGGCCGCTGGAACGGAAAATCCGGGAGAGCCAAGCAAAAATCCGGGAATGGTATGAACACTATGGCGGCAAGGTATTTGTCTCCTTCAGCGGAGGGAAGGATTCAACCCTGCTTTTGGATTTGGTGCGGGGCCTCTACCCGGATGTGCCCGCCGCCTATGCCGATACTGGCATGGAATACCCGGAAATCCAGGATTTCGTCCGCGCTATCCCCAATGTGGTGTGGCTGCAACCCATCATGCCCTTCACCCAGATCATTGAACAGTACGGATACCCGGTCATATCAAAAGATGTGGCAAAACGTATCTACTACGCCAGGAAGGGCAGCAACTGGGCAATCAAACAGTTGAACGGCATGAACTCGGATGGTTCCCCATCCTGGTTCTGCGGGCGGTATATGAAATGGCGCTTCCTGCTGGAAGCGCCATTTCCCATTTCCGAATACTGCTGCGGCGCTATGAAAACGAGGCCCCTCCACAAGTACGCCCGCCAGACCGGCAGGGCTGCCATCATGGGGACGATGGCCTGTGAGAGCAAGCGGAGGGAGGGGGCTTTTCTGCAAACCGGCTGCAATGCCTACGATAAAAAGGAACCAGCCTCCAAGCCGCTGTCCTTCTGGACGGAGCAGGACGCCCTTCAATACCTGCGCTTGACCGGCATCCCCTATGCCTCCATCTATGGGGAGATCGTGGAGAAAAACGGGAAGCTCGTCACCACCGGGGCACAGCGCACGGGCTGTATGTTCTGTATGTTCGGCCTGCATCTGGAGAAGGAGCCGAACCGCTTCCAGCGCATGGCCCTGACCCACCCCAAGCAGTACGATTTTTGTGTCAACAAATTAGGCTGCGGAAAGGTGCTGGACTACATCGGCGTCCCCTATCAGCCGCCTGGGACGGACTGAAATTTGTGAAAGGAGATGACCACACATGAGTTTTTTGAACAATACAGCTCCCCAGCGGCAAAGTGCTGACAGGCCAGGGCGGGGCAGATGGGAACGCCCCTCCGTCCGGCGTCAGTTGGCGCAGAAAAAGGCGGCGATCCCCGCGCCGCCCGGTTCCGGCCTGCTGAGAAAGACCCGTGAGGCCGAGCGGTGAGCCAGCCTAAAAATTCACGCCTCCAGTTCACCGACGCCGAGCGCGGAGATCCCCGGCTGAAGGAGCATATCCGTCGCGCTGACAAGGTTGCTGATAAAGCGGACGCGGCCCAGGCCAAGGTGCCCAAAAAGAAAAAGCTGGTGAAATACCAGCAGGCGGACCCGGCCACGGGCAAGTCCAAGCCCCACCTACGGTTTGAGGACATGGACAAGCCCGCCCCCGTGTCCAAATTGGCGCACACCGTCAAGGCCGCGCCGCTCACCGCCGCTTCTGCCCAGGCCCACCGAAAAATTCAGGAGGCGGAACAGGAAAATGTGGGTGTGGAGAGCGCCCACCGGCTGGAAGAAACCGCCGAGGGCGGCGTCCGGCTGGCGGCGCACTCCCGCCGCGCTCAGAAGCTGAAACCCTACCGGGAGGCGGAAAAAGCCCGGATGCGGCTGGGCAAGGCCAATGTGAACGCCCTCTATCAGAAGCACCTCCGGGACAATCCCCAATTTGCCAGCAACCCAATCTCCCGGTGGCGGCAGAAGCAAGCCATCCGCAAGCAGTACGCCGCCTCGGTGCGTTCCGGGGAGGGCGTTGCCGCCACCATGGAGAACGCCATGAAAGCGGCAAAACAGGCGGCGGAGAGATCCAGGGCCAGCGGCAATTTCGTCTGGAAACATAAAAAGGGCTTCGCTGCTGCGATAGCCCTGTTCCTGGCGGTGTCCGTGTTCCTCAATGGGCTGTCCTCCTGCACGGCGCTGGTGGAGGGTGTGCTGTCCGGCCTGGGCGGTTCCACCTATCCCTCCGCCGATGGGGATATGCTGGGCGCGGAGGCCGCTTACGCCGGGATGGAGACCGCGCTGAAAAACGAGCTGGACAACTATGCCACCCTGCACCCCGGCCATGACGAATATCAATTCGACCTGGACGAGATCGGACACGACCCCTATGTGCTGATCTCCCTGCTCACCGCCTACCACCGGGGGGCCTGGACGCTGGAACAGGTGCGGCCCACCCTGGCAATGCTCTTTGAGCGGCAGTATATCCTCACTGAGACTGTGACCCGCCAGACCCGCTATGACGAGAACAGTCAGCCGTATGAATACACCATCTGCAAGGTGAAGCTGGTCAATTCCGACCTGTCCCATCTGCCTGTCTATGTGCTGGACGAGGACGGGATGCACCTTTACGCCAGCTATATGGCTACCCTGGGCAACCGCCCGGACCTGTTCCCCATCACCGAATACCCAAACGCTTCCCAGCGGGAGAACTATCTGGACTACGATGTGCCGCCGGAGGCGCTGGAGGATGAAGTGTTTGCCGCCATGCTCAAAGAGGCGGAGAAATATTTGGGCTTCCCCTATGTGTGGGGTGGCACCAATCCCTCCACCTCTTTTGACTGTTCCGGCTATGTGTCCTGGGTGATCAATCACAGCGGCTGGAACTATGGGCGGCTGGGGGTAATGGGCCTGGAGGATGTCTGCACCCCTGTGTCCAGGGCCAACGCCAAACCCGGCGATTTGGTGTTCTTCATCGGCACCTATGACGCGCCATACCCCGACAGGCCCTCCCATGTGGGCATCTATGTGGGCAATGGGATGATGATCCATTGCGGATCGCCCATTTCCTACGCCAACATCAACACCCCGTACTGGCAGAATCATTTTTATGGCTTTGGCAGACTTCGGGAACCTTGAAAGGAGTTTTCACCATGAACCCGAAAATCAAGAAGATCAACACGGAATATCAGAAGAACGCCGCCAAAATCGCCGAGCTGGAAGCGCGGCAGGCCGAACTGACCAAGCAGCGCACCGAGCTGGAAAACCTGGACATCATCGGCCTGGTTCGGGGCGTGGGGCTGGACCCGGATCAGCTTGCCGCGCTCATCCGCGCCGCCCGCCCGGTGGAACAGGAGGACGCTGCCCATGGGGAAATGTAAGCGCCTCCTGACCGTGGTGCTGGCGGCGGTGCTGTGCTGCACCGCGCTGCCCCTCACCGCCTTTGCGGGCGGCGGGCCGGAGGACGGGAGCGATAAGGTTCTGGAATACTGGAGCCAGGGCACCCCCTCCCCCCAGCCCACCACGCCCGCCGATCCCCAGCAGACGGGCCAGCCTGTCCCCGGCACCCAGCAGATGCCCACCCAGGGGGAGCCGTTGTCCCCCGGCAGCGAGTTTTCCACCCGCGATATGCTCTACGACAAGGACACCCACAAGCAGTTCATCACGGTGGAGGGCCGGGACGGGCACACCTTTTACATCGTGATCGACTACGACACCCCGGTGAATGGCAAGGAGGAACAGTATCAGACCTATTTTCTGAACAAGGTGGACGAGGCCGACCTTGCCGCGCTGGTGGAGCAGGGCGAACCCGCCGCCTGTTCCTGCACCGAGAAATGCCACGCCGGGGCGGTGAACACCTCCTGCCCGCTGTGCGCGGTGAATATGACCGAGTGTGTGGGCAAGGAGCCGGAACCCTCCGCCCCGGTGGAATCCCAGCAGCCCGACCCCGGCCCGGAGCCGGAGAAGCCCAGCGGCGGGAGCGGCCTACTGGCCGTTGTGGGGCTGGCGCTGTTGGCCGGGGGCGGCGCGGCCTATTTCTTGAAATTCAAGAAGAAAAAGCCGGACACCAAGGGCAGCGCCGACCTGGATGACTACGACTACGGTGATGATAACGAGTACAGCGACGCCGGGGACGAGCCGGAGGGCGGAGAGGACGAGTGAAATAAAAGCAAGCGGCCCCGTTTGGGGCCGCTTGCTTTGTAAAGAGGCGCGTCAATATCCGCAAAGGATGCTTACGGTTGATTCAATCGGATAACCCAAAAGGAGACCTGTTGTAACTAATTCAGCATCAGTATTGCTTCTGTAAAAAAGATACGGTGGTTCCTTTCCACCATAACGCTTTATCTCTATCCCACATAGTTCTGTGACCTCTGCTTTAAGGGCGGGCGGAAGAAAAACGCCAAGTTTTTCATAAAACTCAAATACGCCTTTCAGATCGAGATAATCAGCGATTGTTCCTTCCCGGCAGATAAAGGTATACAAAATACCATCCCCGTCCAATGTGCCGGTTACGTCAGCAAATATACCATTAGGAAGGGAAGCGGAAAAATCTTGGAATTGTTGAAGGGCTTCTTCCTTCGCCATCTGATCGGAAGCCGCACGTAATGAAAGCGCCCTGTCAGCAAAGAGCTTTGCCCCCATCTGGACAGCGGTATCAAGGTATTCCTCGTCGTAGGCCCAACCGCCACAACAGTCCAGATTTGCCCAGGAGAGATATGGAGAATCAAACTGCGCCTCGATTCTATTGAAACGGTAGGTGCGATGGATGTACCGTTTTGCACCGTCCTCAAGCAACACCTTTACCTGGCTTCTTTTCTTGAAATCCTCGCGGATCATTTTGACGCCGTAAGAATTTTCGTGAAGCAATTCACCCATAGCGGCACACCTACCTTCCACTATAGACAGAATAACACACATCGGACGTATTTCCAAGAGACTGGAATGAAAAGTTTTGTGCCGGATATTCAAATTTAATAAAGGATGTGATTTTTGTGTATCGCCTTGTGATTGCGGAAAAACCCTCCGTAGCCATGGGCATCGCCCAGGTGCTGGGGGCCACGGCCCGGAAGGAGGGCCACATGGAGGGAAATGGCTGGCTGGTGAGCTGGTGCATCGGTCATCTGGCAGGGCTGGCCGAGCCTGCGGCCTATGACCCCAAGTACGACAAATGGAGGCGGGAGGATCTGCCCATCCTGCCGGAAAACTGGCGCTTCACCATTGGGAAGGATAAGCGGGAGCGGTTTGACGTTCTACGCACCCTGCTTCGGCGGGAGGACGTGTCCGAGGTGGTGAACGCCTGTGACGCTGGCCGGGAGGGGGAGCTGATCTTCCGCACGGCCTACCATCTGGCAGGCTGCACCAAGGCTGTGAAACGGCTGTGGATCAGCAGCATGGAGGACAGCGCCATCCGGGAGGGCTTCGCCCACCTTCGCCCCGGCGGGGACTATGACGGCCTGCACCAAGCGGCGCTGTGCCGTCAAAAGGCCGATTGGCTGGTGGGCATCAACGCCACCCGGCTGTTCTCCCTGCTGTATGGCCGGACGCTGAACGTCGGGCGGGTCATGTCCCCCACGCTGGCGATGGTCGCCCAGCGGGAGGCGGAGATCGCCGCCTTTGTGCCGGAGCCGTTTTACACGGTGGAGCTGACCTGCGGCGGCATGGCCCTCGCCGGAGAGCGGATCAGCGGCAAAGAGGACGCCGCCGCCATCGCCGCCGCCTGTGAGGGCGGCACCGCCACCATCCAGACGGTGGAACGGAAAGAGAAAACCGAGCGGCCCCCGGCCCTCTACGACCTGACCACCCTCCAGCGGGAGGCCAATCGCATCCTGGGGTACACCGCCCAGCAGACGCTGGACTATTTGCAGGCTCTCTATGAAAAGAAGCTGTGTACTTACCCCCGGACGGACAGCCGGTATCTGACGGACGATATGGAGGGGAGCGTCCCCGTCCTGGCGTCTGCCGCCGCTGTGATCTGCGGTGTGGAGGTGCCGGGGGCGGTGCTGTCCTCCCAGGTGTGCGACAGCGCAAAGGTCAGTGACCACCATGCCATCGTCCCCACCAAAGACGCCGCCACCGCTGACCTCTCGGCCCTGCCCATGGGGGAGCATAAAGTGCTGCGGCTGGTGTCGCTGGGGCTGGTTCGGGCGGTCTGTCCGGCCCATCGGTACGCCGAGACCACCGTGACAATGGAGTGCGGCGGGCACAGCTTCACCGTCAAGGGCAAAACGGTGCTGGTTATGGGCTGGCGGGCCTGCGCCGTGCGGCCCAGCGATACCGCCCTGCCGGACGATCTGGCCCAGGGCCAGACGCTGGCGGTGGAGGTCGTCCAGGTGAAGGAGGGCCAGACGGCCCCGCCCAAGCACTTCACCGAGGACACCATCCTCGCCAGCATGGAGTGCGCCGGGGCGGAGGATATGCCCGATGATGCGGAACGGCGCGGAATCGGAACCCCCGCCACCCGCGCCGCCATCCTGGAAAAGCTGGTGGACACCGGGCTGGTGGAGCGGAAAAAGGCCAGGAAGATCACCAGCCTCCTGCCCACCCAGGCGGGCAGCTCCCTGGTGGCCGTCCTGCCGGAAGCCCTGCAATCACCCCTGCTCACCGCCGACTGGGAGTACCGGCTGGGACAGGTGGAGCGAGGGGAGCTGTCCCCGGAGGACTTCATGGAGGGCATCGCCGCCATGGTGAAGGAGCTGGTGAACACCTATCAGCCTGTCCCCGGCGCGGATGTCCTGTTCCCCTCGGATCGGGAGACCGTCGGCCCCTGCCCCCGGTGCGGCGGCGCTGTGGTGGAAAATAAAAAGGGCTTTTTCTGCGAGAACCGGGAGTGCCGCTTTGCCCTGTGGAAAGACAGCAAATTTTTCACCGCCAAGAAAAAGGCCCTCACCAAGACCATCGCCGCCGCCCTGCTGAACAAGGACCGGGTAAAGCTCACCGGCTGTTTCTCGGAGAAAACCGGGAAAACCTACGACGCCACGGTGGTGCTGGAGGACGATGGGGTCAGGGCCAATTATAAGCTGGTGTTCGACCATGGGTGAGCTGCCCCGTATGAGCGAGGGACAGACCCGCAGGGTGAAGCGGCTGATCCGCCGCCTCTGTGCCAATCATGACGGCGGTTTTTGCCTCCTGCTGGACGATGGCGCTCCCTGCGTCTGCCCCCAATCCATCACCAATGCCCTGGTGTGCCGCTATTTCAAAGCTGCCGTCCTGCCCGCCGACCTGGAGCTGTATGGGGAGGTCATGGCGGCGCGGTCCGCCAAGAGCTGCCGTATCTGCGGCGCTCCCATCGCCGCGACCTGCAACGCGGTAAAATACTGCCCCAAATGTGCCCGTCAGGAGCGCCGGAGAAAAGACACGGCGAGAAAGCGCAGACGCGCCCTCAGTTTCCGCAAATAGAGGGCGCAGACCCGTTGCGGCGCAAGGCTTTCAAGGCGTGAAAACGAGTGGGGCCAGGGATTTACCCTCGGAGGGCAAAAAGCGGCTTCTATTTGCGGAAATCAGCCCGGAGCAGGGATCACTGGCCCCCTGTTTCGGGCTATCAAATTGAAGGGAGGAAATCATCATGGCTGAAAAAAAGCCCAGCAACCGGGAACAGGTCAAGCAGATCGTGGCGGGCATTGAGGGCAGCATACAGGAGTTGTTCCAAAGTGAGCGGTATGCGGAGTATTTGCGTACCATGTCCCGGTTCCACACCTATTCCGTCAACAACACCATCCTGATCCATATGCAGATGCCCAACGCCACCCATGTGGCGGGCTATAACAAGTGGAAAAACCAATTTGGGCGTCATGTGAAACAGGGGGAGAAGGGCCTGACCATCATCGCCCCCACGCCGTTCAAGAGGAAGATTGAGGAAATGAAGCTGGACCCGGACACCAAAGCGCCGGTGCTGGACGAAGATGGGAATGCTGTCACGGAGGAACGGGAAATTGAAATACCGCTGTTCAAGCCGGTAAAGGTGTTCGACGTGAGCCAGACCGAGGGAGCGCCCCTCCCCAGCCTTGTGGCGGATCTGACCGGCAATGTCCAGCACTATGAGGCGTTCATGGAGGCCCTGCGGCGCACATCCCCCTTGCCCATCAACACGGAACCGCTGAGACCCGGTTTGGACGGCCTGTGCAATCATGACGATCAGATCATCTCCATCCAAGAGGGCATGAGCCAGGTGCAGACGGTGTGCGCCACCGTCCACGAGATCACCCATGCCGTACTCCACAGCCGCGAGAAGGACCGGCTCACCGCCGCCGTTGGGGACGAAACCAAAGAACCGCCCAAGCCCAAGGATGAAAATACGATGGAAGTGGAGGCGGAGAGTGTTTCCTATACGGTGTGCCAGTATTACGGCATTGAGACCGGGGCCAACAGCCTGGGCTATATCGCCACATGGTCCAAGGACAGGTCTTTGCCGGAGCTGAAAGCCAGTTTGGAGACTATCTCCAAGACAGCCAGCGCCCTAATCTCCAGCATTGACCGCCATTTTGCGGACGTTTGCAAGGAGCGGGGCATCGGCCTGACCGCCCAGCAGACGGCGGCGGAGGCCCCGGCGCAGGAAACGCTGTCCGCACCGGAGCTGCCGGACACGCCGGAGCGGTTTATGGGTGATATGATGGACTTGATGGACCGCTTGTATGCGGCGGGCGCGATCAATCGTAATTTTCCCCCGGATGGGCGGGAAGAAATCAAAGCCGAACAGGTTCGCATCCTGCGGGTGAATCCCGCTTTGGCGCGGGCGGTCCTGGAGAAGTTCGTTCGGGAGGACACCGGCGCGGCGGAGGCCGGGGCGCTGCTGGAACGGTTGGACAAGCTGGTTCAGAAACAGGAGCAAAAGTACAAATATGCCGTGGAATATGAGGACAGTATACATCAATTTGCGCTCTCTGCCTATCAAAAGGGCAGTAATTCCTATGGCATGGCGATATTTACAGGTGATGAAGCGACCTGCAACGGCCTGTTGGAAAAACTGGAGGCCGGGGTGCTGCGCTATGACGATTTTTTCCCTGTGCTGAAAGCAACCGTAAGTCATTACATCTCTAAAGACGGCGCGCAGTTAGTGGCATTTACAGATGAAAATGACGCGGTGTACCTGGGCAAGCGGGAGAATTACGACCATTGGGGTCATTACCTCAATAGCGACAACTCCCTGCTCCACATTTCAGATAACTGGAAGATGTTCAATTTCATCTCCGGGGGCGGCTATTCTGTCAGTCTGTCCAGCTTGGTGGCGCAGGGTGATTTGAGCCAAGAGGACTTTGCCGAATTTGACGCCCTGCGGGTAGGCGTTCTGGCGCAGTTTGAACAGGTGGAGCCGCTACTGTTTGCCGGGGAACCGTTCCAGTTTGTCCAGCCGGAACAGGAACAGCCCGCGCCGGTTGCCGCAGCCATTTCTCCGCCGGACGAATTGCCGGACACCACACTGGATGAGTATCCTGTGCCGGACGATTCCCTGACATTGGACGGACTGACCGAGGACAGCGACCTTCTGCCCCTGTCCAGGGAACAGGCGGTGATCCTGCTGGAGCGGGACATGACGGTTTACATGGTGGAGGCCGGGAAAGACCCGGCCATGGTTTTTGAGCCGGATGACATCATGGAGCTGCCGGATGGGATGATGCTTGCCGTCCCCCGCGAGGAATGGGAGCAAAGCCCGGAGTTTCGGCGGGCGGTTCTGGACAGGATGCAGCACCAGGAGGAACGGGAGCGGGCGTTCCTGGATCATAGCGCGGACTGCTTTGCCATCTATCAGGTCAAGGACGATGATGCCCTGCGGGATATCCGCTTTGAATCCCTGGACTGGCTGAGATCCAAGGGCCGAACGGTAGAGCGCGGCAATTATGATTTGGTTTACACGGCCCCCTTGCCCGCCGCCGACAGCGTGGAGGCTGCGCTGGATCAGCTTTGGTATCAGTTCAACAACGAACACCCGGCAGATTTTCAACACCCTTCTATGTCGGTCAGCGACATCATTGTGCTGAACCGGGGCGGTGTGGTAACGTGTCATTACTGTGACAGCTTTGGTTTTGCACAGTTGACAGATTTTCTCACCCCAAAGCCCACGGTGGCGGAGCTGGAAGCCCAGGTCAAGGCGGGACAGACCATTTCCCTGACGGATCTGGCCGGTGCCGTACATAGGGAAAAGGGGCAGAAAAAATCTGTTGTGGCCCAGCTCAAAGGCCAGCCGAAGCAGGAACGAAAAAAGGCAGCGCCCAAAAAGAGCGCGGAGAGGTAGTGGTACAGGATGGATTACGCTAAATTTTCTGATTCCATAGCAGAACTGACACCTGGATGCAAGCCGGAGGCTGCCCAGAAATGGCGCGAATTTGCGGCTGAATGTGTGGAGAATAAACAATTCGTTCATTTTGAACCTATGGCTGATCAGGCAGCAGCGGAAGAAAAATGGCTGGATGCTATTTATAGGGGCTTCTGTGCGGTCAAAGAGCATTTTGGCCTGGGAATAGCGGTGGCCATTATTAACTTAAGCTGCGAACCGGCTTGCCTCTACCCAGGCGAAATGATGCAGGCTGCGGCCTGTCTGGAGCGCGGCGGCAACGCAAAGCAGATTTTTGACATGATCGAAGCCGGGGCTATTGACTGCGTTGACCTGTTCTCTCCAATATCCCAACAGGAATTAGGAAAAACAATTCCTCGCATAGAGTTGGAGCAGAAAAAATCTGTTGTGGCCCAGCTCAAAAACCAGCCCCAGCCAGGACGGAAAAAGACAGCGCCCAAAAAGAGCGCGGAAAAGGAGATTTGACATGGAAAATTTCACGTTTGAGGAAACCAACCTTCTGTGCATCTACAACGGCACCGGCACCCGCACGGGCGTGATCGCCGCGCTCACCGAAATGCGGGGCTACCTGGAGCCGGACGAGGACGAGCTGCGGGCGCTGACGGACAGCGCCCTGACCAAGCTGGGGCGCATGAGCGACGCGGAGTTCGCCGCCCTGGAGCTGTTCCCGGATTTTGAGACGGAGGCCCCTGCCTATGGCGAATAAGCTCCAAGCCTATGCACAGTTGGCCGACCATACCGCTGGGCAGATCACCGCCAGCCATCAGGCATGGACGGCGTTCCTCCGCACGGCGGGGCGGCTTTATAAGTACCCCTTCCCGGAGCAGATCCTGATCTATGCCCAGCGGCCCGACGCCACCGCCTGCGCCGAGTACGATTTCTGGAATGAGCGGATGCGCCGGTATGTGCGCCGGGGTTCCACGGGTATTGCCATCATTGACAACAGCGGCGGCAAGCCGTTCCTGCGGTATGTTTTCGATGTGTCCGACACGGGCGGCGATGAGGAAACGCGGCCCCGGCTGTGGCAGTACCAGGAGGAACACCGGGAGGCGGTGTCTGCGGCGTTGGCACAGCGTTTTGATGCGCCTGCCGGGGATGGCAGTTTGCCGGAGCAGTTGGAGAGAATCGCCGTCCAGTTTATGGCGGACTATTGGTATGAACACAAGCAGGACATCCTCGACATCGTTGACGGCAGCTTTTTAGCGGAGTATGATGCGTATAACATCGGAGTGCAGTTCAAAAGCGCCGCCGCTGTCAGCATGACCTACGTTCTCTTGTCCCGATGCGGGCTGGAAGCGGAAAGCTACTTCCACCATGAGGATTTCCTGAATGTGTTCGACTTCAACACCCCGGACACCCTCACCGAGCTGGGTACGGCGGTGAGCCAGGGCAGCGAGGCGGTTTTGCGGCAGATCGAAGTGACCATCAAAAAATATGAGCGGGAAAAATCCGCAGAAAGGAGCGCCGAGCATGGAGAACAAGCTGACGTACACGCAGATGGGGGACGTTCTGATCCCCAACCTGACCCTGGGGGAGCAGCCGAATCGGGACCTGGGCAAGTACGGAAGGATGCGCCGGACGTATCTGAAGGAACACCGTCCGGGGCTGTTCAACCGCCTGACGCTGAAGGGGACGCTGTTCCAGCACCTGCTGGAGATCGAGGACACGGCCAACAGCCGGTTGGAGCAGATGATGCCGGGGCTGGCGGAAGCGGCGGGGGCGACGGAGCAGTTAAAGGCCAGCGACCCGATGAAGTGGGTGGGGCTGATGAACAACTGCAAGGCCCAGGCGGAGGAAATCATCCTGACGGAGCTGATTTACAGCTAAACGAACCGAATAGACCTGCCCAAGAGGGGCCGAGCGCGGAAGCGCCCGGCCCTTCTTCCGTTCCCCAGGCGGAAGCATCGGGGCAGGAAGTTGACACCCCTGTTCATGTACCGGGCGGCGCACCTCCCATTCCGGCCACGGTGCCGCCCAGGGAGATCACCCCGGCAGATATTGACGCTGCCCTCCAGAATTGGAACGGCAATATGGACAGCAAGCGCAGGGTACAGCAGTACATGGCCGACCATGCCCGAGACCGGGGGACGGCGGAATGGCTGAAAAACGAGTACGGCGATGATCTCCCGGCCTTTCCTGTCACCGTGGAGGGCGCGGCTGCCGATCTGCCCTGGACAAAGGTGCAGCGCCATCTCGCCCGTCTGGTGAAGGAGGACAGATTTTTCACCCAGGCCGAGCAGGACAATTTTGAGGACATTGACCCCGCCGCCATCCAGGAGCGGTTGGAGCGAGACGAGGACGCCCCCTCCCCCTTTGTAGAGCAGGTCATGGCCGATGTGGAGCGGCTGGCGGGACAGGAGGCGGAACAGGAGGCTTCCAACGCCGCGCCCACCGTCCGGGAGATTTACGAGAAATACAAGCCCATCATCAAAGATAAGGTGCTGGCAGATGAAGCCTATCAAAATGCCTGCAAAAATTCCGACAAGGAAACTGCCCGGATGGAAGGCAATGAGGCCGTAAACCGGGCGGCGCTTTCCGTCATGTTCCCAGATGGGACAACGGCGGTGGTTGGCGCGGAGGATTTTACCCGGCTGTATTTCGACATGGCCGACTTCCGGCTGCGGCTGCACAGGGAAGTTGTTGACGAAACCTATCCCCTGCTGTCCCAGCCCCAGCAGGAGCAGGCCCCCGATCTGTCCGGCCAACCTGCCCGCGACCCGCTGGCCCCGGCCTATCAGCCGGGAGATACCGTCTACCTGGACAAGACCGCCTATGAGATTTACGGCATCGGCCTGCTTGATGTGGATCTCCAGGACCCCACCCAAACCTATCCCATCCTCCGTTCTGAACCCATAGAGCGTTTTGAAACCCTGCTGTGGCAGGATTCCCGGAACAGCTATATCACGGAGTTTTTGCCCGCCAGGTTGGAGCGTCCCCATGACTACTTCCGGGAAGCCCTGACCTCCGGCCTGCTGGCAGACCGGGACAAAGAGCGGATCGCTTCCTGGCTGCGCTCCGGCCTGGGCAATACCCCAATCGGGAACCGTCTCGCGGAACAGTTCGCGGGCCGGACCGCAACGATACAGCTTGCCACCGGCGGGCCGGTGGATTATTCCACCTCCACCACCGGCATGGAGATCAACGTACACAGCAGCATGGTCGCGTCAAGTCGGTATATGGGCTGGGCCTTGATTCCCTCCATTCTCCGCACCCTTTGGCAGCAGGAGCTGGACGGCTTCACCCATGAACCGATCCAGCGTCCGGCCGTCCACCTGGAGGGCAGGCCCGCCTATCAGGTGGGGGACAAGGTGACGTTCCCCTATGGTGAGCGCGAAATCAGCGGCACCATCGGCTGGATCGGGGAAAACAGCGTCCGCGTTGACACCGGGCCATATTCTTCGAGCAATGAGATCATCAACCGGGATGTCTTTGAGGACGCGCTTCGCCGGGATGAACGCAACGCGGGGCTGTTCGTCCCGGAAGCGCCCCCGGCCCAGGAGTATACCACGGAAACGGCTGCCGTCTATCCGGCGGAGCCGAACCATCTTCCCTATGAGATCGTGGTGGAGCGGCTGAAGGTCCCCGAACAGACCCAGCCGGAACAGGCCGAGGCCACCGGGAATTTCCGCATCACCGACGATGATTTGGGCGTTGGGACGCAGAAAGAGAAGTTCCGCCACAACATGGAGGCCATCAACACCCTCCAGGGCATTGAGCTGGAAGGGCGCACCGCCACCCCCGCCGAGCAGGAGATTTTGTCCCGCTATGTGGGCTGGGGCGGCCTGCCTGACGCCTTTGACCCGGATAAACCGGGCTGGACGGAGGAATTTTTGGAGCTGCAAGCGGCCCTCACCCCGGCGGAGTACGCTTCGGCGCGGGCATCCACCCTCAACGCACACTACACCCGGCCCGCCATTGTCAAAGCCATCTATGAGGCGGTGGAGAACATGGGCTTCAAGAGCGGCAATATTTTGGAGCCCTCCTGCGGCATCGGCAACTTCTTCGGCCTGCTGCCGGAGAGTATGGCCGCGTCCAGACTGTACGGCGTAGAGCTGGACAGCATCACCGGGCGCATTGCCCAGCAGCTTTACCCCAATGCCAACATTTCCATCCAGGGGTTTGAAAAAAGTGACTTCCCGGACGGCTTCTTTGATCTCGCCATCGGAAACGTCCCCTTCGGCGGCTACAAGCTGGTGGATCGGCGCTATGACAAGGAAAACCTGCTAATCCACGACTACTTCTTCGCCAAGACCATCGACAAAGTGCGCTCCGGCGGCGTTATCGCCTTTGTCACCTCCAACGGCATCAGCGGCGGCACCATGGACAAGAAGGACCGCCATGCACGGGAGTACATCGCCCGCCGCTGCCACCTGCTGGGGGCTATCCGCCTGCCCTGCAACGCCTCCCTCGCCTACGCCGGGACGGAGGCGGGCATGGACATCGTGTTCCTTCAGAAGCGGGACGTGCCCCTGACGCGGGATGAACCCCTGCCCGGATGGGTGGATGTGGACACGCTGGAAGAACACACTTATACCAGGGGCAGCGGCGAACAGGCGCACGGCTTCGTCACCATGAATCGGTATTTCCAGGCCCACCCCGAAATGGTGCTGGGCAGCCTGGAAATCACCTCCGGCCCCTTTGGGGCGCAGTTGGTGTGCCAGCCCATCCCCGGCGCGGACCTCGCCCAGCAGCTCCATGAGGCGGTGTCCCACATCCATGGGGAGTACCGGGAGGCCGAGGCCCCGGAGCTGGACGCGGACATCAGTGAGCAGGAAGTCGCCGCCATCCCCGCCGACCCCAATGTGAAAAACTACTCCTATGCCATCGTGGACGGGGACGTGTACTATCGCCAGAACTCCGTCATGGTGAAGCCCCACCTGACTACTTCCGCCAGGGATCGTGTCAAGGGCATGGTGGAGCTGCGGGACTGTGTGCGGGAACTGATTGACCTGCAAATGGACGACTACACCCCGGACAGCGCCATCCAGGGGAAGCAGGCCGAGCTGAACCGGCTCTATGACCGTTTCGCCAAAAAATATGGCCTGATCAATGACCGGGCCAATCGTCTGGCGTTCTCCGCCGACAGCTCCTACTATCTGCTGTGCGCGTTGGAGGTGCTGGACGAGGACGGGCGGTTGGAGCGCAAGGCGGATATGTTCACCAAGCGCACCATCAAGCCCCACCGGGCCGTCACCAGCGCGGACACCGCCATGGACGCCCTGGCCGTGTCCATCGGGGAGCGGGCCTGTGTGGATCTGCCGTTCATGGCCCAGCTCACCGGCATGGATGAGGAAGCCCTGACCAAAGACCTGCGGGGGGTGATTTTCAAGGACCCAGCATCGGGCGGAAACTTCCTGCAAGGCTGGCAGACCGCCGACGAATATCTCTCCGGCAACGTGCGTCAGAAACTGCTGGAGGCAAAATCGGCGGCGGAGCGCGACCCGACCTATCAGGTGAACGTGGACGCCCTCACCGCCGCCCAGCCCAAGGATCTGGACGCCTCCGAAATTGAAGTCCGGCTGGGGGCCACCTGGATCGACAAGAAGTACATCCAGCAATTCATGTATGAAACGCTGAAAACGCCCTATTACCTCAAAGGGAAGATCAAGGTCAGCTATTCCCGCCATACCGCTGAATGGGCGGTCTCCAATAAGGGCAGCGTCGGTGAAAACGATGTCGCCGCCTACAGCACCTACGGCACCCACAGGGCCAACGCCTACCGCATCCTGGAGGATTCCCTGAATCTCCGGGATGTGCGTGTCTATGACACGGTGCTGGAAGCGGACGGCAGGGAGCGGCGGGTACTCAACGCCAAGGAGACCACCCTGGCCGCGCAGAAGCAGCAGGCCCTCCGGGATGCGTTCCGGGAGTGGATCTTCAAGGAGCCCAGGCGGCGGCAGGCGCTGGTGCGGCAGTACAACGACGAGATGAACTGCATCCGGCCCCGCGAGTACGATGGGAGCCGGATCGTTTTTTCCGGCATCAACCCGGAGATCAAGCTGCTGCCCCATCAGGTCAACGCCATCGCCCATGTGCTGTACGGCGGCAATACCCTGCTGGCCCATGAGGTGGGCGCAGGCAAGACCTTTGAAATGATCGCCTCCGCCATGGAGAGCAAGCGGCTGGGGCTGTGCCACAAATCCATTTTCGTGGTGCCCAATCACCTGACCGAGCAGACGGCAGCGGAGTTTCTGCGCCTCTATCCCTCGGCCAATATCCTCGTCACCACCAAGCGGGATTTCGAGAAGCACCGCCGCAAAAAGTTCTGCGCCCGCATTGCCACCGGGGACTATGACGCGGTAATCATCGGCCATTCCCAATTCGAGAAGATCCCCATCAGCTACACCCGCCAGGAACGGCTGATCCAGGAGCAGATCTTTGAGATCACCCAGGGTATCCAGGAATTGAACGGCAACGGTGCGGAGAAGTTTTCCGTGAAGCAGTTGGAGCGGACCAAGCGGAACCTGGAGGCCCGCCTGGAAAAGCTGCAAGCCAGCCACCGCAAAGATGACGTGGTGACGTTTGAGCAGTTGGGTGTGGACATGATGTTCGTGGACGAAAGCGACAACTATAAAAACCTGTTCCTCTACACCAAAATGAGGAATGTGGCGGGGCTTGCCACCACCGACGCCCAAAAATCCAGCGATATGTTTGCCAAATGCCGCTACCTGGATGAGATCACCCATGGGCGCGGCGTCGTGTTCGCCACCGGCACCCCCATCTCAAACTCCATGACGGAAATGTATACCATCCAGCGGTATCTTCAGTTTGACCGCCTCCAGGAGATGGGCATGGGGCACTTCGACTGCTGGGCCTCCCGGTTTGGCGAGACCGTCACCGCCCTGGAGCTGGCCCCGGAGGGCACCGGCTACCGGCCACGGACCCGGTTCGCCCGGTTCTTCAACCTGCCGGAGCTGATGAACCTGTTCAAAGAGGTGGCCGACATCAAGACCGCCGACCAGCTCAACCTTCCCACCCCGGAGGTGGAGTACCACACCGTTGCCTCCAAGCCCACCGAGATCCAGCAGGAGATGGTGAAGGAGCTTTCCAAGCGGGCTACCATCGTCCATTCCGGCACCGTGGACCCCCGTGAGGACAATATGCTGAAAATTACCAGCGATGGGCGGAAGCTGGGGCTGGATCAGCGGATCATTGACCCCATGCTCCCCGACGAGGAAGGCACCAAAGTCAACCGCTGCGTGGAGAACATCCTGCAATGCTGGCGGGATGGGGACAGTCAGAAGCTGACCCAGCTTGTGTTCTGCGATATCAGCACACCCAAGGCCGCGCCCGTTGTACGGGAAAAACGGGGCCCCCGCCGTAACCCAGCGGAGCGGTTGCGGCGGGGAGAGGAGGGGCAAAGGAGCGGAGCGCAGTTTTCGGCGGAGCCGGAAACGGAGTGTAGCGGATTTCGCCCCGACGAGGAGCAGGAGAAGCCCTTCACCATCTATGAGGATATCCGGCAGAAGCTGATCGCTGGGGGCATGGCCCCGGAACAGGTGGCGTTCATCCACGAGGCCAACACCGATGTGCAGAAGAAGGAGCTGTTTGCCAAGGTCCGCTCCGGGCAGGTGCGTGTCCTGCTGGGCAGCACCTTCAAGATGGGCGCTGGCACCAACGTCCAGGATCTGCTCTTTGCCCTCCATGACCTGGATTGTCCGTGGAGGCCCCGTGATTTGATCCAGCGTTTGGGCCGCATCAAGCGCCGGGGTAATCTGAATAAAATCGTCCGGGTGTACCGCTATGTCACCGAGGGCACCTTCGACGCCTACCTGTGGCAAACGGTGGAGAACAAGCAGAAGTTCATCTCGCAGATCATGACCTCCAAATCCCCGGTGCGCTCCTGCGAGGATGTGGACGAGGCGGCGCTGTCCTACGCCGAGATCAAGGCCCTGTGCGCCGGGGACCCCCGCATCAAGGAGCGCATGGAGCTGGATGTGGACGTGTCCAAGTTGAAAATCATGAAGGCGGCCCACCAAAACAAGCAATATGAGCTGGAGGATAACCTGATAAAGCATTTCCCGGAGCAAATCAGGCAGTATCAGGGTTACATTGAAGGTCTGGAAACTGACATGAAAACGCTGGCCGAGCATCCCCATCCGACCATCATCAAAGAGATCCCCGCGCCCGCGCCTGCGACGGAAGGACAGGCCGAGGGGACAGAACCTGCTGCACCCGCCGCTGTTGCCAAGGAGGTCTCTCAGGGGTTTGCCGGAATGGTGATAAAAGGTACAACTTTCGAGGATCGGGAGGCGGCGGGGGCGGCGCTTCTGGAAGCCTGCAAGGAGGTCAAGGACACGGAGCCGGTCATGATCGGCAGCTATCGCGGGTTCACCATGTCGGTGAGCGTCAGCCTGTTCAAGCACAAGCTGGCGCTGAAAGGCGAGATGACCCATGAGGCCGATTTGGGGCTCGATGTGCGGGGCAACCTGCTCCGCATCGACAACGCCCTGGAAAGGATGCCGGAGCGGTTGGCGATGATCAAGGCCCAGCTTGACAACCTGTTCGCCCAACAGGAAGCGGCAAAGGCGGAGGTGGGCAAGCCCTTCCCCCAGGAGGACGAACTGCGGCAGAAGTCCGCCCGTCTTGCGGAGCTGGACGCCCTGCTCAACATCGACGGAGGGCACAGGCATGAGGAACAGACCATTGCCAAGTGTGCCCGCCCTTCGGTGCTGGATGGACTGAAACGCCCTGCCCAGCCGGGGCCGGACAAGAAAACGTCCAAGGCTGTGAGGCAGGAACTGTAAAAGGGAAAGTCAGGCGGGGGTGTCTCCGCCTGACTTTGCTTTCCGCTTCTGCTTCTGCGCCGCCTTTTTCTGGCTCTTTTCATCCATCTCGTGAAGCCAGTCCTTCACCGGGGCTTTCCACGGTTCGCTTTTGCTGGGGATATTTTTGATCAGGCTGCGCGGATTGAGACCCAGGCGCTTTGCCAAGGCAATATCCTCGTTATTCAACCGGCACTTCTTTTTCGCTTCCGCCCACATCGCGTCGCTGTACGCCATATTTCCGCCCCCAACTCTATATTTTTCGCATTATATCACAAAAAATCTTCAAATGGAATGGAGGAATACAAAATGGATACGATTCAGATGGATCAAAACCAGCTCAATGACGCGCTTTACGACAAGATGGACAAGGAGCAGCAGGAGTACCGGGCATGGCTGACGGCCCAGCCGCCCGACGAGATATTGGATCATGCCGCCGAGTTTACAATCCGGGAGGACATTTTGGTGGAGATGGAAGTGGTGGAGCTTCCGGCGGAGCAGGCGGCGGCGCTGCTGGCTTCGCCCACCCCGCTGGCGGATCTGTACCGGGAGTGGAGTTCGGTGGAGACCCACCACATGGAGGACATCCGGGACGTGATTGAGGACTGCACCGAGAAACTGGCCGCAAAGGGCCGGGAGCGCCCCTCGGTGCTGGATGGGCTGAAACGCCCTGCCCAGCCGGGGCCGGACAAGGGAGCGCCGCCGAAGCACTCCGAACCGGAGCTGTGACAGGCCTGATCTATACCCCATTCCTTTTTTACTTGGGTGTTGCTAAATGCATTTAAGAAATTCTTCGCCAGAATAAATAAAAAGAACTCATAATTCACGGTTTACTCCAAAATCCGGGAATAAACAGGCCGTATCGTTCAGCTACATCGTTTAAACCTTCCAAAAGTTCCGAGCGCGTAAAACCTTGCTCATCCAATTCTTTATCCGATAACGTGTTTGCCTTTTGATAGAAATCAATTGCTATAGCCAGAATGCTTTCATCTCCATCTTCTAACTCAAAAAATAAGAGGTTCTCCGCTTCGCCCAACTGCCCTTCATTGAGTAAATCGGTTAGTTTTTGTTTTAACTCAGTGAATCGCTCCTGCTTAAGCTCGTCTTTCAAGCTATACTCCTTCCCAGCTTTTTCTGATAGCAATTGAATAATGGCGGCAATCATCATTTCGATTTGACGCATAAGCCAATCTTGTTGCATAAACATATAGCTTTGCCTCCTTCTTTTCATATTTACTATACCATATCTAAGTGTTTGCAACAAGGGCTTCAGTGAAAACGTCGGAGTTCCTGTCAGTAGCACTTTGGTTAAAAAGGGACTGCACGCCGTTCCCGTTGCGTTTCGCGGGCAAAAATGGTATAATATCCATATCAAACTGTGCTGTGGAATGGGGAGGGCACTATGGCAAACCGCGACATTTTAACGAAAATTGACCGCAACGCGGCGGCGATCCGCGCCTACCGCCCGCTTTCCGAATCGGAGGTGCGGGAGTTGGACGCCTACTATAAGATCGGCACCACCTACAGCTCCAACGCTTTAGAGGGCAATTCCCTCACCATCTCCGAGACAAAGGTGCTGCTGGAGGACGGTATCACCGTGGGGGGCAAGCCCATCCGGGACTGCTACGAGGCCACCGGCCACGCCAAAGCCTATGACTATATGCTCACCGTTGCCCGTGGCGGAGAGCTTTCCATCACGGAGGACGTGATACGCCGCCTGCACCGCCTGTTCTACCATGGCATCGACCCGGACGCCGCTGGACAGTACCGCACGGGACAGGTGTTCATCACAGGGACGGAGTATGTGCCCCCCGCTGCGGGGGATGTTCCAGCGTGTATGGCGGCATTTGTGGCGGAGCTGCCCCAAAAGCAAGAGAAGATGCACCCGGTAGAGTTCGCCGCCTATGCCCACCGCCGCTTGGTGGACATCCACCCCTTCCAGGACGGCAACGGGCGCACGGCGCGGCTGCTGATGAACCTGATCCTGATAAACCAGGGCTATTGTATCGTGTCCATTCCCCCGGTATGGCGGCACGACTATATCACCGCCTTGCAGCAGGCCCAGCGGAAACGGTCCCCCTCGGATGAAGCCTTTGTGAAGCTGATCGCGGAGTGTGAGCTGGAAGCCCAAAGGGACTACTGCCGGATGTTCCACATCAAGCTGCCCACCGTTCAAAAGGATGGGCCGGAGCTGTAACAGAATAACAAACGGACAGCCAGGAGGTTTTCGGCCTCCTGGCTGATTTTTTTCAAGGAGGATCACAACATGGATAAGACCCCAATTTACCCACACCCCGCCGCCTATGCACGGGAGAACGGCGAGCTGGAGCAGTACCGGGCGTCGCTGAAAGCTCTCACTGACTGTAAGTGCGCCATCGACAAGGCCATCAACGATAATTGGGATGGAATGAATTTTGCCAGGGATTCCGCCAAAAGCGTTTTGAAGCAGTTTGGCCCGGAGAAGGTGGCGTTCATTCTGGCCTATACTGTCCGTGAGAAAAATCTTGATAACCGCTTTTCCGGCCACAACGCAAGCTGGGCCAACACTGTTCCGATGTACGGAATGGCCGGGGGCCGGGATAGCTGTACCCTGGAAAGCCACCCCGCCAAGGTGGATTTGTTCATTGATGTGGCGCGTGAGGACATTCTGGAGCTGGCCGAGCAAAAGTCCGAGGTACGTTCCACACAACATAAAAGGGAGGGAACCCAAATGGACAAGACCCCGGTTTACACAGAATCTTTTCAATATGCCTACCAGCATGGGGAGGAAACACAGCACATCGCGTCCCATACCGCCAACATCGGCTGCAAGGAGGCGATTGAACAGGCCATCGCTGACCACTACAGCGACAACTGTCTCAATACAGCGGCGGCGGTCCAGGATGTGGTGAAGCGGTTCGGCTATGAGCGGATGCTCTATGTGCTGGCAAATACCGTGCAGGACATGGAGCAGGATGGGCGCGTGTCCCGTGCCAACAAAGATTGGGCGCGGACGATCCCTGTCGCGTTTGAAAGCGGGCGGCGGGATGTCTCCTACCTGATCACCCGCAGTCACCCCGGCCTTCTGAACCTGTTTGTGAGCGAGGCGCGGCATGGATATCTGCTGTCCCTGCCCCTCAAACGGGAGGACATCAAAGCGGAAGCGGCGCGGATTCTGGCGGAGTTCCAAAACGCCCCGGAGCCGAACAGCCCCAACAAAACCCACTACATGGCCCAAATCTCCCCGGACTTCCTGGCGCGGGCCAAGACGAAGGACCACGACCGGCTGATGGCTATGCTGCCCTTCCAGTCCCTGACCCTCTCCGCGCTGAACGGGCGGAAGGGCACCTATGCCCTGATCCGGCAGGACGAAAACCGTTTTCAGCCCCTGGTGCTGCGTCGGCCCTCGGTGCGGAAAAAACTCCAGGAGCAGCAGGACGCGCCCAAGCCGCCCAGCCCCAGTAAGGGCAAGGCCAAAGACCCGGAGCTGTGACCATGGCAAATTTGCAGCGGCAGGTACAGCTCAAATTCCGCGTCACCCCGGAGGAACGGGCGCTGATCGAGCAGAAGATGGCCCAGCTCGGCACCACAAACATGGCGGCGTACCTCCGCAAGATGGCGATTGACGGCTTTGTGGTGAACCTGGAGCTGCCGGAGCTGGGGGAGCTGGTGTCCCTGCTGCGGCGGTCCAGCAACAACCTCAACCAGCTCACCCGCCGCGTACACGAGACGGGGCGGATCTATGACGCCGACATGGAGGATCTGCGGCAGGGCCAAGAGCGGCTGTGGGACGCGGCGCAGAAGATTTTGACCTCGCTGGCGAAAATTCAATGATGGGCAGTAAAGCGGGAAGCTGTTCAAAATGGCACAGCTTCCCGCTTGTCAAAATCACTCGTCATTCTCGGCCTCAATCACACAGCGATTTAACGCATACTCAATAAAAGTGCTTATCAACTCGTTACGGCTATGGCCCGTTTGGGTTGAAATGTCATCAATCTTCGCAACAATATCTTCCTTGATTCGGATTGAAAACACTTTATAACCATCTTCCCCTTTTGGCTTCCTTGGCTTTATGACTAAACTCTCGTTTTCCATAAGGCACCTCCACATAAACATATTTTATGCTTGTGTATGGGTGCTTTATATGTTACTCTTTATGTTAATATATATGTTGCAAAAGAGGCAAACGGAAATGATTGTTACATTTTGCGGCCACAGCAAGCTCAACAAGCCGGACGGCTTTTCAAAATGGCTGGATGTCATACTCCCCTCACTGATCGAGGGCGGGGCCACCACATTTTATCTCGGCGGCTATGGAGCCTTTGATGGTTTGGCTGCGGCGGCGGTTCGGCGGCAGAAGGAAACCTATCCCCACATTGAGCTGATCCTGGTGCTGGCCTATCTTGACCGGGAGATCGACGCCTCCCGCTATGACGGCACCACCTACCCGCCGCTGGAAAAGGTGCCCCGGCGGTACGCCATTGTCCGGCGCAACGAGTGGATGGTACGCGAGAGCGATGTGGTGATCTCCGGCGTCCTCCATAGCTGGGGCGGCGCGGCCAGGACGCTGGAATTTGCACAGCAAAAGAAAAAGGTGGTTCTTCAATATCCCGCCCAAGCTGGGGGAAAATAACTATGGGCATCCGAGCGCCGCCGCATCCTTGCAAAAAAGTATTTTTGGCGCTATGCTGGTAATAGAAATTTTTTGGGGAGTGATCGTCACAATGCTGACTTTTGAAAAAGTGCTGGAGGTTTTCGGGGATTATCTGGCCGAGGACAAAGCCTGTGAGGTGCTGACTACAAGCCGGGGCCATCTGGTGGTGGACTGGGAGAGCTGCAAAAATAACTGGGTGACATCCCGGCTGTGTCTTACCCCGGAAAAGCTGCGGGACGTGCTGCGCTCCAGCTACGAGGAATACCAGGGCTATCAGCTCACCGACGGCTATAAGCGGGACTTGACCGACCAGGAGGAACAGGACATTGAGCGCATGGGCGGGGAGCTTGCCGCCCAGTGCGAGAACAGTTGAAGGAAGGGGACGGCTCGTGAGCCGTCCCCTTTGTGAAGGAGGGTATCTTATAGCCACCACACGCATTGAATCCCTGCACGCTGGCAAGAGCCGGACGATGGGCAAGGCCATCCAGGATATCATCGACTATGTGGAGAATCCGCAAAAGACGGACGGCGGCAGGCTGATCAGCAGCTTCCAGTGCGACAGCCGGATCGCGGACGCGGAGTTCCTGTTTGCCAAGCGGCAGTACCTCGCCAAGACCGGCAGACGGCGCGGGGCAGATGATGTGATCGCTTACGCCATCCGGCAGTCCTTTGTTCCCGGCGAGATCACCCCGGAGGAAGCCAACCGCCTGGGCTGTGAGCTGGCCCGTCGGTTCACCAAGGGAAATCACGCTTATATCGTCTGCACCCATATTGATCGCCACCACATCCATAATCACATCATTTGGAACTCCACCAGCCTGGATCACACCCGGAAATTCCGGGACTTTCTCGGTTCGGGTCGGGCGGTGCGGAAGCTCAGTGATACTATTTGCATTGAAAACGGATATTCCATCGTGGAGCATCCCAAGGGCAGGGGCAAGAGCTATGACAAGTGGCTGGGAGATAAACCGCCCTGCCACCGGGATCGTCTCCGAGCGGCAATCGACACGGCCCTTGCTCAAAAGCCCACCGACCTGGACGGCCTGCTGAAGCTGCTGGCCGGGGCGGGCATCGAGGTTTCGCCACGGGGAAAATCCATCCGATTGAGAGCGCCGGGGCAGAAAAGATTTGTCCGGCTGGATGGGGACAGCCTGGGGCCGGAATATGAGATCACCGCCCTGCTGGATGTTCTCGCCGGAAAGCGTACCCATGTCTCCGGCGCAAAAAATATCCACCGGGCAGCCCTCCCGAAGGTGAATCTGCTGGTGGACATCCAGGCCAAGCTCCGGGCCGGGAAGGGCGCGGGCTATGCGCGGTGGGCCAGTGTTTTTAACTTGAAGCAGATGGCTCAGACCCTGAATTATCTGACGGAGCATGGGCTGCTGGACTACGCTGACCTCAAAGCAAAGGCGGCGGACGCCTCCGCCCGCTACCACGACCTGTCCGAAAAAATCAAGGGCGCGGAGCAGCGCATGGCGGAAATCGCCGTGATGAAAACGCACATCATCAACTACGCCAAGACCCGCGATGTGTATGTGGCCTACCGCAAGGCCGGGTACTCCAAAAAGTTCAAGGCCGAGCATGAGAGCGACATCCTGTTACATCAGGCGGCAAAGAAATTTTTCGATGAATCCGGGCTGAAAAAGCTGCCCACAGTGAAAAGTTTGCAGGCCGAGTACGCCGCGCTCCTGGCCGAAAAGAAGTCCACCTATGCCGAGTACCGCAAAGCGAGGGCCGAGATGAAGGGGCTGCTGACGGTCAAGGCCAACGTGGATCGCTTGATGGGTTATGACAAATCGGAAACGGATATTGAGGCGGAACGCCAGGAAGGACGCTGACCGTTTCCACCGTCCGGGAGGGCCGCAGGCCCGATAAAAAGCGTCCCGCAGGGACGCGCAGCCAGCTCCGGCACGGAGCTGTTCAAAGGGGTTTGGGGGCGCTGCCACCAACAAGCAGAAATGGCCGTCCCGCCGGGGGCGGGACGGCCATTTTTCGCATGATGGGACCATCATGCCCTGCTTGCCCTGTTTTGTCAGCCCCATCCTACTCGTCCGCCGCTGTGCCGTAAAACTGATCGAACCGCCAGCCATCTGCTGTCCGCACCAGCTTTATTGTAAAGTCAAGGGTGTATTCCCAGCCGTTTTTCAACCGCTGATCCCGTTGTTCGGAAGTCTCTCCCTCGTTGGGCCAGGGGGAGCTGTAGCAGCCGGTGAGCGTGCTTTTTCATCAGAAATTCCTCCACAATGCTACGGTTGATGATGCGATATTTTCAGTGGTGAAGTCATACCACGAGACACTTTCTTTCCCGTTTTGCTTTTCGACCGCCGCCAGATATTCAGCCTCCGACACGGTTTGACCGTTGACAAAATAGGAAACGGTCAACTCATTGTTGGAATCATAGGCGGACTGGCTGTAGGTTGTCTCATTGATCGTGTAAGCCTTGTCTGAAAATGAAATGGAGCCGAAACCGCTGTCCGCCGCGCCGCTGGAAAAAGAAAAGGTTCCGTCCGTCTTGAGGTCCATGAAGGACCGATAGGGCAATGTGTACCCATCAATTTGCCCGTTCTGCTGGCGGCGCAGGACTTCAAACCCATAGGCGTCATTTCCATTGACCTGAAGCCAGAGGATCGCTTCCGGCGCGCCGTCGCCATCCAGATCGGCGCACGTGAATTTTAACACTTTGACGGTAATGCCGCTGTCGCTGCTGACGGCCCGCCCCAGTTCGTTGATGGTCAGGTTTTGGTTGGTATCGGTGCTGTAAAAAGGCTCGCTCCCTGTCAAAACAGCGTAAAACTTGTTTCCAGGAGTGCCCTCGCTGGGCTGGGCCGCCGTGGGCGCTGGGGCTGGTGTGGATTGGGCCGGGGGCGGCGTGACCGCCTCCGATGTCAAAACATCCTGGCTCGGTTCCGGGGCAAGGGTAGGCCCATCAGGAGATGTCGGCGGCGGTTCGGCGGAGGGCTGGCCGGACGGCTCCACGCTGGACAGGGGCGGCGGCGATTCGGTATGGCCCACCGGCGAACAGCCCGTCATGCTCCCCAGGGTCAACGCCAGGAGAAGAAAGGCGCACACCGCGCACAGCGATGTGAAAAAGGCGGCAAAGACAGAAAATCGTTTTCTCATAGTAATACCTCCGTTCTTTTTATGGGGCGTCTGCTTATCTGCTCACCCCAGGCTGTCATAGACCCGCATAATATCTTCCACCTGCTCGGACACAATCAGAGAGACAGTCAGCCCATCCCGTCGAACTATCCCGGCCTGTAGTATTGGCTGGTATTCTGTCAAATAGAGCTGGCCGGATTCCTGTTTATAGTCCAATCGTTTTTCCAGAAGCTCCTGGATGCTTCCAACAGTTTCTTCATCACGGCCCCGAACAATGATGATCTCGTCTGGGGCCGTGCCCTCACATAGCCGGTAGCATACTGCGCTGTCATAGCTGTCCGGCCCGATGCCGGTCAGGGCTTCCAAATCCGTTTCAGTGGTGTCTATCATTTCCGGCAGGTCCACATCTGCCTGGATCGCGGCAAACAGTTCGGCAGGAGCTGGCAATTCCTTTACCCGCGACCCACACCCGGACAACAGCAGAGCCAGGACAAGCAACACCCACAAACGCTTCCGCATACCCGTCACCGCCCCTCGGCAAAGGCTTCCAGCGCCTCCACCACTACCGCCGCGCCCTGGTGATTCAAATGAATGTACCCGTCCCGGCAGTAGTCATCGGGCAGAGCGCCATTTTCATTTTTGAGACATTCGTAGGCGTCCACATAGGGGATATTGTTCTCCCGGCACATTTGGGTGAGCGCGTCCACAAATTCCCTGATCAGTGCGTTTCCAAAGTGCCGGTTGGCGGTGTAGTCCGGCAGCCACTGGGAGGCCACCTTGGGCGGGTTTGTGATAATGATGCACTCTACCCCAGGACAGGCCGTTTGAAGGTTGTCGATTAAGCGGATGTAGCGGTCTACGATATCTGCGATCACTGGGTCTGTATCGGAGGCCAGATCGTTCAGCCCCAGCAGTAGGAACACCCGCCGGGGCGCGATCTCCGCCACAATGTCCTCCAGGGGCCTTTCCTCTCCCTGGTAGCTGTACTGTACGCCGTTGTCCCGGTCCACCACCAAGTCGGCCAGGGACACCCCCATGGTGGTGGAGAGGAACCGGGCCGTGCCCAGCAGCTCACCCTCTTGACGCTGGGCGGCCACATATTGGCGTATGCCCTCCATGATGGAGTCGCCAACGAACAGGGCATTATCAAAATAGTTTCCCTCCTCCAACTCCGGGGATGGTATTGGGGACGGTGTGGGCAGCGCCAGCGAGGGCGGCGAAAAGGTTTCCACCGGCATGGACGACGGGGCGGGTTCCGGCGTGAGGGATGGTTCCTCCGCTTTTGATGTGCATCCGAACAGGGATAGGGCAACGGCCAGCCCTAAGAACAACAGGCGTATTGATTTCATGTGGTCAATCCTCCGATCTGTTTTCTTGTAACGTCAGGTTACATATTAATAGACTGCGTAATGGCAAAACTGCAACATAAAAAGTGCAAAAAAACGGGCCGGACTTGAGCCGCTGCCCGCCGCGTGGTAAAATGATTGAGGCCAAAAAATTTTTTGAAAATTTTATGTTGCGATTTGGTTGAAAGCCAGTCTATTGGTATAGAACGAGAAAGGAGGATGCCAGATGCTTCCTACAGTGATCACAGAAATGGAAAACGTCAGCGACCGGCAGTTTATGGCGGATGTCTATGAAAACTACCACCGGCTGATGTACCGCACCGCCGCCAAATGCGCCGCGGATCGGGACGAGCAGGACGAGGCCGTCCAGGACGCGCTGGTGAGGCTGATTGCCAAAGTGTCGCTGCTGCGGGGGCTGGACCGTCCCCGGCTGGCGGCCTATATTGTCCGCACGGTACGCAACACCGCCCTCACCCGGCTGGACAGCCGGAACCGGGAAAAACAATGGACGGTGGGCACGGATATCGACACCATCATCACCGAGGCCGACGATTCCCGGCCCCCGGAGGATCTTCTGCTGGAGGGAGAGCTGCGGGAGGACTTCCGGCAGGTGTGGGCCAGTCTGCCGGAGCGGGACAAGCTGGTGCTGGAGAGCCGGTACATCTTCCACGAGAGCAGCGGCGAGCTGGCCCAGCGCCTGGGCTGTCAGCCTGACAGCGTGCGTATGGCCCTGACGCGGGCGCGGCGGGCCGTTATCACGGAATTGGAAAGGAGGCAGGGCCATGAACCGGCACGGACAGTCGAGAGAGCAGTACGAGGATGATATCCTGGCTTTTTTGATGGACGGGATGCTGGAAGAAGAAGGCCGGGCGCTGTTAGAGGAAAACGAACGGCTCAACACTGACCCGGCGGCGGCCATCCCTGCGGAGCTGGATGAACGGTGCCGCGCCCTGCTCCGATCCGCTTTTCCCGATGAACCGCTGAAAAAGCCGGAGCGGATGACGTGGAAGATAATGAAGCGGGTGCTGATCGCCGCCGTGATCGCCGCAACGCTTTTCGCCACGGCCTATGCCGCTGTCCCGGAGTTCCGGGCCGGGGTGCTGAACTTCTGGACGGAAGTAAAAGAAATTGGAACCTATTTTTTCTTCTATTCAAGTGGTGAGAAAACACCGGCACCTACCCCGGCCTCGTCCAGTCCACTTGTCATAAAAGACGGGATGCCTTTTGAGTTCTCCTATGTGCCGGAGGGATATGAACCCTTTATGACAGAAGCCCGTGATGAAGGGATTGGCATGGACTATATCTGTGCCTACTGTAAACCAAATGATGATCCAAATAATTTTTCTTTTGAAATAGAACCTCTCTCAGAAGATGCAGGCTTGTTAGTGGATACAGAAGATGCACAAGTCACTGAAATGAAAATTAGGGGATTCGATGGATACCGCATAGAAAAGATTCACTCCAGATCAGGTCGGCAACGAATTATGTATCTTTGGTTTGATTTAGAGAATAAGTTGATATTTTTCTATGATAGTGTTGGTGTTTTGCCAGAGGAATCCCAGCGGATATTTGATGGAATCGTGATTTATGGGTATGAAACAGACGCGCCAGCGCCCACCCCGGCCCCATCCAGCCCGCTGGTCATAAAAGACGGGATGCCTTTCGAGTTCTCCTATGTGCCAGAGGGGTATGAAATAAATACTCGCGAGGCTTTTGATGGAGGTGTGTTTGGAACAGACTATCTTTGTATTTATGTTGACCCCAATAACGATCCCAACAGTTTTATATTTGAAATCAATTGTATCGGCGAAGAAACGGGTGTTTTGCTTGACACGGAGGATGCACAAGTGACCGAAATGAAGATTCGGGGATATGATGGGTATCATATTCAAAAAACACATTCCATATCAGGCAGAAATATTATCTCGTATGCTTGGCTTGACTTGGAAAATGAACTGATGTTCCAGTATACCAGCATCGGCATTCCCTTTGAGGAATCCCAGCGGATATTTGACGGGATCGTAATATACGAGTAAGACAACGGCGGCACACTCCCGGCTGGGAATGTGCCGCCTCAACTTATTTACTCAACATCAATTTTGCCGATCACGTTATCAGGGTCAACAATGTTCTCGCCGGTGTATGTGTATTTGCTGCTATCCAGGTTCTCTTGAACCGCCGGCGGGCTATTGGAAGCTACGTTGGGAATAATTCCTCAACGGGAAGGCTGTAATTTGCGGCGCCCTTAGCACTGTCGTCCATGAGGACGGAAATTGTTTCAAGATCAAGTACCCCATCCTCATTGGCCATGGCTGTGGCCTGGAGTTTAACGTTCACCTGCTGCTCGACCCCTTCATCCGTTCCAACATCCCATCCTTTGCCGAGAAAGTACATTGTCCAAAGAAAGGTTGATGTCGTGCTGTTTCCATCGGTTGTTTCCTCATAGCCGGTCATTTCATAGTGCAGACCGTCATAATACGGGGAATATGCTTCGTTAAACAGTTCCGATAAATAAGAGAATATCTGTTCCTTTGTACTCTTGACCACCGGATTGCTGCTCTCACCTGCTGGCGCAGGCGTTATGCTTTCCATGGCCTCCGTTTCCGTGGGCTGCGTAATCGCTGCCGAGGGCGCTTCCGATGGCGGGAGCGTGTTGGTTGGGTCCGGCCTATGGAATTGCCCTGTTTTCGATGTTGAGCATCCCGCGAGGGCCAGGGCAAGTACAAGCCCCAGAAGGAATAGGTACGTCCGTTTCATGAGTTCAGTTCCTCCATGTTTAGTATTTGAGCTGGACGTGCCGGATGCAGGTGAGCAGCACTTCACAGCTCCACTACATAAAGACTGTGGTTGGGCGGTTTTGCAACATAATAAACGAGCATCACGATAAGATTTTTTCTGGCATTTTTATCAAGGCTATCTTCATCGCTCGCTTCCTTGTTTTGGCATACTTGCCCTCAGCCTTACAGATGGATAAACTAAAGCCGAAAATACACGCAATGAACCCCCAAAAAAATTTTCTCAAAAGAGTTCATCCTTTCTGCGTTCCTGACACGTTATACTAAATAGACGGGTGGTGAGGCAATGGAGTACAGCGACTATGATCTGATCCGGGGGATCAAAAGCGGCGACGGAGACGCGCTGGAGCTTTTGGTTCGGCGATGGTATCCCCGAATTTTTGGCTATGTTCAAAAAACGCTTGGGAATGAGCAGGATGCCTATGACATTACCCAAGAAATCTTCCTGTCTGTCGTACAAAATATCAAGGCCATTTACCCGTGGAGCAGATTCAAGAGCTGGATATTTACCATAGCTCACAACAAATGTCTGGATTTTCTCAGGCTTCGACGGCCTTTAGACGCAACAGATCTTTGCGATGTGGACATACCAGATCCATCCCCTTTGCCCGATGATCTGATTGAAAGCTCCTTGACTGTTGAAAGTGCATTGAATATGCTTTCTACACCCCAGCGGGAAACCGTTGTACTGCATTATATGTATCAGTTCACCGCCAAAGAAATTGCCCACATGACACATACACCATTACCAACCGTGAAATCCAGGATCACGTCCGCCAAACGGCTCTTATCAAAATTCTTTCGGGAGGGCTTCTCATGAATGAACGAATGGAGCAGGAAATGAATCGGACAATTGCTTTGCTCCAAGCGTCTATGCCGCAGAAAAAGCCGGAGGTTTCTTTGCTTCGTCTGATAAGAATAGCAGGGAGTGAAATGAACCATTCGCTGTTATTCGCTCTGCTTTTGGGGTCGCTTCTGTTTGGTGTCTTTTCCACGAAAAATATCACATCTCCAATGGTCACAATATTTTGTCTCAGCCCGTTGCCGGTGTTGATTCTCTTTCATCAATATGCACTCAATTCCAATCAGGCTATGCGCGAACTGGAGGAAACATTTCCTTTTTCCTATACAGAAATGCTGGTTGGCCGCGCTACGCTTATATCTATCTATATGGCATTTGTATTTCTCTCACTTGCCGCACTCTTATCTTATTTAGCGGGAGAAAGCTTCATTCGACTGGCCCTGTGCGGAGCTGTCCCCAGCGTTTATCTGTGTGCTATACTCTTGGTGCTGTCTGTTGCGATTCGGAGCCAGGAAGGGCTGTCACTGGCTGCTATTATCTTATGGGGCGGAATCAGCTATTGCACACTGGCGCTGCCATTTGATCACTTTTTGATTCTGCTACCTACTGCCGTTTATGGGATACTTTTGGTGGTTGGAATCATTTTTTACAGTCTGTGCGCCCACAAAATAAAGCAAAGGAGATTTTCTTATGCCGTTGATATGGAATGAGGCCAGAAAGCAGAGGGCCTTTCGTGAGGTTTGGGTCGGATACCTGTTAGCGGCCTTGCTCTTATTTGTATTTATTTATAACGATTCAGGATCTCTTACGGTAGACCTTAAAAATTCGTGGTATCTGATACAACAAGATATTCACAGGTATGTGGGAGCTTTAACGGCCTTTCTGCTTGTGATTGGATTGTCCAGATTGATGTGTTACGAGACAGAGCGCAATACATCAGGATTGATTGGAACTGCCACGCATGGTCCGAATCTCACATGGGGTGCAAAGGTTGGATTGTCGATTCTTTACTGTGTGGTTATAGTATTGGTGTTGGGTATTGTGAACCTTGGCCTTCACGGTGCGCTGATTGGGTTTCAAGATGCGTTTATGCCTGCTTCAAATTGCGTATATTTTGAGAGTGTTCCACTAACAAATATTACCTTTTGTGCTGTTCAATATGTTTTCCTATTGCTGGGAGCTTTATATTTTGCGGGTTTTATTCTTATCGTTGCAACGATTAGTAAAAACACTGTATTCACCATTTCCTTCTGCGGGGGCTTGTGCCTGGCCTCCCTCGGCTATCAATTTGTGCTATCTTTCCGGCTGAATGGCATGTTGGGACAAATCTGCGGCTTTATTTTTCGGTTTAGCTTCTTCGGTTTTATGCAGTTGGAAAGCTACCGCTGGTCGTCCATAATTGGATGGACAGGACAATGGGAAAATGTTTGGAAGCCTGTCCTGTTTGTTTTATCAGCAATTATCTTTGAATTTGCAGTTTTGTGGCTACTATGGAGGCGCAAAGCAAAGACATGAAAACAGAACTATTCCAATACCTCAAAAATCCGCTTTATTGGGCTGTGATTGGGTTGGGACTATCCTTCCGCACCGTATTGGCTTATTTTGACCGCCTGTACCGAGAACCGCAATTTTGGGAACTGGCTGCTGATTTTTGGAATAAAACTGGTTCCGTTACAGTCGGTTTTCTGACGTTGCTGGTAGTAATTCATCGCTTTTCCTATGATGTGGAGGTTGGAGTGTTTTCCGCAATTAACAGCACAGCTTACGGACGGCTTTCTCTGTTTTGGAATCGATTGACCAGTGGCGGATTGGCGGTGATTCTGTCTGTATTACTTTTATATGCAGGAAACATAGGCGTTTCATTTTTCTGGGGAAGTAAAATAAGTATGCCCTATGGCTGGATACGCTCCTTCACTTATACCACAGCGATTACCCTTGTTGGAGCAGTTGGTTATTTTGGCGTATCCGCAATGATTTGCGATTTGACAAAGAATCATCCTATTGCTATGTGTTTGTGCGGACTTCCTTTTGCCAGCAGCTATTTTGTAAACGCTGGTGCAGTAAAATCGTTCGATGTATTTTGGTTTTTCAGGTATGGATTTTTCACAGAGCTGGTGCGGGGACGGGCAATCGTCTCGTTGCCTGTGTTTTGGCTGATTTGGTACTTTGTGCTGATTAGCCTAATACTCTTTTTAACGATCAAGGAAAGAAGGGGGAACAAGGAATTATGAACCTTACCTTGGAAAATATTTGTAAACTGTTTGGCAAGACAGTTGCGTTGGAGAAAATCAACCTGTCTATGTCCAGCGGGGTATATGGATTGCTGGGGCCGAACGGTGCTGGCAAAACAACGCTGATGAAAATTATGACCGACCTAATACCGCCTTCAACGGGGCGAGTGCTTTTAGACGGTCAGGACATTACTGCAATGAGGGCCGCTTTCCGGGAGAAATTGGGCTATCTGCCACAGGATTTTGGTGTTTATCCCAATTTCACAGCGGAACAGTTTTTGCTCTACATTGCCCAGTTAAAGGGGTTATCGAGATATGAGGCAAAACGGCAAACGGATGACTTGCTTGTTATGGTAGGACTGGAGGAAAAAGCCAAGAAGAAGCTCAAAGGTTTTTCAGGTGGCCAAAAACAGAGGGTTGGAATTGCCCAGGCCCTTTTGGGCGATCCAGAGATATTGATCCTTGACGAGCCGACAGCCGGACTTGACCCCGAAGAAAGAATACGATTTCGTGGAATCATCAGCAACTTGTCGCAACAGAAAACCGTCCTGCTGTCTACGCATATCGTATCTGACCTTGAAGCAGTTGCCAACAAGGTGATTTTGCTCAAAAAGGGAACAGTCCTTGATGTGAAAAGGCCCTTTGAATTGTTGGAACAGATTGAGGGCCAAGTTTGGATCGTCACCGTTCCTACTGCGGAAGAAACAGCTCTTACAAAAAAATACGCTTGTAGCAATGTCATGCATACCGATGGAAAAAGCGTGATCCGCCTGCTCTCCGAGAGCAGACCCCATCCCGACGCTACACCAACAGCACCCAATATGGAAGATATGTATTTGTACTACTTCGGAAAGTGATGTATCTTGCTATTTACCGGCTGATTGTTCCCTCCGCCATTGCATATATTTGCGGCCCCAGTTAGGCTAATTAAGCGCAAAGCAAAAATGAGGTAGATAAATATGAATGTGACAAACTTCGCAAATCTTTTTCACCAAAACAGCATCTTCCAGCAAAATAAACCGCTGGGGCAGAAACTTGTTCAGCCACCGATCAATGACACACTGAATCGACTGTCGGAAAATCTGCTCAACACTCAGGTACAGAACACGGATCTAAAACGACGGTTTGATACTTTGGAACTGTCGGATGCAGCTCTTGAGCAAAAATCCTCACTCAGTGATGTGCCGGAGGGCCTCCTGCATTACTATTTGCATATGTGCAAGTTCGGTGCAAGCATAAGCCAGGGGCAGGAATATGCTTTGATGGAGTACCGGGATCAGCTCTCTGCCTTTGACCAGACCATTCAAGAATACCAAGATATGCTGAGCGGCAAAACTGCGCTGCCCGAACAGATGAAACAGGAAGATGTTGCCCTCCTGCTGGAAGCCACCAAAGTAGCGCGGGAGCAATTTCTACAGCAAGGAGCGGAGAAACTGAACCAATTTTCAAAAGAAGGTCCCACACCGAAGGGCTTCTTAGGGAGTGCGTATTCAATGATTACTGGCGAGACAGCGAACGCCCAGGATAATCCCCGTTGGCAGATTGACCCCTCTGCCCAAGACATCTATGGCGAGATTGACCGCGCACTCGCTTCTGCCCACAAGGTAACGTCCACGTTCCAAGATGGTGCCTCTGGTATCCTGGCCGAACTGAAACGCCGCGGCTGTGTGCAGGCGGGTGAGGAATTTTCTCTTGACGATCAGGAGACTGCGGATAGTGGAGCCGCTACGCGGGCATCGCTGTTCCAGGATATTTATGATGGGATTTGGGAAACCTTTAAGCAAAGTATCAGCAATAAGACAGAGATGCAAAGGTGAAGCCTTTGGACAAAGAAAATTGGGTATTATGTCCTGCCTGTAATAGTAAAACGCGGATAAAGATACGGGATGATACTGTACTTGAAAATTTTCCGCTCTACTGTCCAAAGTGCAGACAGGAAACACTAATCAACGTAACAAAACTACATACCACAGTTATCAAAGAGCCAGACGCATAGACGCAGAGCCGATAACAAGCAGATTCTGAACTGCTGTTATCGGCTCGGTGTTTTCCAAAACTCGTTTTACTCAATATTTGCATCCATTAACTCTTGCGCCATAGCGCGAGTTGATGCCAAGATCAGCCGCCGCCCCTGCTCTGGACAGGCCCGATACAGCCCAATCATTTCTTGAAGGTCAGTGTCCTGCTCGTCAGGGGATGTAAACAAGAAATCAAATGAAATACCCAGCACATCAACCAGCGTGGCCAGCACCTCAAAGGACGGGTTCATCACGCCCCGCTCAATGCGGGAAATCGTCCGTACTGCGAGACCCGACACATCTGATAACTTCTGCTGGCTCCATTTGCGGCCCTTGCGAAGTTGCCTGACCTGATTTCCGAGTTTCTTTAAGTTTTCATCTGGCGTAAATTTCTTTTCCGACATATTTGTCACCTCAGCCTTATTCTATCGGTCCAGAATAAGGAATAACAGCACTCAATCAGTCCAGTGAGCAAGCCCTATCAGTCTATATTTTGAAAACTTCCATTCCGGGAAGCTGTAAAAAAAACGGCAGCTTTGCGGAACGCTTTTCATGCTCAAAAGCCATAACTGCCGTTTTGGAGGCAGCTGTGGCCCTTTTATTTAGTCTGCCTGCCCTAAAGTCAGGCAAACCGTTAAAAAAATCTGTGATGGCAAAGCGCCCTCTTGTCCCCAGAACCATGACCAATCTGTCCAGGGGCAAAAGACAAATTATTCCATGAAGCAGGAGGCCGGATACTCGTCAAGGGTATCCAGCCTCCTGCTTTGTCGAATAATAGCAAATCCTGTCGGCTCCTGTGGGTGCCGAGGCCCGCCCTCCGTTTCGATGCAGCACCTTTCCCAGCCCCACCTACGAACGAAACGGAGGGAAACACAATGTTTGATCCCAAGAGCGACTATGCTCTGAACAAGATGGACCCGG
>ERZ808042.249-NODE-249-length-43283-cov-10.430704_pt1 | contig 43283 bp, 44 predicted proteins | sample MGYA00380193_ERZ808042 | MGnify/ENA primary metagenome ERZ808042 (study PRJEB31490, sample SAMN06133401) | mouse gut metagenome | isolation source: M1_2 | host: mice | place: China: Chengdu | collected 2015-05 ...
ATGACGCCATGGGGCGTCTTTTTTCTTGCCTGCAAGCCCCCATATATTAAAAAACCGCTACTTTGTCAACAGCCCCAGAATGAGATATAGTGTCAGAGACAGACCCGGATGGTGTGGAATCAGGGAGAGGACAGACACAGGCTCTGGCGATATGGGGCTATGTTCAATCGTTATTTCTGGTGCTGGTGCAGGCTCAGAGTACAGGCAAAGTTTCAAGTTCTCCAGAAAAAGTTGTGTAAAAGCAGACAAGCAATCGTCTAGGGAACAGGAGCAAATCAAGGGGTTGCCAAGACAGGGCGCAGCCCAGTTTAACCGGGCTTACCCACCTGTGTTCCGGGATGAGGGACGGTATGCACACGAAGTGTGAATGCCGTCTCTCGTCCCGGAAACACTATGGTCAGGCCGGGTTCAGGCGGTCTGGCGGTCCTGGAACATGAGCTGGAGCTGAGCCAAAACCATGTCCCAATTTCGACATCTGGCGGTCCAGTGCTCGACAATTTTCCTGCTGGCCAGGTAGAGCATCTTTCGCAGGGAATCATCGCTGGTGAAGCTGGGCTTGTTCTTGGTAATTTGGCGGAACTGGCGGTTGAGGCCCTCAATGATATTGGTCGTGTATATGATTTTCCGAATCTCGGGAGGATATGCGAAAAAGGTACTCAAAATATCCCAATTGTCCTCCCAGCGTTTCACACAGGCGGGGGACTGCTTTCCCTATTTTTCTTTGAACACCATCAGGTTCTCCAGAGCTTCCTTCTCGGTGACAGCGGTGTAGACTTTCTTCAAATCAGCCATCAGCGGCTTGATATCCTTATAGCTTACAAAACGGGTGGAAGAGCGGATCTGATGGACGATGCACCGCTGCACCTGACTGTGGGAATACATCGCCTCCAAAGGCCGATTCTGCCATGCCGTTACCTCTGGCATAATCTTTTCGCTGATCTTACTTACCAGCTCCGGCGAGATGTCCACATCGTACAGGCTCTTGATCTGCTCTGAGATGTCCCGCTGGCTCATTCCGCGGCGTACAGTCCCAGAATCTTCTCCTCCATCGCGTCCGCGTTCCGGCGGTACTTGCCTAGGATCTGCGGTTCATATTCCCCGTTCCGGTCCCCGGGAACCTTTACTTCCACCGCTCCCAATTGCGTTTTTACCGTCTTTTTCGAGTGCCCGTTGCGATAATTTCGCCGCTTATTTTCGACAGCCGTTTCCGACGTGCGCTGACTTTTTTCGTACCCAAGCTCCGTATCCAGTTCGCTTTCCATCACCTGCTGCAATACGTCCCGGAACATCTCTTTCATCGCGTCCATGATCTCTGTGGTGCTGTTGAATTTCTAACTGTCCACGTACGCTTTCAGCATTTCCTTCGGTGTCTGTTCCATTATAATACTTCCTTTCAATCAAGTTTATTTCCTGCTTCGATTCTTGACTGAAAGGATGTCTTTTATTCTCTTTTACACATACTTTTCGGGGCGCTCAAAGTTTCTCTTCTTCTGTAAGTTCAATGTAAAAAAATACCCTGCCGTCAGGTTCGCATTTGCGGTACCCCTCCCCTTTCAGATAATGCGGGATGGGGTATGTTAAGTGCGTGATCTTAGAAACGGTTTTATCATCACCTATATACCCTAATTTCTCATGATTTCCCTTCATTATTTTCTGCAATTTTTCAGCTACTTTTTATAATTTGATCTTCTTTATTTGATAGGCTTCCATTAATATCTGCCCAACACATATCGTAGGAACTACGCATGACTTCAAGATTTGCCTTTTTGGATGCGAACTACGATCCAAGCGCCAATAGCAGAAGGAAGTATGCCTGTCATAACGGCGGGAATCGGGCTCACAATAAGAAGCGCCAAATCTGACAATTTGAAATCGTTTGTAATCAGGGGGAAAAGTGCTTCTACGGCGAAAAGTGCTACAAATCCTAAGGTGTAAACGCCTAGAATCGTCACAAAGGCATCTCTCCATTTTTTCACGCTCCGCTTATACGCAACCACCGAACCCACAGCGGCCAGCAGGATGCCGACCAGTGTACTAGGGCTGAACAGGATAGTAGGATAGAGCCAATAGAGGATGCCGACGATTGTCAAAAACAACACCGCGAGAATTACAAATGGATTTCCCCCGCCGCTGTCCTTATCGTTGAAATCAAGGGATCTCACTTCGGGCTGCACATGTCTTTCTGCAACATCCCGTTCTATATATCCCGAGGGCGTTGAAAACAGGCTATTATACTCCTCGTAGGTGTAAACCTTCCCATCTTTGATATATAAAATAGGAAACGCACCAAATATTCTGTTGCTATCCGGTTCCGAGTATACTTTTTTTATACCACCATCCTCCCGGATATAGCCAATTGGCACTGAGAACATGCTGTTGTAATCTTTCCCGTACACTTCTCCCTTTGCGTCATCAATTTTTCCGATGGGAACACGTCCAAATTTGTTATAATCAGTTCCGCTGTAAATGAATCCATCGTCATCAATGACCAACTCTGGATATCCACGAAAAATGGATACCCAACTCTCAGGGGTATAAATTCGTATCATAATAAATCTCCATCGTCAGTTGTGTAATCTTATGGCTTTGATGTAACAAGGTAGTTTTTATAAGAGTATCCGCTCACACCGTTGTATTCTACCCAGAGCCAATTTCCAGACGATCTGCCTGGATAGACCTTGACCTGACCGCCATGAGGGATGCGCCCAATCTGGCTGCCCGCGGACGCTTTGCTGTTGATGGCCAAATGCTGTGTTCCAGTGGGAACGTTAGCGTATGCGTAGTACCAATTGCCGGAGGACTGCGTTCTAAACGACGCTACCGAACCATTCACAGTCTTTCCGTCCACCACCGCATAGCAATAGTAATAATATGTGGTATCCGGCTGCAGGGTCCGTCCGTATTTTTCCGTACCATACCACATGGACAGGGACCCGGTTCTGTTGTTCACAGCGTCTTTCCCCAGCAGTGTCATATTGGAGGCGCTGGTGCCAAGGTATGCGCCGGTCTCCTGGATATGGGCGTTTCCCAAGGTGCTGACAGAGCCATTAAGCTGGGCGGAAGATATTGTGACGTTGGTAGCTCCGGTGGATTTCACAGTGGCAGAGGGCTGGCTGTTGACAGCGGAGGCGTCCAACGTCCGGAATGTGCATATATCACCATAATAAGTGGTATTTCCCGCTTGGGCATAAGCCTGGTAATAGTAGGTGGTGCCCGCGGTCAAGGGCTGGCCGTATTTTGCGGTGCTGTAGTAAAAGGAGGTTCCGTAGGTGTTGATGGTGTCCGAGCCCAGCTTTTGCATATTGGTCCGGGATGTTCCCAGGAACACGCCGCATTCGTTGACCTTGACACCGGAGGCGGACACACTCCCCCGCAGCACGGCACTGGTCTGGGTGATGGTATCTGCGGCCCCGGTGGTGACAGCGCAGGAGGCGGTGTTGACAGTTCCCGTTCCACCGGTGCCGGAGTGCTGGTGCGGGTACACCGCAGCAGCTGAGGTCCTGCCAGTGATGTAGCCCCGGGCAGCATATTCGCAGTATGGGTCGTGACCGGACCACTCAAAGTGCAGGTGATGGCCCGTGGCGGTGCCGGTCATGCCCACGTAGCCCAAAACGGCGCCCGCCCTGATGGACGTGCCCACCCGTAGGCTGGACTGCTCCCTCATATGGCCGTAGTAAGAATAGGTGCCGTCGCTGTGCTGGAGCACCAGGTAATATCCCCCGCCGCTGCCGTAGGTGTTGGTGAGGACCACGCCGTCGGCCACGGCATAGATAGGCGTTCCCCGCGGGGCGGGGATGTCCGCCAGGCAGTAGGGGTCATAGGCGGCGCTGCGCATGGGGCCGTAGGTGTATAGATAGGACGAATGCCGGGCACCCCCCGAGTAATTGGACAGGGCGGACACCGTATAGGTGGACGTGGTGGGGAGGGGGAAGGCGGCCGCATTAGCGGCGTCTGCTCGGATGGGCAGAGCTGCGGCCAGCAGGACGATTGCCAGGGCCAGGGAAACGAATGAACTCTTTTTCATGTTTCTGCACTCCTTCTCAGTTGATGGTGGATATTTTACCTGTGTCTCATTGCAGGAATAACATACCACACGGAGGGCTGAGACGGAGCGATTCCCGACAAACGGCATTGCTCATCGGATGAACGGCACAAATTTCTGTTGAAGGCGGATCATGCCGGGGAAAAGCGTTCAAATAATTTTGTTACCTTTCCTCCCTGTATTGTGATGGTCACTGTCACAATGTCTATCGGCTGATAGAGCGATTCAAACAGGCTCTGTATGTTATCCAGCCGTTTAAGGTTCCCGATTCCGTCCCGTTCCGACAGGATTTCCACGTCGCTTGCAAACAAAAGCGGCACTTTTTCGGTGGTATATGTGACCTCTGCATAACCCGCCGAGTAGAGGACCACCCATTCAGATGACGAATCGTATTTGACCAACCGAAATTCATTCTCCCCAAAGGACAGGACCTCCGGCCCCTGGCTGCTGTCGAAGCTCATGGTCTGGATTGTGATGTTGGAATAGCCGTAGGGGGACAGGTCAATCACATCACCCAACTTCAGGGAGCGGACGTACTGCTCGGAGAAGGTGATCGGCTGTATCACATTGGCGTAGGCACGCAGACCGTCCGCCACCTCCTGAAAGCTGTCTCCGTAAATCTCAACGGTATATTCCCCGTCGGCCAGCCCTGGAGTGTCCGTCTCATTGGCGGCCGCGGAGTGGAACAGCTTCAGCGCCTCTGCTCGGGATAGTATCTTGGCCCCCACGCAGTAGTCGGAGGACAACAGAATGAGGCAGCAATCTTTCCACCCATGCCAAGCCTTTTCTCCGGCCCCATAGGTGATGGATATGTCCTCTGCCCCCTGGTCGCCGCTCTTTGTCAGGAAAAGGCCGCAGTCCTCCACCCCGTCTCCGTTGACGTCGGCGGTCAGCATCTCGGAGCAGAATGGGAGCACCTCAAGCAGGGCAGCAGCGGACTGGAGCTGGCTAGGCCCCAGCGTGGTGCTCCGGACGAACTGGAAGGAGGTCAGCCCCAGCCGGGTGAGCTTGCCCAACGCCGTGGCGGCGCTGTCGTATTCGCTTTTGCTGGCAGGTTTTCCGTCCACCATGTAGTCTACCGGCTCCGTGCCGGCATCATAAAACGTATAGGTCTCCTCATTGAGAAAATGGGTGGTGGTGGACAGGGCCTCCTCCAGCGTGGTGCCGCGGAACACCGAGGTGGTTTTCCACAGCGCAGAGGCGGTCCCGTTGCCCTGCTGGATGACCAGTTCGTCTTTATCGGACCCGTACACCGTCACGGAGGCGTTGCCATTGGGGAAAGCATAGCCGTAAAAGCCCTCCCGTCCGCCGGCGCAGATCAGCCAGTAGAGGTCGCTGTTTCCCACGACCCAGTCCTGCGTGCCATCGCCGTCCACGTCGAAACGGTAGCCCGCGCCGCTGGCACCGTGGGGTCCCACATCCTGCCCGCCGTTGGTGAACATATAGACGATGCTGTTCAGCACCATGTCGTAGAGCTCGTCCTCCTGGGCCGTAGTGAGGGCAGCGGCCTGCCGCTCCGCCGGGCCAGACTGCTCCGGCGCGGCGGAGTCCTGGGCGGTGGGCGACGGGCTGGGCTGGTCCGGCATGGCCGAAACCTGGACAGTAGGCACCGGGCTGGGCTGGTCCGGGGAGGGGAAGATGACGTTGTCTGGCTGGGTCTGCTGGCAGGCGCACAGGAGGACCAGGAGCACCGCTGACAGGCAGATCAAGCTCTTTGGCATCAGATGTTTCATCTGTTCATCTCCTTCAGTGGTTCCCTGCGCTCTGTCACCGATAGCGGTACAAGGTCTGCGTCTCCACTTTGACCGTGTCGCTGGACTGAATTGGGGTGTCCTGCCAGGAGGACCAGTCGCTCCACTTATAAAAATAGTACGTTGTTATCATCTCTCTATATCGAGTTCTATATTGCTGCCCTGACATAACGTCACCATACGCAACGGGAGGTTCAACAATTCGTGTTTCCATCTCGACCCCATCGCCGCTTACATAAGCTACCCCATATTTCCACTCGCTCCAAGGTCCCCAATCCCCATAGGATGTAACTTTGTCGTACTGTGTCCAGCCGGCAAGCTCTGATTGCGTGGACGTGGTGGTCTGCTTGGTGCTGGAACGATACTGCGTCTTTGTCTCTACTGTGAAGCCCGACTTTTCCGGGAGCTTGGTGGTGCTCCAGTCGGTACTCACCACAGACACGGAGCAGGCGCTGGAATAGCTCCTCCCACCGACGGTGATCTCCGCGGTGATGGTGGCCGACCCCGCCCCCACCGCCGTCACCCCTCCGCTGCCGCTGACGGTGGCCACGCTGGTGTTGCTGCTGCGCCAGGACACAGACTGCCCGCTGGGGGTGGTGCTGGCACTCAGACTGGCGGTGCCGCCCACCGTCAGGGACAGGCTGGACCTGGAAACCTGTATACCGGGCGCGGTCACAGTGACCTGGGAGGAGGCGGAATAAGACCTGCCGTTGGAAAGGTTCACGCGCGCCGTGATGGTAGTGCTGCCGGAAGAGACTGCGGAAACCCGGCCGCCGCTGACTGTGGCGACGCCGCTGTTGCTGCTTTCCCAGCTAACCGATGCCCCGGAAGGCGCGCCGTAAACAGACAGGGTCCGGCTCTCCCCAGCATACAAGCTGATATAGCTCTCACTGATTGAGATGCTGTAATCCTGTACATTTACCGTACAGGACGCCGTTCTCCCCTCACTGGACACCGTGATCGTAGCGCTGCCGCTGCCCACCGCGGAAACGCGACCATCATAGACTGTGGCCACGCCAGGGCTGCTGCTGCTCCAGGAGTAGGACCCATTGCCACCGCTGACATATAGGTTGGCGCTGTCGCCCACGTAAAGGCTGAGAGAACCGCGGTCCAGCGTGACCGGGGCATTGGGTCTGGCGGTCGGCTCACTGGGTGCGACGCTCTGCGCACCGACGGGGGCCGATGGCACAGGTTCCGCAGAAGCCCCCAGTTCCTCCGACGGCAGCGTGGCCGGGTCCGGCCCCATGCTGACATACAGCGTCACCGCATCCCCCTCCGCCAGCGGCTCTCCCTGGTCGAGGCTGCTGCGGATCACGATGCCCTGCGCGATACCGTCATGATACTCCCGCTCCACCGCCACCACTGCGCCCAGCCGGGACAATATGCTGGCCGCCTGGCTCTCGGTGTAGTAGGCCACGTCGGGCATGACGCCGTCCTCCACCACCGGGTCCGCTGCGGCGCTGATGTACAGCTCCACGCTGGTGGCCTTCTCCACGATCTCTCCGGCACCCACGCTTTGCCGCAGCACCATATCGGCGGGGATGGTATCGGAGGTCTCCCGCCCGCCGATCATGGCCGTCAGCTCCCGCTCCTCCAGCCTGCTCTGGGCCGTCTCCACGGAGCAGTTGACCACGCTGGGCACCCGGGTCATGTTCTCCCCCAGCGTCAACGCGGTGATGAGGTTGTTGTCAAAGCCGATGCGCCCGGTGAGCAGCAGCGCCAGCAGCACCGCCGCGGCCGCCCCGGACACCGGCAGCACGATCTTCGCCCACAGCGGCCACTTGACCAGGTCGATGGCCTTGATCTTTCCCATCACCCGCTGCACCTGGGTTTTGGAGGTCAGCTGCGACAAAAACGCCTCCGCCGTGGGGGTGCGGTCCTCAATGCGCACATTCATCCCGTTCAGAATGGCGTTTTCCAGGTTTTTACTGAGCCTACAGTGCTTGGAGGGCGGGGTGAGCGTGTCCTTTTTCTTTGTCTCCAGCAGGGCGCGCCGCTCCAGGGCGTCCGGCGGGGTGACGCCGGTCACCATGCGGTACAGCACCGCGCTCAAGGCATAGACGTCCGTGTGGGGCCCCTGGTCGCCCCGGCTGCGGTACTGCTCCTCCGGGGAATAGCCCGGCTTGATGATGACGGTCAGGCTGCGGCTGTGGGAGGTGGTGGCGTAGCGTGCGGCGCCGAAGTCAATGAGCTTGACCTGTCCGTCCCTGGTAATCATGATATTGTCCGGCGCAATGTCCCGGTGGATGACCCCCGCCTGGTGGACCGACTGGAGGGACTGGATCACCGGCGTGAGCATCTCCACCGCCCGGTCTGCCGGGAGCCTCTTCTCCCGCTCCAGCAGGGCGGTGAGGGTTTCACCGTCCAGATATTCCATGATGATATAGGCGGTGTTGTTGGCCTCAAAGCTATCGTAGACCCGTACAATGCCCGGCTCGCTTTGGAACCGGACCAGCCGCTTTGCCTCGTCGATAAATTTGGTCATGCCGTCGGCGAACTGCTCCGCCTTATTGCCGCCGAAAATGGTAATGTGGGACTGCCCCACAGCCCGGGTGGCAAACTCGCTGGGCAGATACTCCTTGATGGCCACGCGCTGCTGGAGCACGTTGTCCCAGCCGATATAGGTCACGCCAAAGCCGCCGTACCCGATGACCCGCCCGATCAGATACCGTCCGGCCAGGACGGTCCCAGGCTGCATATGCAGGGAGCTCTCCGCCCGAGTCCCGGCGATATATCCGCAGTGGGGGCAGCGTCCGGACTCCTGCCCATCCTCGAGCTGGGCCATACAGCCGAAACAATACGTCATCCCGTCTCTCTCCTATCTTCGTTCATATGCCAGGGTGGTCACTGCCCCAGCGACTCGGCCAGCCGCTGCAAAAAGACCGCCAGCCGCGCTCTGGAGACCGTATCCTTGACGCCCAGATTCTCCCCTGCCCGGGTAGTGAATACGCCGTGGTCCAAATTCCATTTGATGGCCTGGGCCGCCCAGGACGACGCGCTTCCCCCATCCGCATAGGCGGACAGATCCCCGTCGGAGGCGGCGTCCGCCCCGCGGTGGACCGCATAGCGGTACATCAGGACCGCTAGAGTCTCTGTATCAATGGGGTCCTCTCCGTGGAACAGCCCGTCGTCGCTGGCGGAGACGATCCCGGTGCCGTGGGCCCAGGCGGCGGCGTCTCCCAGCTCCGTGCCGGGTCCCACGTCGGTGAAGGGCGCTTGTCCGCCGCCGGACGAACCGGCCATCCGGTACAGGGAGACCACCACCGTGGCTTTGCTGGCCAGGCGGTCGGGGGCAAAGGTGTGCTCGTCAATCCCGCTCAGGATGCCCTGGTTGTACAGGCCGCAGACCGCCTCTGCGTACCACTCAGCTGCTGGGACATCCGTGAAGGGGATGGGAACCGGCTCCTTCGAGTTATCCGGTGCAAAGAGGACCGGTTCGCGCCCCTGGCCCGGCGGGGCAAGCGGACGCTCCAGATAATCCGCAACAGGCCGCAGTTCTTCGTAAACATCAATAAATTCCGCCAGGGAGGACTTTGAAAGTGGCAGATCCGGGCTGGCGTTCTGAATATGCAAATGATCCTGGGCAAAACTGCTGTTTAGGTAGGAGGTCAGAGCCACCGCGGATGTTACGGCCGCCTGGTCGCCCTCCGACACGCTCCAGGTGGTACCGTATCGGTATGTAGCCTGAGATCTGCCGGGCATGACCAGAACGTATTCGCCGGGCAGGGCCGCCTGAACGGTAAAGTAGTCGGAGGAATCCCCCAGATAGACAAGGGATTCACGTGCCAGGAAGTTCTCCAAAGCCGTTTCGGCGGCAGTGCCGGACACCTCGGGGCCATAAATGGCGGTATACAGTTCAATGGCGGAAGCCTTGACCTCGAACCGTCCGTCAGCCTCCTCACAGGCCTTTGAGATGTCCATGAGAGATGCTGGAGTGTCTGTGAGCTCCACCACCCTGTTTACATAGATCACAGGGACAACGATCCCGGTGGGATATTGGGATCCTCTTCCCGGCCGTGCGGTGTAATAAGAGCTTTCCTCCAATTTGCCCAGCTCTTCGGAGAGGGAGACCGCCGGAAAATGCTCCAGACCGGTGGATTCAAAGATGGCCGGAGCCTGGCCGGTCCCCGCCGCCTGCTCCAGCTCCGCCTGATAGCCCTCGGCAGAGACGGGCAGCAGCTCCACTTCAACGTTGCCGTATTCCTGGGTGAAGGCGTCGATGATGGCGTCCAGCGCGGCGGCCTTAGCGCGGTCGGCAGCCTCGTCCCCCGTCTGGATATACCACATCTGGAGATGCGCGTCAGGCAGACCGGCCGACGCCTTCTGCCGATTCAGCAGGCACACAAACGCGCCGATGGCGCCCACCACCAGCAGCAGCGCGGCCAAAATACCCATGGCCCTGCGGCGCCTGCGCTTTGCCCGCTCCTTTTTGACGGAGACCACTTTTTTCCCGCTGGTCAGCGCCGCCTGGAAGGCCTCCGCCGTGGGGAAGCGGTATTGCTGCTCCAGGGCCATAGCCCGCATAATGGCGTTGCTGATGTTGGTGGGGATATTGCTGTCGATGGCGGCGGGCTCCCGCAGCGTGTCCTCGATTTTCCGGTTGGTGGACTCCTCCGGCCGCACCCCCGTCATGGCGTAATACAGCGTCGCGCCCAGGGCGTAAATGTCGGTGCGGGGGTCCTGCCGGTTGACCTTGTCGTACTGCTCAGGCGGGGCAAAGCCGGGCTTGACCACCACCGTGACCCGGTTTTCAACCCCCGCCGAAAACCGGGCGGCGCCGAAGTCAAACAGCTTGACGGTCCCATTGCTGCAGAGCATGATATTGTCGGGGCTGACGTCCCGGTGCAGGATGTTCTCCGTGTGGAGGGCCTTCAGCGCCATGCACACGCTGGAGGTAATATTGACGCAGTAGTCATAGGGGAGCGGGACGTTCTGCTGCTGCAAGACCTGGCTCAGGGTCTTGCCGTCCAGATACTCCATCACAATGTAAGCGGTGTTGTTGGCCTCAAAAAAGTCAAAGACGTTGACGATGTTTTTGTGGGTGCTGAACTTGGCCATGTTCCGGGCCTCCTCCAGGAAGCGGGTCTTGCCGTAGACAAACTCCCGCTCCCGCCTGGTGGCGGCCAGAATGACCTTGGCGTCCCCGGGCTGGCGGTTGACCAGGCCGCTGGGGTAATACTCCTTGACGGCCAGCAGCGTGCCCAGCTTCTGGTCCCACGCCTTATAGGTGATGCCGAAGCCGCCCAGTCCCAGCATTTCACCGATCAGGTAACGGCCCGCGATGACGGAGCCGGGGAGCAGACAGAACGCCTCCGCCGGCTGGTCCCCCGGCGCATATCCGCAGTATGGGCACAGGCCCAGCTCTTCGTCATATTCCTGGAAACAGCTTCCGCATCTCGTCAACATAGCTCAGACCATTCCTTTTTTCAGATATTCATCCCAGGTAAACCGCTCCCCGCACAGGGGGAGAAACAGAAATTCCGCGCTGCCAAGCTCAATCTTGTCATAGGCGTGAAGTTCCGCGTGGTCGAACAAAAGGCTGCCGTTGTGATAGACCAGGCCGTCGCCCCGGCCGGATTGCAGGAAAAAAACGCGCTGCTTGGGCTCGTAGATGATGATGGCGTGGGAATCCCGGGAGATGGACGGGTCCTCCGGCAAATGCACATCCATGCCCGGCGCACGGCCCACCCGGTTGCGCCCGGTCTTGCAGGGGAAGGCCCGTCCCGCATAGATGCCCTTGAGGCAGACGAGCCAGCCCACAGGGGGCTCCACGTCGTCAAACTCGTAATATGCCACGGTTTTGGGCAGGGCGCTGATGCTCTGGGAGGCGGTGGCCTCTATAGCCGCGCTCAGCGACGACGCGGGCGGTTTCGGCTCTGCACGAGGCGCACTGTCCTCCGGCGTCCGACCGGCGCGGGGGCCAAAGTCCGCCTCAGAGGGGCGCGGTTTTTCCGCTTTTGATGGCGGCTCCCAATCAGGGCGGGGGTCTGCGGCCACAGGCTGGAATGTTCGGAAGGCGCCGGACGCAGGAGCAGGACGAGGCGCGGCGCTCGGAGCATCGGGCAGGGCATTGCCCGCCGGAGCGGTTCCGGCGCCGGGTGCGGCGGGCCGGTCCATTCCCGCCGGGGTCAGCAGCGGCGTAGTGTGGACGGAGGGGGGGACGGCCGCAGGCTCCCGTTCCGGAACCGCCGTTGCCGGCGCCGCGCCGCATATGGGACAGGCAGAAAAACGGTCCACGTCAAAAAAATGACCGTTTGTACATTTTACCTTTTTCATAGCGCCTCCATCATGATAAAAGTGGTGTTGTCCAGCGCGCTCCGGTCCCCGGTGCCGGCGGCCTGCTCCAGCAGCTGGTCCGCCTTTTGGGCTGCCGGCAGATCAGAGCGCAGAATTTCCCGCAGCTCATCCTCCGAAAGGGCGCGAAACAGCCCGTCGGTGGCTAGCAGCACGACATCACCAGAGCGCAGCTCAAAGGGCGTCCGGGTCAGGTCGAACAGGCTGATGCCGCCCATTCCCAGGTAGCTGATCAGCGCGTCACCGCGGCTCAGCTGTGCGTCATGCGCCTCGGGCGTGAGCTCTTCCTGCCGCAGCATCTCGTCGAGGCGCAGGCGGTAGTTGTGATCCCGGGTGGCCTGAAGCAGCTCGCCGGACCGCATGATATACAGCCTGCTGTCTCCGGCAGAGACCCAGTGCATCTGGTTGTGAAGCACGATGGCTGCGGTCATGGTGGTTCCCCCGCCCCGGCCGGGCAGCGCGGCGCGGACCGCTTGGTCGGCGGCATGCATGGCCTGTCGGAGAAAATCGGGGACATCCGCGGCCTCATCGCCGGAAAAATCTACATAGGAGGTTCGGAGAGAGGAAACGGCAGTCTCACTGGCAAGCCCCCCGTTGGGGCCGCCCCCCATGCCGTCGCATACCGCCGCAAAAATCCGGTCTTGATCGACATGGAGATATGCCCGGTCCTGCTGCTCCTCGCGGCCCCCGATGTCAGACCTGGCCTGAACGGCATATGAGCGGTTCTCCGACGCCACGTCTAAAAAAATGTTGTCCATCTCTCCTACACCCAAACCGCAATGGCGGAATAGTTGTCCATGTCGCGGCCTGCTCCCCGCTGCTCGACGGTTTCCCGCATGGCCTGGAGCCATTCCTCTGCAGACTGGCTTTTCCGCAACAGCGCGCACATTTCCTTTTCCAAAATGAGTTCCCAAAATCCGTCGGTGCACAGCAAAAACGCCTGGAGGCCCCGCAGGGACCGGGGCTCGGACAGCTCAAACCTTGGGGTGTCCCCGGACACACCAAGGACGCGCAGAAGCTTGTTCCGGTCCGGGTGGCTGCGGATCTCCCGTTCCTTGATCTCCCGGGCCAGGACCAGCATCTGAGGCACGCTGTGGTCCAGGGTCCGCGTTTTCACCCGATTGTGGGAGAAAGCATACAGCCTGGTGTCTCCGATGTGGCCCCACATGAGCTGTCCGCCGTCGATGGCCAGGGCACAAGCCGTGGTTTTCATCTGGAAAAAGCTCCCGGTCCGCCTTTGCTCCGCTAAAATGGCGTCCTGAGCGCGGAGAAAGGCCCGAGAAAGCAGGTCCGGCAACGGGGCGGAGGCATCGGAGGGGGCCTCCGCAAATGCCTGCGCCGCCAGTCTGGCGGCCACGTCCCCTTTGCCGTGGCCGCCCAGGCCGTCGGCGGCCACGAAAAGAGTCCGGTCCCCGTCAATAAACACCCCTAGGCAATCCTCGTTGACGTCGCGGGAGCCGGCCTTAGAGATTTTGTCCCATTCCATGACGCGTTCTCATGCCAGGCCAGGGCCGCGTTGTGCATAAAATTCGGCCAGCGTGGTGATAAACGCCTGCCATTCGCTGTCCCGGTAACCGATGAAGCAAACCTTTTGGATATCCTCTCCGTTGAAAAAGAAGTGCCCCTCATTTCCAAGGTTCCCCTCCGGGTAGAGCACACCGATGTAGTCATATTCTGTGCCGGTGCTCGTGTCAGTCTGTTTGATGCCGTAGATCATCAGGCGCTTTTGTCCCCCGCGCAGGAGAACCACCGAACCAATCGGCAATGACTCAGCAATATTCATCTTTTACCTCCCAAACCAGTCCTTCAATTTCCTCCAGCCGACTGACACCTTGTCCGCGGCTGAGCTGACGGCCTTCCCCGCTGTTGTTTTGATCCCGCTGACTATCTTATGCAGATCCAGCACAGTATCCGACACCAGCTCAGTCAATCCTTTTCCTGTGATGGCCTTACTGCCCCAATCCGCGAACATGCCGATCCCGGTGCTGACAACACCAACGGCCCATACCGGCGCGGCCGCTCCGGCGGCGGCCGCTACGCCGGCGCCGATCAACAGCCCGGTGCCCACGTCAACCACCGTTTCGACCGCGGTTTCCGCATAGAGGCGGGGGCTGGAGAGATCCCCCTGAAATTCCTCGACATTGGAGGCGAAGTTGGTCAACCCGGTTATGGCGACACCGGCCCATTGAGCCACCGCACTGATCTTGGAGGCGTTTTTCGCCGCTATGCTGGCGTTTGCCGAGTTGTAAGAGCCGTTGACCACATATCCATCCAGCTTTGCCGCAAGATTTTCTCGAAAACCGATGGCGTTGACGGTGGATGTGCCAAACAGGTCGATCGTCTTTCTATCCGAGATCTTTGCGGCCATCTTGGCCCCTGTGCCAACCAGCTTGGCCAGGTTTTTCCCCAGGGAGACTGGATTGAGGGCGGTACCAAACAGGGCGCTTGCGACACCCCCGATCGTCCCGAAATTGCCGAATATCTTGACCAGCGAGGACCAGTCGATCCCGGCACTCGGGCTTGGCGGCACCTCCGTCGAGGCAGAAGGAGCTTCCTCAACCTCAACTCTGGCGATACCGCGCTCACAATGAGTATACAGCTGGAGCGACGTCTCTGCCGTCTTTTGAAGATTGCGCACATTTTGGGCATCCAGATCAATGGCGGCAATGGCTCTTTGCAGTTCGCCGGTAAGCGCCTGACCGCGCCAGGCACAGGTGCTCCTCAGGATGGACTGCACTTCAGACGACGACTTTTCCAGCCTCTGCACATATTTGCCCAAGCTGGAGGCCGACTGCTCCAACGCTCCGCAGTGAATTGCGATCATCATGGCGTACGCCCCTTTCCCACGGTGTCAGATCCCATTGTGACCACAGCCGCGCCGCCTCAGCTGAGAGCGGTCACACGATCACATCAGAGGAAAGCCCCCCGACCTCCGTGACATTTCCGGAAACCGCGCCGCTATAGACCTGGGCCATCTCGGTCAAGTCGGACACGTGCTCCTGGACCATGGCGTGCAGCTTCTCAATATCATCCTGAAGTCCGTTGAACTTCGCGGTATAGGCCGAGGCGTCCTCCCCGGCCCAGGCTGAGGACAGGCCGGCCACAATGCTGGTCATCTCCGCCGTGATGCTCCGCACGGCGCTTCCGCAGGCGCTGAACTCAGCTGCCGCGCTGGTAAGCCGCTCGGGTGTTACCTTCAAAGTACCTTCCATGATAAGCGCTCCTTTCTGCTGCTCCGGCCTCAACCGTGGGTCCTGGTATTGGCAATCTCTACGTTTCGGCTCTCCGCCTGGGCATAGCGGGCCGCCACGCTTTGCAGTACCTGGATATACTGCTGGATTGCCTGATAGAAATTGGTGAACTGCACCTTGTCCCGCTGAAACGCCGCGTGGAAGGCGGTGTTGGCCTCGCCCTCCCACATGGCGTTGAGGCTCAGTTCGGTCTCCTCCAGGCGCTCGATCTGGGCCTTGAGCTGTGCGTTCTGGGCGCTCAGTTCCTCCGCCTTGGCCCGAAGCTGAGCGGTGGTTACTTGGATCTCCGGCATTTGTATCTCCTCCTTTTAATGGTTGCTCGAATCTGTCTGGGCCAGGTTCACCGCCTGCTGCTCCGCGTTGTAAAGGCGCCTTGCCTGTGCCCGGATGTCCTCTGCCGCCTCATCCAGGCCTTTGGCGGTCTGAATGATGTCCTGTCTGACCAGCTCAGCTTTTTTGAAATAGGCCGAGGCAGTCTCCCCCTGCCAGCATTCGGCCATCTCCTGGATGGTCCGCTCCAGCTGCTGGCCGGCCAGCCGTTTCATGTCGGCGGCGATCTCCTCCAGGCGCCTGGCCTGCTCCTGGAGCTCCTGAAAGCTGACGTTGATCTCCCTCAGTTCCACGCGCATCCCCCCCTAAATGATCAGGTCCGTGGGAAGGCCCTCCACCGCGGACTGGGCCGCCTGGGACGCCCCGGCGTAATTCCCCGCAATCTGGGCCAGCTTCGCCGCCTGCTCCTGGAAGCGCACAGTGATAGCCTCCATGTCGGAAAGCTGCTCCTCCAGCAGCGTCCGGTGCAGATCCGCCGCCTCTCCGGTCCAGCTGCCGAAAGAGCGCCGCATCACATCCCGCATGTCGGAAAAGGCGGCCTCCAGGCGGCTGGCCTTATTCGTCAGCTCCTCCGAGGCGGACCTCAGTGCCTCTGGTGTGGCGCTAATCCTGTACTCGTCCATTGCGCTTCCTCCAAATCTGAAATGGAAATGGCGTCTACGATGCCCCGTACCTTGCTGTCGCAGGCGTCGTATTCACTGGCTGCGTGTTCCATGGATTCGATGATCTCCTCTAACTGTTTGCACGTCTGCGTAAACGCGGCGCAGTCGTTTGAGAACTGGAGATGAAACGCATCCTTGGCCGCCCCCTCCCACATCCCAAAGAGCCTTGTCATAGTGTCGCTGAGTTGTCCGCATAGGGCTGTCACAGAGTCCAAATCCTGCCGCAGCCCGCTGGTATTCTCTCTCAAATATCCGGTGTCTACTTCAAAACAGTTTGATCCCATCCTGTTTCACCTCCGTCCGCCAAAAATGAGAGCTCTTGAAGCAGACCAATCGCTGAAGACAGGTCGTAAAACTCCGCTGGCGGCTGCTCATATCGGACGATGCCATTTTCGCAATAGTCCAAAACTCTATTTTCACAAGCATCGTATGCTTGGCAGATGCTTTCAACGCTTTGGTAAAGCCTTCGGCATACCTGAAGCTGACATTCTATCCTTCGGACTGCTTTCTCCAGTGAGGAACAGGGTATTTCCAGCTCTACGGTGTCTGCCAGGCGCTTCTGGATAGACGAGACTTCATCCTGACAGCCGCGTAGGGCCGCACAGAGCCCCCTCAGCGCGTCACCAGCTGAACACAAACGCCTAGTATCAATGAAGGTCAACTGGACCACATCCTTACCGTAGTATAGCATACCATATAGCCAGGGAGCCGGTGGGAATCCTGATAAACGGTCCTTTTGGCAGGACAAACGGCAGCCAGGATTAGCACAGGATCAGTCTCTGACCGGATACAACCGCCTGGTCGGCCAGGGACTGTGTCCGGCATAGGCCTCGTTGGTAAGCTGGGCAGAACAGGGTGAGCTCATCCATACAGCCGGGTATAGGCCATTGTTCCTTTGCGCAGATTGCGGGGACAATCTCTTCAATCAGCTCAGAGATAGATGCGGTTTCTTCCAGGGTGAAGTCGTAGGTTTGGTTGGAATACGGAACATATATATCCACTGTGATCATTGGGACGCTCCTTTCAGCCAGGCAGCTGCTGCGCTGTGGGAATAGGGCGTGGGTTCCGCAGGACAGACGGAGCGCACAGCGGAACACCAGGCCAACGGAGCCTTGAGGATCAGCAGCTTATCGACAGAGGCTTGATCCGACAGCCGGTATCGCTCAAAGGTGGATAGAAGCTCATCTGCAAAAGCGTCCCGCACCATGTGATCGCTCCACTGCCTGTCCAGGATTTCGAGCTTTCCCCGTATGCCGCCAGCGAATTCTTCCGCGTTTAAGTCTGGACACAGCAGCGCTGTGGGCAGCAGTCCGCGAGCCTCCAGGCTATTTATAAGATCGTCCGGCTCATGGAGGCCAACCTCGTACAGGCCCGCCCTGTACCGGTGTGGCGCGATACACAAAAAGTCCTGCCCGCCAGGGTAGATACACACCGGGGTGGTGGCGCAGTCCGCTTTTTGAGCCACGACGGCATGGGTCGAGCGGCGGAACACCTCCAACAGCGGGGCAAGCGGAGCCCCCACCCTCAGCGCTCCGTTTTCACGGATGAGAAATCCCTCGTTCATCATACGGATAAGGGACTGGATCTGCTGTGCCCGGTCTATTTTCTCCTCACTTCCAAACATGAGGAGGCCTCTCCTCCCGCTGGCAGCCGCGGCCATATGCAGCTCGCCAGCAGTCAGCAAATACGTCTGTGTATACCTCATGCCAAGGCCTCCATCACCGCTCTGCGGCAGCTTCTGGAGATAGGGACCTGAAACCCATCGACCAGATGGAGGCAGGTTCGGGCAGCGTCCACACCAGTTACAAGATGCTTGTTGATAATAAAGCCTTTGTGGCAGCGCAGAAAGTAATCGGGCAGCTTTTGCACGAGGGATTCCAGCGTTGAATAAAACTCCAGCTCCTTTCGGCCGGTACACAATATGATTTTTTTATTTCGGGCCTCGAAATACAGAATCTGTGAATAGGGAATTCGGGCCATACCCTCCCTTGTTGAAAAAGAAAAGATTTCGTTATTGAACATCTTCCTTCGGAGTCTGAGCATGGAGGCGTCCGCGACTTGGCGGAGCATATCAATTGCTTGGGCCCGAGTCAAAGGACGCAGCAAAAGACCGGCGGCCATAATCTGGGGCTGGATATAGGCTTGCGGAGGGGTGGAAGGGCTGGCGATAATAACGATTAATGCCTCATTGTCGCACTCACGGATTGCACAAACTGCGCGTTCGCCGTCCGCTTCAAAATCGGCGCAGCAAAAGGTGACCTCATTCAGCCCGCTCAACTGCAGCAGCAGGTCTTGAAGATTCGATGCGCTATGGAAGAACAGTTCTTCTTTGCCGGTGTAAACAGCGCATATCCAGTCCCGAATCTGGCTTATTTCCTGCCTGCTCTGGTCATAGACCAGCATATGAGGCATATCGTCTCACCCCTTTACCAGTGGAATAACAACCTTTTGAACTGTGGAATCGTATTCTCCGGGCGGGATTAGGCCGATACCGGGCTGTACGGGTTTGGACTGCTCCGAATAGGGCAGCGATGAGAAATCAAAAATTCGCTGCCCCGCCGGGTTTCCACCCAGGTGGATGCCAGTGCGATAGCTGGTCATATTCGTAAAGGCCTTCCTCCCCGCAGACTGGCCTGGGCTGGAGCAATCGAAGCAGGCAATGAAGTAGATGTTGTGGAGAGATCCCTTTTCTGTGATGTTCTCAACAAACCCGGACATGGCCCCCACACCCTCAGGAGGTGCATACACCACCTTCATAAACTCGTCGAGATCGTCGATGAAGAGGTAAATCGGCGGGAATTGGTTTTGCTTCCAGTAGATATCAGCCTCATCAAGTCCGGAGGCGGCCAACTCCTGTTTTTTGGCATTGCGCTCCTTGAACACTGGGACCAGTTCCTTCAGCAGCTCAAAAATCCCCATTCCATCGGACACATAGGCGGCTTGGTTTTGAGCGGCAAAGGCCCGGAGTCGATTTCCGCTCAGATCCACAATATACCGCTGCGAAGGAATCAGGGCTGCGGAAGACGCCAGCACCTTTAATAGATTGGTCTTTCCGGTCCGGGCCCTTCCGGTAATCAGCCAGCAGTATGTTTTGGATAGCGCGATAGAGGCGATGGAGGCATCCTTTGCGTCCCACGCAAAGGGCAGCATACCGGGAGCGATCCGGCTCGTGCTTCCAATGTCTTCATAAGCTAGAAAATCAGACCATGCGGGGTCGGAGGGAATGACCGGAATTTTTCGCGCACACGGACCACTCCAGGTACGGCTCATCTCTGAAAAGCATACGCGCAGTTTTTCTCCGCGGTCATAGTCATCGACAGCCGGCAGGGCCAGCGCCGTTTGAAATTCCAAGACCCGCCCGTTGATGCTGGCCAAACCGCGTCCCTTGACGTTTGCTTCGGGGAGAACGTCGATCGCACGCGTCCTGAGGACTTCGGCATATTTAAAATGGTCGCCCAGCTCCAGGCAGATGACGGAACGGAAATTGTCCGCAATCCGGTTTTGCAGCTCGCCCGTGCCAAATCCACCGGCGGTTATGACCAGAGAGACGCCGTAGTTCATCCCCTCTCGGGATAGCGTGATCAAATCACCCTCAAATTTGTTGTCCGTTTTCTCCCGAAAGCTGGCATAATTGTCGATGACCACAACCACGTAGGGAGCAGTCCAACCACTGGATTTGACGTATTGGGCATAGCTCCCGCCTTGGAACAACCGCTTCCGTTCCGCCATAAGATTGGCGAGAAGAACAAACAGCTTTTCCGTTTTGTCCAGGTCGTGGTCAAATACGATCCCACCGACATGGGGCAGTTGGGAAAAAGGCTCCAGCATGTGGTTCGAGTAATCAAGGGCATAAATGTTCAGCTGCTCCGGAGCGTATTTGTTGACCAATGCGTAAAGCAGCGTTTGCAAGAAAACGCTTTTCCCGCTGGCGGTGGCACCGCAGACAGCTAAATTCCCAACTTCCCCCAAATTGATGGTCAGCGGCTCCTGAGACTGATTCTCGGGGTCATCGTATATGCCGACAGGGGCCGAAAGCGCCCCGCCGGAGGGGGGCCCGGGCCACTGTTCGCCGTCATAGGCGGGTTCTCTAAAAAAGTCAAACAGGAAAATTTCCCGAGGCAATATCGGCAGCCACAGACGGAATTTTGTCCGGTCATTCAATGCGGAGCTTGCGAGTTGAGCGAGATGACTGACCACGGCAGTCAGCTGAGTCTGCTCTTTGGGCTCCGGCAAAGGCTTTTTGCGCCGGCGGAAATCGCTTGTGGCAGCCAGAACGACTTGATCTGTGGTAAGCGCTGCATCACGCATCTGATTGCAGGTATATATGAAATCCAGGATTCGTGCGGTACTGACAGGATTGGGCGCCAGTTCATAACCTGCATCTTTCATGTTCCCGTAGAGGCAGCGGAGAAACGTTCGGTCATCTGCGGCATGGTCGAGTGGGACCCCGGCTTGGGCGGCGGCACTGTGTGCGCAGGAGAGAAGCGCTGTCAGCCATAGGAGCTTTCCCTGCTCCAAACGCTTGGCCCTTTGACTGTTTCCAGCGATTGCCGGCTGGCCTGTACTGTTCCGAAGGCAGGCCAGCTCCGCTTTCGCCCCAGAAGGGTCGTCACGATAGGGGGCCCCGCTCCATGCGGATTGAAACAGCTCGTAGAGCTCGTCGCTGCCGACCTGCAAATAACATCTGCCCGCTTGGGTCAGATATGCAGCGTCTGGCTTATGCAGAACATCGTTTGAATCCTGCCTGTCCTGCACGCGAAGGCAGAGCCTGAACCGGGTGTTGCTCCAGATATTGTCATCCACGGTTCCACTGGGCTTCTGCGTTGCCAATATCAAATGTACGCCCAAGCTCCGCCCCACCTGCGCGACGCTGATGAGTTCCCGCATGAAGTCCGGCTCGTCGCGTTTCAGCTCGGCGAACTCATCAATTATAATAAAAAGATGAGGAATGGGAGCGGCGGCCTCACCGCTTTTCACCAGCTTTGTGTATTGGTCAATGTGATTTACGGCGAATTCATTGAATATTCTTTGGCGGCGCCTATTTTCACTTTTGATAGACACCATAGCGCGGTGAATTTGGTTCCCAGATAGGTTGGAGATGCAGCCTGCCGTGTGCGGAAGATCGCCAAAAAGATTTGCCATCCCGCCGCCTTTGAAATCAATGAGAAAAAATGCGACGTCATTTGGACTGAAATTTACCGCGAGGGACAGGATATAGGTTTGCAGCGTCTCGCTTTTCCCTGAGCCAGTAGTTCCGGCCACCAGCCCATGCGGACCATGATAGTTTTCGTGGATGTCAAGATTCAAGACGGTGCCGCCGGCCTTTTGCCCGATGGGGACGCGCAGGGTCTCGTAGGTCCGGTTTTTCATCCAGCGCTCTGTCACATTCAGCTCCTGCGGGCTGTTGGCGTGGTATAGCTGGAGAAAACTCAAGAATTCTGGAATCTCGCCGCCGTTTTCCGACTCTCTCACCTCAATAGCGGACAGCCTGCGAGCAAATAATTCGGCGTCATCGGCAGCAATGCGGTCAAATTCGATATGCTCCCGCGCCTGTATCCCAAGCTCCGCATTAAAAATGCCGGAAAAATCGCCGCAGTCTTGGATGATGTCCACACAGCGGTTTGGAAACTGCTCGATACGCTCAGCAAATAAAATCGTCGTAACGCCCAGACCGTCATTCTGGTCTAACAGGTATTTTGAAACGGGCATTCCCTCTAGAAGCTCCGGGGCCGAGACAAACACGATATAGTAAGGCCTTTTATCCTCCGCACCGGTGCCGGAGGCGGTTTCTGCCCGTACACGCAGCGTATTGGCCAGAGAAAAGCAGACCTCGCTCCGCTCAGTCTCATCAGTTGCATAATAGCGAATCTTGTGATCGACAGACCAGGTGTGCGGAAGCCATCGTGCAAAGGACCACATAGCTTGGTCGGACGGAGCGCTGCCATCAAACAGAAAGACCATTTTTAAGTCCGTATAGCAAATGTTGGCAGCGGCCTGGATCACCAGATCCCGCAGGATACCGGCAGATTTTTCTCTGCTCTGTCCAACAACCCCCACCAGGGTTTTCCCCTTCAGATCAATGCCAAGGGGAACGTTCTTCAGCGTTTTGTACCTACTTTGAAGCTCGCCCGGCTTTGCGGCCAATTGGTCTTCGGTCAAAGAAAATTTCTGCTGTGGAACGATGATCGGGCACTGAAACGGACGAACTCCAGCACCCAGGCGCAAATAGAGGAAGTCCTTATGGCTTGGGTTTCGATTCCACAGCTCAAACGAGGACTGATCATATTGCGCACACCGTGCGGCATCGGGATAGATATAGTTGAGGTTTTGACTATTATAGGTGTAGTACTTCAGAATTTTCTGTTCAACAAGGGTGAGGTACTCCTTGTATTTGTCAACTCGTACGCGCTCTGCCTCGAGCTCCTGACGAGTGGAATATTTGAGGTTAATCAACGCCCAGGCTGTGCCGATTATAGCAGACAACGCAGCAATGATGATCCCGGTATAAAGATAGGTGCTTGAGCCGCGGGAGCCTAGGACTGCAATGCAGGTTCCAACAATCATAGGAAGAACCATGGTGAGCGATGGTCCGACCGTGAGCAGCAGCGGGCGCTTAGCGGATTTCTGCGGCTGCGGGGGTGCTTCAATCTCTATCTTTTCGGCAAAGAACTGAGGCAGGTCTCTTGGGCTGCGCCTGAAATATTGCTTATCAATACGGGGTGTTTTGGATGGGCCGTTCCCAATCCCCCCGATTTGCTGGTTTGGCTTTGGCAGGCTGCAGTGAGTTTGCCCGCTTTTCCCACCAATGGCCAAAATGTTCCCCAGCCAGATGATCTGTGTACCAAACAAAAAAACACAGTCACCGTAGGCGAGACGCTGTGATTTGTGCACACGTCTGCCATTGACAAAGACACCGTTGCTGCTGTAATCGGTAACGGTACAGTAGCCGCTGTCAAACGTCAAAGCAGCATGGTTCCGGGACACCAGCGGATTGTTTTCAATTATAATATCGTTTTCGCTTCCCGTACCGATTGACACACAGGAAGCATGTTCAACACTATATTTTTTTAAGCATCCAATATCCGGTGTAAATTCAATTGCGGTAATAGCGATTTGAGTTGTGCCCGCAGACAAATAAATGGTGGACCCAGAGCGAATCAATTGCCCGGGGGAAAGCCCTTTGGCACTTGCGGAGCAATTTTCGGAAACGCCTGCGAAACGCCACGCCTTGCCGACAATGTCAACATAGAGTTCAACATTTTCCACAGTTCCAAAAATGCATTGGTCCAGTATGATCCTGTGATTGGAGCCGTTTGTTTCAGGTATGATAAACTCTTGACACCCCTGTTCTGAATATCCAGCCAGCACAAAGCTCATAATAATCCCCCAATTCGCATATTTGGGTGCCGCGGTATCTTCGATAAAATTTATTGTACCATGTCAGGTATTAGATGTCAAAATTTTTGTAAAAACAGGAAGATCTGTACGTTTTTGTGGCGTTATGACTGCTTCAGCCATCCCTCAAATTCCTCCAGCGTGATTTTGCCCTCCTCGCAGTCGACCTTTTTCCCTCTGGCCTTCTCGCCCCAGGCGTAGACCTCCTCCGGCAAAACCTTCCCCGCCTTGATCCAGGCAAACCGCTTCTTGTACTCCCGGCGGTAGAGCTTGAACGCCTCGTCCGTGCTCTTGTTTTTCGTCCACAGCGCGATGGCCCCCACATCCTTGCAGGTGCGGCCCTTCTCATCCAGCACCCGGTCGCAGTACTCTGCGGTGGAGCGCTTTTGGATGGCGAAACATCTGCCGCAGTTTTTGCACACCCGCAGCCGCGTTTCCCGTTTTACGCACTCCCGAAGATGAAAGTCAACGATGCCGTAGATGCTGTCTGGGTAGAGCACATCGGTGAACGCTTTTCCGTCCACGGCCTCGAAGCTCATGGGCTGGCGCTCAAATTGAAAGGGCTCCGAAAGGCCCTCAAAGCGGCGGACCTTTTTGTACTGCTGGTAGTAGTTCGCCATCCGCTCCGCCATCGGTCCCTTCTCACCGTCCATGTTCAGCGCGAGATCGAACAGGTCGATGATCTGCCTCTGAATCTCGTCAACATATGCGGGGATACGGGTGATGCGTTTTCGGGGGAGCCGCTCACTGCGATTCTCAGCGCCGCTAGCATTCAGTTCGGCAAATCGCTAGCGCCACTCCAGCCGCGTCAGTTTAAAGTATACGTGGGCGCGGGCCAGCTCGTCCAAACCCTCCAACGCCTCTCGCACATACCGCTCGTCTTTGGATGGAAGAAATTCCTGGATGGCTTTGTCGATTCGTTGACCAGCAGATCCAGTTTGTCCGTGTCCAAATACACCAGCGACAAAAGGCTTTCCGGAAACGGGAAGTCTTTGTTGATGACAACGGGCTGTCCCTTTCGTTCAAGCCCATCGCGCTCGCTCCAAGCCCGCGCGTCCGTACCGTACTCGTAATGCTCCCGCCCGCCGGCGATGTAGGTCTTGAATGTGTATCCGTACTCCATAGGTGTCCTCTTTCAAAATAGACCAATCTTTCTTGTATCCATAAAATTATCCTTTACAAGAATGTAAAAATCTGTTAGACTCTCAAAGCATGCCGGCTAGTACTCCACCAAGTTAGGAATTAGAAGATAACAGGATAAAGGGTGGGGGCCACTTGTGACCCCCGCCCCAGCCTGTCGAAAAGCGGCCTGCCTGGGAAATGACCAGGCAGGCCGCAAAGCATAAAAGATACGTACGGGCAGAAAACAGAGGAAGAAGATTGCTGTTTTGCTTTCCATCTGGCCAGCTTTTTGAGGTTTATGGCAGCAAACTTAAGTCTCACCCATATATTCATCATAAACATACTTCCACGCCGTTCTTATCACAGGCGGTGTGGGCCTTATAGGCAAACTGCCGTTGGTGCTTCCCCTTCACAAACATACCACAGTCCGGGTCTGTTGTGCTTTTCGCCACCGTTTTGAGACCCGCCTTCTTTCGCCACGCCAGCTTCTTTTTTGAGGTGTTGTCCCGCTTCTCCCCCGTGGGTTTGGGCGGCTCATCGTCATCATCGAAGGGCTTCTTCCCATGGACCTCCCGGTCTGCGTTGATCTCCGCCACCAGTTCATCCCGATATCGCTTTGTCCACCTTCCGCAGCGGGTGTTCCTGTGGTGCCAAACTCTCTGTATCCACCAATTCCACCACGCCCCGCTCCATTTCCCCCTTTCCCTTCATTTTTCTCACCCTGCTCCATTTTATCTCATATATATATGAAAAAGTCTGCCCCACGGTAGACTTTTTCGACAGGCTGAGCGGGGCGGTGGCTGCTGATAGTCACCACCCCGCTGATGTTCTTGCCATTTGTTAATTTGCCCATAAACGCAAAAAAGCCCCCCTGCAACTGATTTTTAATCAGTTGCAGGGGAGCTTTGAGATGTTGTTACCACTGTTCACCCTGGATACTTCGCTTGCCTTGGTTGTAATCTCTCAGGAATACGCTGTGGCAAGCCTTATAGGTGGAAAATTGCCACATGACGAGTTTGCCCATTTCCAATTTGACTTGGAAGAACGGGAATAACAGATTGGTTCGGCCATCATTCTGGAAAACCATAACCTTCTGAAATTCCGTTCTCTCCAACAAGATGCCGCCATGGGTAAAAGGTCTGGTTGACCAAATTCGTCCTCTCATAGGGCTTCAGATCGCAGTCCTGGATGATAAGCCCTTCCCCGTACTGCCGTTCAATTCCTGACAGCTCATCGACGGAGATATTCGTAATTGTAACAGCCATATACGTTTCTCTCCCCCGCTATAAATTTTTCTCCAAGCTCTGCTGGACGGATTGGATATGGGTTAACCACTGTCGAAGAATTTTCTCGCTGGCCCACCCCTGATACTTCCAATGTTCTGGAGACTGAACGCTTTCCAGCTCTGCCAGAAGGAGTGGCAAATCCTTTCCTGTGACAATGAAGTTTTTGATATGGCACTCAACTGGATCGTAGTTCTCACCGACATAATCATAGACGACCAATTCCCCGGTGTGATAATAGTCGTAGAGACACTTCGCGATCAAGACCGCCGCATTGGTAAAGTTGTGCATAAACGTTTCTCTGATATAGAAATCCGTAAGCTTCGATGGCGGCTTCTGCCTGTACTGCTCGATTTCTCCTTGCATAGTTTGGTTCAAAAGTGCAATGGCCTCCGACACGTTAAAAGCAGAAAATTAGCGGTCTGAAAAAATTTGTCCTTTAAGTGCTGCCCTGGTTTTTCACCCCCTCCCGCAGGCCCCATTGAGGGCCGTTTTTAGCGGAAAAAGAATAAGGACACTGTATAGTTTTCCAACAACGCGCCGCTCATGGCCCCGTTTATGGCCGCCTCCGGGCTGCTCCAGCGGGTAAGGCAGCGCACCAGGCCCGTATCGTAGAATAAAGCTTGAGGGTGGACGCCGTCCGCTTCAACACATTGTTGAAATAGGGATGGAGCAGAAATACGATGCCCAATGCCTCCAAAAAGTGTATAGAGAGTGGCGGATGCGTTGACATAGCTGATAGAATATTGTAAGCTTAAAGAGACCATACGGTATTTTATACGCGGTCAGCCGCTTAAACCGCACGAACTGAATTTTGGCATTGAACTCGATTCAATGCCAAGGAAGGGACGGCAGCATGGATATGGGTACAAAGAAAAATCTGCTGTTTATTTTCGCCGACCAGTGGAGGGCCGACGCCATGGGCTATGCCCATGCCGACCCGGTAAAGACGCCCAATATGGACCGCTTCTGTGGGGACGCCACCTATTGCGACCACGCCTTCAGCACCTTCCCCGTCTGTTCCCCCCACCGGGCCAGCCTGCTCACGGGCCGCTATCCCTTGAGCCTTGGCTTCTTCACCAACTGCAAGACCGGACTGCCCCTCCGGCTGCGGGACGAGGAGGTCAGCATCGCCCAAGTGCTGGCGAAGGAGGGCTATCAGACGGCCTACATCGGGAAGTGGCACTTGGACGAGCCGGAGGTGAACCACGACCCCGCGCCCGCCTCCGGAGCCAGGGACTGGGACGCCTACACCCCGCCGGGGCCCCGCCGCCACGGCTTTGACTACTGGTACTCTTACGGCACCTATGATATGCACCTGACCCCCCACTACTGGCAGGACTCCCCCCAGATGATCTGTCCCGAGGTGTGGTCGGTGGAGCACGAGACGGACAAGGCCATGGAGTATCTGAGCCAGGCGCGGGACAAGGAGCGCCCCTTTGTGCTGTTCCTCTCCTGGAACCCGCCCCACAGCCACTACGACCAGGTGCCCCAGCGGTATCTGGACCTCTACCCCGACGTGGAACTAAAGGACAACGTGGTCCTGGGCGACATCCACCATCACACCGGGGAGGCGGCGAACTACTCCGAGGAGGAGCTTCGGCTGAACACCCGCCGGTATTACGCCGCCGTCAGCGGCCTGGACGACCAGTTTGGACGGCTGATGGAATTTATGCGCCGGGAGGGGCTGTACGAGGATACCGTTATCGTCCTCTCCTCCGACCACGGGGACATGATGGGCTCCCACGGCCTGATGGGCAAGCACGTGTGGTATGAGGAGTCCATCCATATTCCCTTCGTGGTGCGCGCGGGAGGCGGTCACAAGCGGGTCTGCCGCACCTGCGTCGCCAGCCAGGACATGATGCCCACCCTGCTGGGCCTGCTGGGCGTCGAGAGCCCCGGCACGGTGGAGGGGGAGGACTGCTCTCAATACATCCTCACGGAGCGGGAGGACCTGGACCGGGTCAGCTATCTGTGCGCCTGCCCCGGCGGCGCGGCGGTGGTCAGGGAGTTTGAGGCGGCGGGGAAGGACCCGCTGGTCTACGGCTGGCGCGGGATACGCACCCAGACCCACACCTATGTCATGGAGCTGGGCTACAAGGTCCAGCCCGCTCCGGCCCGGTATCTGTACCACACCGCCCAGGACCCCCACCAGCGGCGCCCGCTGAATTTGACCACACCGGAAAACAGGGCGCTGGCGAAGGAGCTGGAGGGATCGGTCCTCGGCTGGATGCGGCGGCAGAATGACCACTTTGCCGAGCACTGGATGGAGGCGGCGGCGAGGCTGGGGGACCTCTGACCGCCTGCGTTTTGTGCCGCCCCGTGGTGTGAAAAAAGACTTTCCCCAAGACAAAAGAACTGCCCCGCGCGGCGCGCGCGGAGCAGTTCTTTTTATTCGTTCGATCAGCCCTCCGTGCCCCAGGCCTCAAACTGGGTCAGGGCGGGGAAGGGGGAGGGCCCCTCCGCCTGGATCAGCTCACCCAGCTTCAGCCACTCCACCGTCCGGGGCTGGATGGGGAACACCTGCGGCTGGGCGGTCTTGATTAGGGACAGCGTTTCCACGCTGCCGTCGGAGAAGGTCACCTTGGCGCTGGTCCAGTAGTTGTCGTGGGGGAAGTCCGCCCGGAGGACCAGGCGCAGCTCGTCGATGGTGACGGGGCGGCCAAAGCTCAGCGTCCACTCCGCCTTGGGGTCCCGGTTGATGCCCCAGCTCTGATAGGGCCACTCGCCGTGGCTGGAGTTTTCGCGCACGCCGTCGATGGCGTTGTAGGAGGCGAACACTGCCTCCCCCCGGGTTTCCACATTCGCCTTGCTGTGGGGGAAAAACCCGTTGTCCCCGTGCTGGTCGTAGGGGTTGAAGGCCAGGTTGCGGCGCGCGGCGATCTCGTGGGGCTCCGCCAGGCGGGCGCGGACTAGATGCCGGCTGCCGGTAAAGCACTTGGGCGAGAACACGATCCGGTCGGGTCCAAAGGGGATGTGATACCAGATCTCCCGCTCCGCGGCGTAAATGAGGGCCGGCGGAAGGCTGTCCTCAAACTGCACCACGCAGTAGCAGGGATGATCGCAGTCCAGCACAATGCTGTCCCCCTCCTGATACGCGCCGGTGTAGACCAGGCTGACGCTTTTCGCGTCGGCCCCGGTGAGCATGGTGCGCCCCTGGGCGCTAATGATTTTCAGCTTCAATGTATTCTCCATGACGGTCCTCCTACCAATAGACGTTCCAGCCGGGGTTGAGCAGGCGGGTCAGGGCTTCCATGAAATAGTAGTCGCCCCAGATGACGCACTCGTCCACGCCCGCGTTTTTGCAGGTGTTGTAGGGGGTGGACTTGGCGTAGACGCCGTGTAACAGCTGGCCGTTGGAGACGGCCGGGTCTGTGACCTGATAGCCCCGGATCAGGCTCTTCAGCAGCTTTTTGGCGGCGGAGGTATAGAAGGCCGCGTCCTCCTCGGGCAGATACTTGCTCATCTCCAAAAAGCCGCAGGCCACGATGGCGGCGGAGGAGGAGTCCCGGGGCTCTTCCTCGTTCCCGTTGCCGAAGCTCAAATCCCAGTAGGGGCAGATATCGTCGGGCAGATGGGTCAGGAAGTAGCGGGAGACCCGCTTGAAGTAGTCGATGTACTCGGCGCGGCCCGTGTTCTTATAGGCGATGGCGGTGCCGTAGACGCCCCAGGCCTGACCCCTGGCCCAGGCGGAGGCGTCCTGATAGCCCTGGCAGGTGGCGCCGTGGGAGAAGTTCCCCTCCGCGTCAAAGAAAATGGTGTGCCAGGTGGAGTCGTCGTCGCGAACCAGGTATTTCAGCGCAGTGGTGATATGGCTCTCCGCCACCTGGCGGTAGCGGGGCTCCCCGGTGGCCTCGGCGGCCCAGTACAGCAGGGGGATGTTCAGCAGGCAGTCGATGATCAGCCGCCGGTTGTCCGGGGCGTTCATCTCGCCCCAGGCCTGGATATAGCCGCCGGCGGGCTGGAAGCGGGTCATCAGCTGGTCGGCCGCCTTGAGGGCCGCCTCCCTGGCGTGGGCGCTGCCCGTCAGCTTATAGGCCGCCACGCAGGAGGGGATGTACAAAAAGCCCATGTCGTGATGGTCCACGCCCAGCTTCCTGTTGATGCGCTCCAGGAAGGTCTCCACCTGCTTGTCTCCGGCGGCCTTCAGCCGGGCCTTTACCGATTCATCCTGGGTATTCTCATAGGCCAGCCACACCTCGCCGGTCCAGAAGCCGCAGGTCCAGTCGTCGTCCCGGTAGGGGTTGCCGCCGGGGGTGTAAAAATTGCCCTCGCTGTTGGCGTCGGGGAAACGGGCCTCAAAGGCGGGCATATTGTTCATAACCTGCTTGACGCAGCGGTCCATCGCCTGCCGCAGCTCAGGGAGCGCCGCCTCCTCATGGGCCATCACCTGCTCCAGTGTAATCCATTTGTTCAAGGCATTACCTCCAATTTTCAATTGCGGGATGGTTTCCGGCATTGGGACAAGGCACAGCCCCCGATCATCCCTTGACGCCGCCGGTCAGGCCGCCGATGATGTATTTGCTCAGGAAAATGTAGATGAGGAAGGTGGGGGCAAAGACAATCATGACCGAGGCGAACAGGCCGCTCCAGTCGCCGCTGAACTGCATCCCGTTAATCATGGAGAACAGGCCCAGGGCCACGGGGCGCAGCTTCTCGGAGTTGACGAACAGCAGGGACAGGAAATACTCGTTCCAGATGTTGATGAAGTTGAAGATGGTGACGGTAATCAGCCCGCCCTGGGCCATGGGGAACACGATCTGCCAGAAGGCGCGTATGGGGTGGCAGCCGTCGATGCTGGCGGCCTCCTCGTAGGCCCTGGACACGCTGTCGAAGTAGGGCTGCAAAAAAATGGTGGTGTAGGGGACTTTGGTCCCCACAAACAGCGTGATCAGCACGATTCGGTTGGTCATCTCATCCTTCAGCAGTCCGGCCCGGGCGATAATCATGTACAGGGGGATGATGACCATGATGATGGGGACGCCGCTGGCGGCGGCCAGCCCGGTCTTGAGCAGGGTGGAGCCGGGGAAGCGGTGGCGGACCAGTACATAGGCGAAGGGCGCGCACAGCACGATCAGCAGCGTGCAGGAGATCACGGCGTAGACCAGGGAGTTGGCGAAGTACACCGAGACGTTGGAGCCGACCCAGGCGCGGCTGTAGTTCTCGAAGTGCAGCCCGGTGGAGAAGTCGAAGATGGTCCCCCGGAAGATGTCCCCGGTGGTGGACAGGGACGCGCCCACCACCCAGAACAGCACCACAAAGGTAAAGGAGACCCAGGTGGCCAAAACCAGATAGCCGGGGGCCAGCTTCAGCTGGCCGCGCATATTCAGGCCCTGGGAGCTTTTCTTTTTTGCCATTTGCTTCGCCCTCCTCACATTTCGATGTCGTCGTCCTTGATGGTCTTGTTGACCACAAAGAACATCACGACGACGAAGATACACAGCATGACGCCGATGGCGGCGGCGCTGCCCGCGTCCCGGGTCACGCTGTCCGTGTTGGCCGCGCCGAACAGCTTCTCGTACATGTAGATCATGGGCACGATGGTGGAGGTGTCGGCGGTGATGGGGGAGAACAGCTTGGACCAGATGAAGAAGCCGGAGCAGCTGATGGCCCACATGGTCAGGTTGGTCTTGAAGATGCCCCGCAGCAGGGGCATGGTGACGTAGAAGAACTGCTGGACCTTGCTGGCCCCGTCGATGCTGGAGGCCTCGTAGATATCGGGGCTGATGCGCTCCATGCCGGACAGCCAGATCAGCATGTAGTGGCCGATGGTGCCGAAGCAGTAGGAGACCAGCAGCGCGGTAAACTTCATATCCGGCGACAGCCACTGGACATTGGCCAGAGACTCCAGGCCGATGGCCTTGAAGAAGTTGTGCAGGAAGCCGTAGGTGGAGTTGAACACGTACTGGATCCACATGGTGGCCATGGCCACGGCGGAGATGATGTTGGGCATATAGATGACGGCCTGCCAGAAGCCCTTCAGCTTGACGCCGCTCTTCAAAATCGCGGCCATCAGCAGGGAGAAGCCCAGGGTGATGACGCCGCCGAGGAAAAAGATCTTGAGCAGATTGATCCAGCTGGTACGGTACAGCGCGTTGCCCATCAGCGACTTGTAGTTGTCAATGCCGTTGAATACCCAGCTGCTGAAGCTGTCGGTGATCTCCTGGATGGAGAAGAAGCTCATGAACACCGTGCGGATCACGGGGTACACGAAAATCGCCACAAACAGAATCGAGGCGGGCAGAGCAAAGGCGGCAATCATTGTTTTATTTCGTTTCATTCTTGCAGCTCCTTTTTTGCGCTCTCTTTTTGAATGGCAATGAAAATGGCAGACAGGTCAGTTAAGAAATGTCTGCCATTTTCACGCGTGATTCAATTTCCGATCGGGATGGCTCTCGCGCGCCGTCCAGATAACCGCCGTTTTTAGATTACGCCTGGGAAGCGGTCTCCATATTGGCGACGAACTGATCCGCGGTGATCAGACCGGCGTACAGCTTGGCCAGGTTCTCCTTCAGGGCGGGGGTGATGTTGGGGTTGTTCTCCAGGCCGCCGGACACCGCGAAGATCTCGGTGCAGGCGTCGAAGTAGGGCTTGGCGTCGGCCAGCTGCTCGGGCCACTCGGTGTTGGCCTTGTCGATGGGCAGGCCCAGGGTGCCCTCGGCCAGCTTGGCGTCCCACTCGCCGCGGGTGATCTTGGAGATCAGGGCAAAGGCGGCCTCGGGGTTGTCGCACTTGTTGGTGATGGCGAAGGACTGGCAGCCGATGACCATAGCCTCGGTGCCGTTGATGCCGCCGTCCACCTCGGGATAGTTGAAGAAGCCCCACTCAAAGCTGTCGCCGGTGATGTTGCGCACCTCGTTGGGCAGCCAGGTGCCGCATACGTACATCCCGATCATGCCGGTGGCGAACTCAGTGTTCTGGCCGGTGGGGAAGGCGTTGGAGGCCACCAGATCGGAGAAGTAGCCCTTGGAGGCCAGGCCCTCAAAGGCCTTGGCGGTGGTCAGCACCTCGGGGGTCTCGGCCCACAGGCCGTCGTTCACCACGGCCTTGACCTTGTCGGTGCCCAGCATACGGGCCAGATGGATGCCGAAGGCCTGGGGGGTGTAGGCGTCGTCGGTGGTCATGGGGGTGATGCCCGCGTCCAGCAGCTTCTGGCAGACGGCCTCGAACTCCGCCCAGTTGGTGGGGACGCTCTCGATGCCCGCCTGGCGGAACAGGGCCTTGTTGTACAGGAAGCCGTTGCCCTTCATCTGGTAGGGGATCTCACGGGTCTTGCCGTCGGCGTAGTAGCTGCGGCACAGCTCCATCATGGCGGCGTTGCCGTCCTTCTCGTAGTCGGCGGCGGCCATCAGGTCCTCAACGGGCACGATGCGGTCGCCAAAGTTGGACTTGTTGCCCTGGCCGTCGAACATATCCACCTTCTGGTCGGCGTCCAGAGCCGGGATCAGGCCCTCCTTGATGCCGGTGCGGCCCTTGAACTGGAGGTCGACCTCCGCGCCGGTCTCGGCCATAAACTCGTTGACGGCCTCGGTGATGATCTTGCCCTGGGTCTCGGTGGCCTCCCAGTTGGACCAGTAGACCAGCTTCACGCCGTCGTAGACCTTGTCGCCGCCCTGCGCGGGCGCGGACTCGCTCGCTTTGCTCTCCTGAGCGGGCGCGCTCTCCTTGCCGGCGTCGCTGTTGCCGCAGGCGGCCATGGCCAGGACCATGGACAGAGCCAGCAGCAGGCTAAGCAGTTTCTTCACGTTTTTCATGTTCTTGTCCTCCATTTTCATATCATTTTTTTGTGCGCTCGTAAAAGCGCAAGTTGCTGCGGTAAACCACATCTAAAGGGATATCAATATACGTGTCCGGCTCGATGTGCTTGACAAGGCTGTCCACCAGCGCGTTCAGTCCCGCGTATCCCTTGGAGTACGCGCCCTGGTCGATCACCAGCGTCAGCTCTCCGTCGCGAAGATACCGGGCCGTATACTCATTCAGATCCGTACCGATCCGCGCGAAGGTCCGGCTGCTGTCCAATTCACGAAATACCTTCACCGCCAGCCGGGTATCCAGGCTGTTCTGGGCATAGTACAGCACCACGTCCTCGTGCTCTGAAAAGGCCCGCAAAATGTTCTCCCGCACCGCGCTGTCCGTCTCCTCATTCCGCGGGTAGCCGGTTATCGTCAGCAGCTTCAGCCCGGGCTTTGTCCTCGCCAGATAGTCCTTGTACGCTTGCAGCTTTTCCGAGTGGACCCAGGAGTCCGTCCGTCCCTCCGTGATAATGACCGTGCCCTCGTCGGGGGTGAGCGTGGTTGTGATCTCCGCCGCCAGCTCGCCGACGCAGGACTGATACGCGGGGATACAGCAAATGCCCTGTGGCTCCGCCATGATATCGTCGATCACAAAGGTCTTGATCTTCAAATCGATCAGCCGCTGGAGCTGCATCATGACCTCCGGCATTCTGGAATAAGAGTATGCCAGTACGCCGTCGTATTCTTTCGAGCCAGCGTCAGCGATGGATTTCAAAATCCGATACTCATGCTGCTCATCGTCACAGATATGCGCCTCAACGTCTATATTCAGACGGCGGACTTCCTCGGCGCATTTGTTCACACCCTTCCAGATGTTGGCGAAATAGCATCCATCGTCTTGGGGCACTACCACCGCGATTCGAAGGGTGCGCCGTTTGATGGAGGCGGCCGCGTAATTGATCTCATACCCCATCTCGCGGGCGGTGTCCAGGATTTTTCGGCGCAGGGTATCCGTCATGCCCTCCTTTCCGGCCAGAGCGCGATGGACCGTGGTGGAGGAGATCCCCAGCTCCGCTGAGATATCTTTGATCGTAGCTTTTCCTTTGGTAATACGGCTGGATTGATCGGCCATGTTCAGCACCTCACATCGTGAATTTCATACTCTGTTTGGTTCACACCTCCTAATCAAGTCAGGGGAGCATTGCCTGCGAGACTGAAAGTATTCGTTTTCTTTTTCGTTTACGGAAACGTTTAACCTATGATCCAATTATATCCTGCGCCCCTGGGTTTGTCAACGAGGCAAAACTTATGAATAAACTGATTTGAATTTGTGGGAAACCACCAAAAACCTCGCGAAGGGAGCTCCTGCCCGCGGGCGCGGCTGTACATCCGCTGGCGGAAAGGCGCCTATTGAGGATGTCGGCGAGAACGTCTGCGGGTGGGCAGGGTGTCCTCGCGCAATGACGGCCCTCCAGGGCCGCGCCTTTTGTTTAGGGCCAAAGGCCTTTTCCCCTTTCTGGTCCCGCTGTGCGGGGGATATCACATGTAAATAATATGAGAACCCTGTTGCAATCGCTTGTACTTTCTGAATTTCGGTGCTATTATAAAAACAAATCTTGCGAAAGAAAGGTTTTTGACACCATGACCATTTACGATATAGCGGAAAAAGCCGGTGTTTCCGCCAGCACCGTGTCCCGGGTTGTAAATAACAAGCCCGGTATCAAGCCGGAAACCCGCCGGAAAATCAAAGCCCTGCTGGATCAGTATGGCTATACTCCCAACGAAACCGCCCGCGGACTGGTGAAGCGCTCCAGCAAAATGATAGGAATACTCATTGCGGACATTCGCTACGCCCACTACATGGACATCGCCTTTTATGTGGAACAGGAGCTCTCCCGCTCCGGGTATACCTGCCTCATCCTCAACACCGGCATCACAGAGGAGGGCAAGGTCAACGCCATCCGGCGGCTGGCCCAGCGGCAGATCGATGGGCTGATGCTGGTGGGCTCCACTTTTCAGTGTGAGGCGGTGGAGCAGGCGCTGGCTCAGAGCTTCCCGGACATCCCCATCGCTATGGCCAACGGCTATCTGCCGCTGCCCAATGTCAAGGGCGTTTTGGTGGATGAATATAACGGCGTGATGGAATGCGTCAAGCTGATGCAAAAGAATAACCACCATAAGATTGCCTTCATCATCCCAAACACCACCCCCAGCAACCTGCAGAAGCAGGCGGGATTTCTCCAGGCTGTTCGGGAAGGGAAGGCGCCGGAATGCGCTGAGTGGATCTATCTGGTTCCGACCTCCCTGGAGGAGGGCTACCGGGTAACACGGCGGATCCTCAGCGAGCACCCCGATGTGGAGGGGCTGATGTTCTGTGAGGATGAGGCGGCGGTCAGCGGCGTCAGGGCCCTGACCGACGCGGGCATTCAGGTGCCCGAGCAGGTGCAGGTAATCGGCACTGACAACACTCGATACTGCGAGATCTGCAATCCCAAGCTTACCGCCCTGGACAACATGATGCTGGAAATGAGTATGGAAACCTCCCGCATTTTGATGGAAAGTCTCAACGGTGGAAAATCCCCGTCAAAAATCATGCTGTTCTCCAGGATCATTGAGCGGGAAACCACATAGTATGGAGAATGCTCACCCTCCCCTTTGGGGCGGGTGAGTTTTTTCGCCGAGAAAACAATCGATTGCATAGATGAACCAGCGCCTCATCAAATTTTTGGGCATAGCGAACAAGAAAATGTGACCATATTTGTGGACTATTACGTCATTGACACAAGTAAAATTGTGGAGTATTCTGATATCAGGTTAGCAATCGATTGCAAAAGGATGAGGTGATGTGATGATCATAGGGCATGGCGCTCCCCCGGCCGTGGGCTACTGCCCCACTCTAAACCGGCTTCTTTCCTTCTGCGGCGAACTTGACGCCGCTCCTTTGAGAGAAGGCCGCTATGATTTCTTCCCCGGCGAGGACATTGTGGTGCTCATCAACGAGCGCACCACCCAGCCGGCCGACCAGCGTCCGGCGGAGGTGCACCGCCGCTACGCGGAGCTGCATTATGTGGTCTCCGGCGGGGAGTGTATCGGCTACTACCCGGACACCGGGAAAAACGTGGTCTCCGCCGACCTGCTCCAGGAAAAGGATACCCTGTATTATCAGGATGACCCCCATGCCCCGGAGGTCCTGCTCCCCCTGGCCGCGGGCGATTACGGCGTATTCTTCCCGAACGACGTCCACCGTCCCTTCTGTGTGCGACCCGGCAACGGCAGCCAACCGGAAGCCGTTAAAAAAATCGTCATCAAATTTCCCGCGAAATAAAACGCAAAGGAGTCTGTGAAATGAGAGTACCTTACGAGGAGATGAAGGCCCAGTTCAAGCGTGTGCTGATGAAAAAGGGCTTCACCGAAAAAGGGGCCGATGACGCGGCCACCCTGTTTGCCCAGAACAGTCTGGCGGGCGTGTTCAGCCACGGCTTGAACCGCTTCCCCAGAGTGGTCAGCTACCTGGACAAGGGTGAGATCGACCCCAACGTGGTGGCCACCACGGAAATCGCCCTGGGCGCGTTCGAGCGCTGGAACGGCCACCGGGGCTTTGGCCCTCTGAACGCCAAAATGGCCATGGACCGCGCCTGTGAGCTGGCGAAGCAGTACGGCATCGGCATTGTGGCGCTGGGCAATAACAACCACTGGATGCGTGGCGGCAGCTACGGCTATCAGGCCGCGGATAACGGCTGCATCGGCATCTGCTGGTCCAACACCTGCCCCAATATGCCCGCCTGGGGGGGCAGGGACAAGAAGATCGGCAACAATCCCATCGTTTTCGCCATCCCCCGTTCCAACGGCCGCCATGTGGTGGTGGACTGCGCGGTCAGCCAGTTCAGCTACGGTAAAATCGAGGACTGCCGCCTGAAGGGCCAGCAGCTCCCGGTCCCCGGCGGCTACGATGAGGACGGCAACCTGACCCGCGATCCCGCCGCCATTGAAAAGACCTGGCGGGTGCTGCCCATGGGCTACTGGAAGGGCAGCGGCATCTCCATCGCTTTGGACCTGATCGCCACCGTTCTCACCAACGGCAACAGCGTCCAGACCATCGGCACCTTCGGCGACGAGGTGGGCCTGAGCCAGGTGATGATCGCCATCGACCCCACCAAGGGGAACACCCCCGAGCAGACCGAGGAGATCGTCAACGCCATCCTGGCCGATGTCAAGTCCTCCATCCCCGCCGAGGAGGGCGGCGAGGTCCGCTACCCCGCCGAGCGCGAGGCGAGAAACATCGTGGACTATATGGAAAACGGCATCCCCGTGGTGGAAGAAGTCTGGAACAGCGTGCTCAATATGTGAGGAGGCCGCCCATGATCGCATCTTCTCTGTACGCGGGCGACGATCTGGCCCGCTATCCGGAGCCCATCCAAAAGGCGCTCCGCTTTCTTCAAACCCATGACCTGACAGCCATGGAGCCCGGCGTGTACGAGATCGAGGGCCAGGATATTTTCGCCCAAGTTTTTGACACCACCACCGGTCCCCGCCAGGAGAAAAAGCCGGAGGTCCACCGCATCTATATCGACGTCCAGTTCCTGGCCTCCGGGGAGGAATATTTGGGCTTTGCCCCGGACAAGGGCCGGAGCCGGACCGTGGAGTCCCATCCCGAAAAGGACCTCTATTTCTACGACCAGGCCCCCGATGAAATGCTCCTCAAGGCCACGCCCGGCAGCTATACCATCTTCTTTCCCAACGACATCCACTGTCCCGGCGTTATGGGGGACGCGCCCATGACCATCCGCAAGGCGGTGGTCAAGGTGAGGCAGTCTTTGATTTGTGCGCGATGAACCTGAAAATATATTTTAAGAAAAGGGAGAAAACGACATGAAAAGATTTCTTGCTGTCCTGATGACCCTGTGCGTCCTGGCCTCCTGCCTGGCCGGCTGCGGTTCCTCCACCCCCTCCGCCTCCGGCGGCGGCGCCGGCGGCGCCTCGGTAGAGCTGAACGTATCCCTGGCCCACAACCAGACCTCCGCCGACAATCCCTATGTCATTTCCAGCGAGAAGTTCAAGACCGCCCTGGAAGAGGTATCCGGCGGCCGCGCCACCGCCACCCTGTACCACGGAACCTTGGGCGAGAACGAGTCCGAGCTCATCGAAAAGCTGGAGATGGGCGCCATCAACATGACCATCGCCTCCCCCGGCTTTATGACCTCCCTGGGGGTGAACGAGATCGATATGTTCTCCCTGCTGTACCTGTTTGAGAGCTTTGACCACTGGGCCGCCTGCGTGGACGGAGAGTTCGGCGAGGCCATGAAGCAGGTCGTCGCGGAAAAGCTGGACAACCGCTTCAAGATCATGGGCTACTGGACCGCCTCCGTCCGCGACTACTATGGCAAGAAGCCCATCACCTGCCCCGATGACCTGAAGGGCATGACCATCCGTACCCAGAGCGCTTCCGTGGTGCAGGACTTCTGGGTGGGCTGCGGCGCCATTCCCACCAGCGTGGCCTGGGGCGAGCTGTATCAGGCCCTGCAGCAGGGCGTCGTGGACTCCGCCGAGAACGACTACACCAGCTTCCGCCTGAAGGAGCACCACAAGACCGAGAACGGCAAGTATGTCTGCGAGACCCACCACGACTATACCACCCGGCTGTTCCTGACCTCCGGCGCGTTCTATGAGTCCCTCACCGACGAGCAGAAGGGCTGGGTGGACGAAGCCTGCCGCATCGCCACCGAGGAAAACCGCGACGTCACCATCCGTATGTTCGAGGAATCCAAGCAGAAGGTCATCCAGGACGGCGCCGCCGTCACCGAGTACGCCGACATGGACATCGACGCCTTCAAGGCCATCGCCATTCCCATCCAGGACAAGTTCGCCGAGGAGAACAATATGCGGCAGTATCTGGAAATGATCCGCAGCACCAAAGCCTGAGCTTGACATTCTTTAAGTAATGAGGTAGCAGTATGAATACGATTAACAAAGCGTTAGGATACCTGCAAAAGGCGCAGATATTGGTGGGCGGCATCTTCCTCGCCGTATTTATGTTCACGGTGGTATTCCAGATTCTGAGCCGTTACCTGCACATCGTAGCCACCTGGACCCAGGAGGTATCCATGTACTCCTTTATCTGGGCCACCTTCCTCGGCGCGGGCGCCATGGTATATGAGGACCGGCATTTTGCCTTCACCTCTGTCAGCGATATGCTGAAAAACCAGACGGCCAAACGGTTCCTGAGCATCGTGATCAAGCTCGTCATGCTGGTGTTCAGCGCGCTGATGCTGTACTACGGCGTCAAGGCGACCCAGCAGTTCTGGAACTACAAGTGGGATACTCTGCCCCAGCTCATCCGCGGCCCCGTGTGGCTGTGCATGCCTGTGTGCGGCGCCACGTCCACGCTCTACCTGCTGGGGCAGCTGGGCCAGCTGATCGCTGAGCTAATCAAGGGAGGCGAAGATTAAATGCAGATACTTCTGGTTGTCCTGTTCGTGGTGTTTGTGGTCATTGGCGTCCCCATCTCCTTTGCCCTGGGCTTCGTGTCCTTCGCCGGCATCGCCATGCTCCCCGCGATCCCCAACACCATCGTTTTCACCAAGATGTTCAACGGCCTGAACAGCTTCACCCTGCTGGCCGTCCCCCTGTTTATCTTGGCCGCGAACCTGATGAACGAGGGTGAGATCTCCGAGCGCCTTATCAAAGTATGCAACGCCGCCGTCGGCCATTTAAAGGGCGGCCTGGCCCACGCCAATATCCTGGTCTCCATGGTATTCGCGGGCATCTCCGGCTCCTCCCAGGCGGACACCGCGGGCATCGGCAAGATCCTGATCCCCGCCATGGAGAAGCAGGGCTACGACAAGGGCACCTCCGTGGGCGTCACCGCCGCCTCCTCCACCCTGGGCTCCATCATCCCGCCCAGCATCACCATGGTGGTGTACGCGGGCATCGCAAATGTGGGCACAGGCGCGCTGTTCATGACGGGCCTGGTCCCGGGCATCCTGCTGGGCCTTGCCATGATGGCGGTGGTCGCCTTCTTCGCCGATCGAAAGCACTTCCCCCGGGGCGACAGAATGCCCATCAAGCAGGTGCTGAAGATGATCGCCGAGGCCCTTCCCGCCCTGATGACCCCCATCATCCTCATCGGCGGCATCGTCAGCGGCCTGTTCACCCCCACCGAGTCCGCCGCCTTCGCCTGCATCTACGCCCTTATCATCGGCATCTTTTTCTACCACACCATCAAGATCAGCCGCCTGCCCGCCATCCTCATCGAGACCATGAAGCTGTCCTCCCTGTCCCTGTTCGCGCTGGCCACGGCCAACGCCCTGGGCGAGCTGCTGAGCTACTACCATCTCAACACGATCGTGCAGCAGTTCTTTACCAATCTGGCCGGCGGCAAGCTGGTGTTCCTGCTGATCGTGGTGGCCTTCTTCATGTTCGTCGGCACCTTCATGGACGCGGTGCCCGCCATGATCCTGTTTGTCCCCATCATCCTGCCCACCGCCACCTCTTTGGGCGTCAGCCCCATTATCCTGGGTCTGGTCATCGTGGTCACTCTTGCCCTGGGGCTGGTCACTCCTCCCTACGGCCTGTGCCTGCTGCTGGCCGGAACCATCAGCGGCATCAGCATTGAGGACTCCTTCAAGGGTGTGCTCCCCTACTTCCTGTCCTCCCTGGCCGTTCTGCTGCTCCTGGTTCTGTTCCCCGACCTCTGGCTGGCCATTCCAAAGGCGCTATTCCCCAAGCTCTTCCTGTAACCCCTTTCTCCGCCCCAAGGCCCTCCGGGGCTTTGGGGCGGGACGCCAAAAGTTTGATAAGGAGATGACGGTATGGTCATCAACGCGCCCTCCCTGGCCAATCTAAGTTTGGTTGAATTTGGACAGCGGCTTCAGGAGCTGAAGGACAGCGGCGTTAGCTTTTTTCACATTGACCTGATGGATGGGCACTATGTCCCAAACCTTTGCCTGCCGCCCCGGACGGTGCGGGATGTGAAAGCCCTCTGCCCGGACGCCGTCGCCGAGGTGCATCTGATGGTGGACGACCCCATGTCCTATCTGGACGAGCTGCAGAAAAACGGGGCCGGATGGGTGAGCTTCCACCTGGACAGTACCCGGTTCGTCCGCCGGACCCTGGACGCCATCCGGCAGCGGGGCATGAAAGCCGGCGTGGTCATCAATCCCTCCCAGCCGGTGGAGGCGGTCCTGCCGGTGCTGCCCTGGCTGGACTATGTGGTGTTCATGGCGGTGGAGCCGGGGTTCGCGGGCCAGCGTTTTCTGGACGGCTCCATGGAGCGGCTGGAGGCCCTCTGCGCCCTGCGCCGCAGCAGCGGGATCGATTTTCAGATCGTCCTGGACGGCGGCGTGACCTATGAGACCGGCACTCGGGCCGCGCGGCTGGGCGTGGATGTGCTGGTGACGGGGATCTATGTGACCTTTGAGCAGCCGGACGGGATTTCCGGGGCGGTAAAGCGCTTCAACGCTCATTTCAGGAACCAATCATAAAAGGAATGCCCCGCTCCACGAAATCCGGGGCGGGGCACTTTTCTCTTGGCGGGCGATAGTATGATTAAAGCTGTTATTTTTGATATGGACGGGCTGATGTTCGACACCGAGGCCCTGGCAAAGGAAGCCTGGCTCCAGGTAGGCGCCAAGCTGGGCCGCCCCATCACGGAGGCCCATATCGCGAGGGTCCGGGGCAGCACCCCCGCCGCCAGCGCCGCCGTCTTTCGAGAGATCTTCGGGGCCGACTTTGACTACCCCAAGGCCAAGGCCATGCGCAACGCCATAGTGGAGGAAGTCATTGACCGGCAGGGCGTTCCCATCAAGCGCGGGCTTGTGGGGCTTCTGGAACAGCTGGACCGGCATGGGCTGAAAGCGGCGGTAGCCTCCAGCAGTCCCCGGAGGACTGTGGAAAAGTATCTCGCGCTGGCCGGCGTTTCCCGGTATTTCAACTGTGTTGTCGGCGCGGAGGATGTGACACGCTCCAAGCCCGCGCCGGACGCCTTCTTGTTGGCGGCGCGAAGGCTTCAAATTCCCCCCGAAGCCTGTCTGGCGCTGGAGGATTCCGGGAATGGGCTGCAGGGCGCGCATCGTGCCGGTATGAAGGTCATCTGTATTCCGGATATTGCTCCGCCGTCAAAAGAGTGCCTGTCTCTTGCCTCGAAAGTATTTCCGGATCTGACTTATGTGTTTGACTGGATCATGACACAGCCCTGAAGCAGGCTTCGACCTCAGGCGCTGTGAGGACAGGGTTATTCGTGAAGCTGTTCCCCGAGGGGCGCGGAAATGGACCCGGGTGACGATACAAATCAAAAGGAGGAAAACGTATGCAAATGACATGGCGCTGGTACGGCGAGGGCAACGACCAGATCAAGCTCAGCGACATCAAGCAGATCCCCGGGGTGGAGGGCATTGTGTGGGCGCTCCACGACAAAATGCCCGG
>ERZ808042.259-NODE-259-length-41459-cov-9.756150_pt1 | contig 41459 bp, 38 predicted proteins | sample MGYA00380193_ERZ808042 | MGnify/ENA primary metagenome ERZ808042 (study PRJEB31490, sample SAMN06133401) | mouse gut metagenome | isolation source: M1_2 | host: mice | place: China: Chengdu | collected 2015-05 ...
TACGCCAACTACGGCAACTTCGCCGACGTGGCCGAGAGCGACTGGTTCGCGGGCTACGTGGGCTACTGCGCCAACGCCGGTTACATCAAGGGCCACAACGGCTACTTCAACCCCTATGACTCCGTCACCGGGTACGAGGCCCTGGCCATGATCCTGCGCGCCATCGGCTACGACAAGAACGGCGAGTTCACCGGGGCCACATGGGAGACCAACGTGTCCGCCCTGGCCACTCAGCTGGGCATCCTGACCAACATCAAGACCACCCACTACGGCAACACCCTGTATCTGGCCTCCCGCCGCGACGTGGTGGCTGAGCTGCTGTTCCAGGCCGACGCCAAGGTACCCATGGTCATCTACACTCCCGCCTTCGGCTACCAGCCCTACGGCATGACCGATTCCAGCGGCGGCACCGGCAGCCTGATCGGCGGCGGTGACAAGACCACCAACCCCACTCTGGGCAAGCACATCTTCGGCCTGACTCTGAACGAGAATGGCGTGCTGCTGGGCAACGAGCAGACCGGCGAGGGCAAGGACAAGTCCGTGCTGGGCTACGCCGGCAAGGCCACCACGAATAAGGTCGGCGACCCCATCAAGCCGCTGAGCTACACCGAGTTCACCTGGGCCGACACCTACAATGTCACCGCCGAGACCGCCAAGGGCGACGGCACTTATAACACGGGCGCTGCCATGGACGTCATCCTGGGCAACAACGTGAAGTACGAGCTGAAGACCGGCATCGACCTGATCGGCCACGAGCTGAAGCTGTGGTACGACGATGGTTCCGGCGTGGTGTCCGGCAGCAAGAAGCACGTGTACGCCTACTTTGACGAGGCCGAGCTCACCGACGTGGTGGTGGTAAAGGGCCAAATCACTGGTGCCAACACCGTCACCTATCCCGACGAGCCCACCGACCTCACCCTTACCGCCAACAACTATAACAACGGCGGCCGCAACCTGTACGACCTGGCCAAAGCCTCCGGCTTTAAGGTGGGCACCACTTCTACGGCCGTATTCAACGACTCCTTCGGTAAGTTCGGCAAGATGACCGGGACCAAGTGGACCGTTGCCAATACCGTTGCCGATGGCAAGGGCGAGGCAATCGACGGTAAGGTGGCCAATACCCCCGCCGTCAGCCCCGTGCACGTGTACAAGCTGATCTCCAACAACAAGGACAAGACCGTTGACGCGGTCATCGCCCTGAACATCGAGTCCTCCCGCATCACCGAGGCCAACACCGTCAACCGCGTGCCCACCATCGGCATGCCTGTGGACAACCGGCCCGGCAACGCCAGGACTGCTGCCGCCGCTGGTGCGACCGCTGTCTACGGCTCCCTGTTTGTCGAGGGCAACAAGGGCACTCCGGACGACAACCTGAAGAGCGTTGGCGGCACTGTGACCGGCGTCATCGCGCAGGACGCTCTGGTGGGCAACTCCACCAAGACTCTGGGCGACTATGAGTTCGGCATCCACATCACCGGCACCGACCCCCGCAACGTGGACGACAATGAGGCCAAGGCCATCAACGACCAGACCAAGACCAACCTGGAGGATGCCTACTTCCTGCTGAGCAAGGTGACCGCCCCCGTGGAGGGCACCGTGGTTGCCTACAACAACAAGACCGGCACCGTCACCCTGGACAACGGCACCGTGCTGAACCGTTCCAAGTACTACCACACCGTGGTGGGCTACAACGAGGCCGCGGCTATTGCTAACCCCGCCCCCGTCACCGCTATCCCCCAGAGCTGGACCAAGGGCACCGCTTACTGGGAGGAGGGCTACGCCAACGTGGCTTACAAGTTCTACGTGGACCACGAGGGCAAGTACCTGGGCGCTGAGCGCACCTTCGGCTCCACCTTCCTGTACGGCACCTACCTGGACTACAGCCAGGAGACCAGCTCCAGCACCTTCAACTACTACCTGACCGGCGTGAACCTGAACGGTGAGATCGAGACCAAGCAGGTGAAGCGCTACTGGGCGCCCAGCACCGCTGATGATTGGGATGAGGACACCAGCACCACCGACAGCGCCATCACCGGCACCAATCAGCTGTCTGTTCCCTACCGCGATTCCTCCGGCGCAGGCAAGCACAACATCGCTGACGGCGTGTACACCGGCTTCACCGTCACCGGCACAATGGCCGACGGCTTCGTCAACGATCCCTACATCCAGCGCAATGAGTACCTGAACAACATGCGCCGTCTGGGCATCTACCGCGCCGACGTGACGGACAAGGTGAAGACCACCGCCGCGACCTACGCCATGAACCTGGACACCACCATTAACCGCGACTCCATCACCCTGGGCGCCGAACAGGTGGGCGGCAATGCCGCTACCAACGGCCGCTACTTCACCGAGGCCACCAAGTTCATCCTGGTGGAAGGCTACGGCACCGACAGCGTGAAGGCCGAGGTCTATGAGGGCATCAGCAAGCTGAAGGGCACCGCCGCCGCCGTGCGGCTGAACCTGGCTCAGTCTTCCGTGAAGTCCGGTTCCATGGCCAGCGTGACCGCGACTCCCTTCGCCCAGATGACCTACTACACCGAGAGCCCCTACACCTACGCCCAGAGCGGCGACACCGCCATGAAGGTCGACACCATCATCCTGCCCAAGCAGGCGGTGACCTGGTCCGGCGGCTCCGGCCTGTACTACGTGGGCGATCCCACTCCGACCCTGGTCAACTCCTGGGGCACCGACGCCTGGAAGTACAAGCTGTATCGCGACGGCGAGCTGGAAGAGCTCTGGCTGACCAACAGCCCCACCGGCACTGCCGCTGTTACCAGCACTGAGAGCGCGAACGCCCCGCTGACCAAGGACACCTTCCTCCAGCTGAAGGACACCGGCAAGACCGCCAACGACGGTGAGCCTATCTACACCGCTGGTAACTACTCTTATCAGGCGGATGGCACCACCACAACCAACGGCGCGTTCTTTGCGGGCGCCTATCTGACGGGTGACGATGACGAGTTCACCCAGATGATCCCGACCCTCGGCACGGGCACCTCCACCTACATGACCAAGGCGACCTACTCCGCCGTGACCCGGGACGCCCAGACCGCCACGCTCGCTGACCGTACCGGCGCTGGTGCTGTCAGCAAGCTGCTGCGGGTGGCCGAGGCCAAGGTGGTCAATCTGAACAAGGACGCCACGGTGATCAACGGGTCCAGCGGCGAGATCTGGCCGAACATCACCGACCTGACCACTCTGAACGAGGCCGGCTCCATCGACCCCGTCACCGGCCGGGCCCTGAAGGTCTCCTTCGTCGTGGACTCCAACAACCCGCTGGTGGTCACCACCATCTACGTCTGCTGGGATCAGGACTAAGCCGGACGTATACAAACTAACCCAAGCATAAAAAGGCCCCCCGGGATTTCCCGGGGGACCTTTCTTTGTGTCAGCCGAAGGCGACGTAGTTGTAGCAAATGTAATAGGTGCTGGTCATGTCGCCGGCGACGTAGAAGCCGTTTTCCACGATCTTCATCTGGATGCCTTGGTTGTTTTTGCGGACGATGCGATCCCCCACGCAGAGTGCGGTGCTGCTCTGGGTAATGTCTGACGGCATGGCGAGCACAGCGACGGGGGTGAAGCCCAGGTCGATCGTCATGGGTTCGCCGTTTTTCGTGGGCACGGGCTTGTAGCTGCCGAATACGATTTTCTTTACCTCCAATGCTGTGACACGCTGGTCCAGCGCGGCGTCCCCTGCGGCGATGGCCGCCTCCACCCTCTGCATGTTCTCGTTTAGCGGGTCCGGGGAAAAGGTGTCGGTCTTTTCGATCAGGTTCAGCTTGTATTTTTCGGTTTGTTGCATATTTTTATCCCTCCCAACAGGGAGGGATAAGGGGGCAGGTGTTGCCCGTTCCGGTGCAAGGGCTTGACAAAATGGCCGCGGGCAGGTATAATAATGACAGGAGGGCCCCGTGCTCGTTCACCCGGGCAAGCGGTTTGGCTCTGTTAGTTTAGGGAAGTTCTAAAAAGGTCAGAACAACCGTCACTTGGCAGAGTGGCGGTTGTCGCTTTTTACCTTCACAGTGACGGTACAACCGAACACATGAAACGTCAAGGTAATCGGCATATCTACACCCCCTTTCGGGTTGGTGCAGCCAAACCGCCTGCCGTCGCCGGGCTCCCTCCCACGGGGCCCGGTATTATTTTACACGATTCGACCCGAAAAGTCAACGTTGCACGTCACTGGTAAGCCCGGTGGAGAAAGGTGACGATCTGCCCCCGGCTGCACAGCAGCTCCGGGGAAAAGGCGTCGTCAGAGGTGCCCTTGGTCACCCCGGCCTCCACCGCCCAGCCCACCGCCTGGGCAAAGGCGGCGTCCTGGGGCACGTCGGAGAAGGACACGCCCAGGCCGTCGGGGCGCTCAAAGGCGAACCAGATGTAGCGCACCGCGTCCGCCCGGGAGCAGCCCGCCTCGGGGTCGAAGTCCGGCTCCAGCATGTCGCTTTCCTCCGCCCAGCGCACGGCGCCCGCGTAGTACGCCTCCCCCAGCAGCAGCGAGGCGTCCCCCGGCTCCCCCGCCGCCCGCCACAGAAAGGTCAAAATCTGGCCGTGGGTGCAGGTCTCGTCGGGGGAGAAGGCGTCGTCGGAGGTGCCCTGGGTGATCTCCTCGGCCACCGCCCAGGCCACCGCCTGGGCGTAGTACGCCTCCGGCGGCACGTCCAGGAAGGGGGAGGGCTTGACCGCGATCACCACGCTGCCGGGCTCCGGCTCCACATAGTCCCCGGCGCTCAGGCTCAGCCAGCCGTCGGCGTACAGCCCCTTTTGGTCGTCGCCGTAGACGTAGGCCACCCGGCATCCCGGCTTGTCCACCGTCCAGCTTTGGCCCGACCCGGACGCCCCGGCGAGAAACAGCTTGTCCTGGGCGCCCACCATCCCCGTGTCGCAGTTGGTCAGGTCCGCCAGGTAGCACTGGCCGTCGCCCATGCGGACCACGTTCCACATGTGACCGCCCCCGTCCATCTCCCCGCTGGCCAGATAGCAGACCACGTTTCCGTCAAAGTCGGACAGGTCGCACAGATATTTAAACGCCTTGGCGTAGCCCTCGCACACCACGTTGGTGGCCGGGTCGCCGTCAAACACATAGACCGCCTGCCAGGGGTTTCCGTAGGGGGCGCCGCTGTTCAAAGTGTCCATGTCGTAGGCCGTCAGGGCGCAGATCTCCTCCCGATAGGCCGAGAGCTTTTCGTAGTCGGACCTGCCCGCGTACTTGGCCACAATGTCCCGAGCGTTTTTCGCCGCCTGATTGGCCTCGGCGATCTTCGCGGCGCTGGTGCGGTTGGCGGCGCTCCCCCGGTAGTCCCGGGAGACCTGGACACGGATGGTCAGATTCCGGATCAGCGCCCGGTCCCCCTGCCTGACCTGGCTGTAGTCCCAGGAGTACTGGTTGTCCTTCCAGAACAGGTCGTAGGGCAGGTCGGCGGTCAGGCAGTCATAGACCTGCCGGATATGGAGGGTCTGGCTGAACTTGTCCCCCAGCTTGGCCAGCACGTCCGACCGGTTTCCCCCCGCTGCGTCCAGCTCCTCCAGGGACCAGCTCAGGCTGTCCAGATCGGGGACGCGGAAATCGGTGTCGGACCGGCTTCCCCGGGCCACCTTGACGATCTCGGCCCTCAGATAGTCGTACACCTCTCGGTCCGCGCCGGTGAGGCGGCTGCCCGCGGAGCCGTCCTCCTTTGCCGCCTGGGCCGGGGCGGGCAGCAGCGCAAGGCTCAGCGCCAGCGCCAGCAGGGCGGCCGTCCATCGCTTTTTCATGGATATCACCTTTTCTCTCCCGCCCTGGGGCGGTTTTTGTCACTTCTTTCCTATCTTACCAGAGCGCTTCGGGAATTACAAGAGGATAAAAAGGCCGCCCCGCCCAAAATTGGACGGGGCGGCCTGCGCCGGGGCTTTTAGACGACCCGCAGACGGATGACGCCGGGCACCTTGCGGATGTCCTCGATGACCGTCTCGTCCACCTTGGAGCCCGCGTCCACCATGGTGTAGGCGTACTCCCCCTTGGACTTGTTGGTCATGTTTTCCACATTGACCCCGTCCTTGGACAGCTGGGTGGTGATGTTGGCGATGACGGCGGGGATGTTGCGGTGGATAACGCACAGGCGCTGGACGCCGGAGCGCTCCATGATGACGTTGGGGAAGTTGACGGAATTTTTGATGTTGCCGTTCTCCAGGTAGTCCCGCAGCTCATTGGCGGCCATGACGGCGCAGTTGTCCTCGCTCTCGGGGGTGGAGGCGCCCAGGTGGGGGATGGCCACCACGCCCTCCTCCAGGGTGATCTCGTTGTCCGGGAAATCGGTGACATACCGGGCCACCTTGCCCGACTTCAGCGCGGCCAGGAGGCCGGCGTTGTTCACCAGCCCGCCCCGGGCCATGTTAATGAGGCGTACCCCGTCCTTCATCTTGGCGATGGAGGCGGCGTTCACCGTATCCTTAGTAGCCTCCATGTAGGGCAGGTGGAGGGTGATGTAGTCGGAGTTGGCGTACAGGGTGTCCAGCTCCTTGACCACCTTGATGTGCCGGTCCAGCCGCAGGGCGGCGTCCACCGACAAATAGGGGTCGTAGCCGTACACGTCCATGCCCAGGCTGAGCCCGATGTTGGCAACCAGCGCGCCGATGGCCCCCAGGCCTACCACGCCCAGGGTCTTGCGGTACACCTCGGGGCCCACAAAGGCGGACTTGCCCTTCTCCACCGCAGCGGCCACGTCCACGCCGGGGGTGCGGGCCTGTTCCCTCACCCACGCCGCGCCGCCGATGATGTCCCGGGAGGCCAGCAGCATGGCGCACAGCACCAGCTCCTTCACCGCGTTGGCGTTGGCGCCGGGGGTATTGAACACCACGATGCCCCCCTCGGAGCAGCGGTCGATGGGGATGTTGTTCACCCCGGCCCCCGCCCGGGCGATGGCCCACAGGCTCTTGGGGAAGTCGTAGTCGTGGAGCTTGGCGGAGCGCACCAGGATGGCGTCCTCGTTCTCCACGCCGTCGCCGATGGTATAGCTCTCGACGGGCAGGCGCTCCAGGCCCACCGCCGAAATTTTGTTCATGGTTTTGATCTGATACATAGTAACACCTCAAAATGTTTGTAGGGTGGGGCGACTCGGCCCGCCGCGTTATATAAGGTTTTCGACGTCGCGCCCTGCCCTCAGTTTGCCCGGTCGAACGCCTTGATGAAGTCCGCCAGCTTTTCCACGCCCTCCACGGGCATGGCGTTGTAGATGGAGGCCCGCATACCGCCCACATTGCGGTGGCCCTTCAGGTTGGTGAAGCCCGCCTCGGTGGCCTCCTTGACGAACTTGGCATCCAGCTCCTCGCTCACCGAGCGGAAGGTGACGTTCATGTCCGACCGGCTGGCCTTCTCCGCCGCGCAGGTGAACAGCTTGGAGTTATCCAGCACATCGTAGAGAAGCGCCGCCTTGCCGTGCTTGATCTTCTCCATGCCTTCCACGCCGCCCTTGGCGTCCAGCCACTCCAGCACCAGCCCCAGCATGTAGATGCACCAGCAGGGGGGGGTATTGTACATGGAGTCCTTGTCGATCATGGTCTTGTAGTTCATCATCAGCGGGGTATAGGGCAGCTCGTGGCCCGCCAGGTCCTCCCGGACGACGGCAATGGTCAGCCCTGCCGGGGCCAAGTTCTTCTGGGCGCCGCCGAAGATGATGCCGTACTTGGACACGTCCACCGGCCGGGACAGGAAGTCGGAGGACATGTCGCACACGATGGGCACGTCCCCGGTGTCGGGCACATACTGCCACTCGGTGCCGTAGATGGTGTTGTTGGCGCAGTAGTAGAAGTAGCTGGCCTCAGGGTCCAGCTTGAGCTGGTCCTGCTGGGGGATATAGGTGTGATTTTTGTCCTCGCTGGAGGCGGCCAGATTGATGGTGCCGTACTTCTTGGCCTCCTTGTAGGCGATGTTGGAGAAGTTGCCGGTGACGGCGTAGTCCGCCCTGCCCGTCTTTCCAATCAGGTTCAGGGGCACCATGGAGAACTGACTGGACGCCCCGCCCTGCAAGAACAGCACCTTATAGTTGTCGGGCACGTGAAACAGCCGGATGAAGCTGGCCTTGGTGTCGTCAAAGATCTTCTGGAACACCTTGGAGCGGTGGCTCATCTCCATCACGGACATACCGGAGCCCTGGTAGTTGGTGATCTCGCTCCCCGCCCGCTCCAGCACCTCCAAAGGCAGCATGGACGGACCGGCGGAGAAGTTGTAGACGCGCTGAGTTCCCATATCTCTTCCTCCTTGAAACGGCTTGAATTTTAATACTTTAGCGTATTGTACATTATATGTTCTCCTTTCCCCTTCTGTCAATCACCAGAAAGGCCAAAAAAGCCCCCCTTGACAGGGGGGCTTTTGGTATTTCATCCGCACAAGCCGCGCTTATTTGCTTTTTAACATCCTTGTGGCGTTCAGGATGGCGAGGACGGCCACCCCTACGTCGGCGAACACCGCCCCCCACATGGAGGTCTTGCCCAGCGCCCCCAAAATGAGGAACAGGGCCTTCACCCCCAGGGCAAAGACGATGTTCTGCCTGACGATGCCCAAGCACTTGCGGGAGATGTCCATAGCCCGGGCCAGCTTGGACGGGTCATCGTCCATGAGCACCACGTCGGCGGCCTCGATGGCGGCGTCCGACCCCATGGCCCCCATGGCGATGCCCACGTCCGCCCGGGAGAGCACCGGGGCGTCGTTCACCCCGTCTCCCACGTAGGCCAGCACTCCCTTGGGGCTTTTGCGCCGGAGCAGGTCCTCCAGCCGGTCCACCTTGTCGGCGGGGAGCAGCTGGGCGTGAACCTCGTCCAGCCCCAGCTGTGCCGCCACCGCCTCACCCACCGGCGTGCTGTCCCCGGTGAGCATGACGGTGCGGATGCCCCGGACTTTCAACGCCCGGATGGCGGCGGGGGCGGTGGGCTTGACCTGGTCGGCGATCACGGCGCAGCCCAGGTATTGGCCCTCCCGGGCCACGTGGACCACCGTGCCCACCTGATCGCAGGGCTGGAAGTCAATCGTCTCCCGCCTCATCAGCTTCTCGTTCCCCGCCAGTACCCGCCTGCCGTCCACCAGGGCGGAGACGCCGTGGCCGGGAATTTCCTCCACGCCGGTCACCCGGCCGGGGTCGATCTCCCCGCCCAGGGCTTTTCGCAGGGACTGGGCGATGGGGTGGCCCGAGTGGGCCTCCGCCAGGGCGGCGCACTCCAGCAGCTCGCCCTCGGTGACGCCGGGGGCGGGGGCCAGGGCGGACAGCTCAAACACCCCCTGGGTGAGGGTGCCCGTCTTGTCGAACACCACCGTCTCGGTTTTCGCCAGCAGCTCCAAATAGTTGCCGCCCTTCACCAGAATGCCCTGGGCGGACGCCCCGCCGATGCCCCCGAAGAAGGACAGGGGGATGGAGATCACCAGGGCGCAGGGGCAGGAGATCACCAGGAAGGTCAGCGCCCGGTGTACCCAGACGGACCAGTCCCCGGTAACCAGAGAGGGGACCACCGCCAGGGCCAAGGCGGCGAACACCACGGCGGGGGTGTAGTACCGGGCGAAGCGGGTGATGAAGTTCTCCGCCTTGGCCTTTTTGGAGGCGGCGTTCTCCACCAAATCCAAAATTTTCGCCACGGTGGATTGGCCGAATTCGCGGGTCACCCGGACCTTCAGCAGCCCGGTGATGTTGACACAGCCGCTGAGCAGCTCCCCGCCCACCCCCACGTCCCGGGGGGCGGACTCGCCGGTGAGGGCGGCGGTGTTCAGGGAGGAGGCGCCCTCGATGACCACGCCGTCCAGGGGGACCTTCTCCCCAGGGCGGATGACGATGGTCTCGCCCACCGCCACCTCCTCAGGGTCAACCTCCAGAATCTGGCCCTCCCGCTCCACATTGGCCACGTCGGGGCGGATGTCCATGAGCTGGGCGATGGAGCGCCGGGACTTGCCCACCGCCACGCTCTGGAACAGCTCGCCCACCTGATAGAACAGCATGACCCCCACGGCCTCGGAGTACTCCCCCAGCACCAGCGCGCCGATGGTGGCCACGCACATGAGGAAGTTTTCATCAAAGACCTGCCCGTGGCCGATGTTGCGCACGGCCTTCCACAGGATGTCCCAGCCGATCACAAAGTACGGGATGAGGTACAGCCAGCGGGTGGGCAGATAATCGCCGGTGACAAAATTCCCGCTCGCATCCTGTCCGGGCACACGGGCGGCAAAGGGCAGATTGAGCCATTCCGGCAGCCACAAACGCACCGTACTGTGATCCAGCAGCACCACCGCTATCAACAGCACCGCCGCCACAAGGATGCGGACCAGCGTCTTTTTTTGCTTTCTGGTCATGAAAAACACCTCGCTTTGCAGGGGCGGATGATATCCGCCCCTACCTTTCCATAATGGCGATACCCTCGGGCAGACGGCCCGGAATGACCTCCACCGTCACCGGGGCCAGCTCCAGGCGCTCTAAGAACTCCCGGTATGTCTCCGGCGTGAAAGCGTATTCATAATGAAACCCCACGCCCTGATAAATTTTAATCATACTGCCATAGGCCGCCCCTGTTCTTCCCTGTAGGTAGGTGGGCAGAATGAGCCGCCCGCCTGGGGCCGTCACCCGCCACAGCTCCCGCACCGCCTTTTCCGGCTTCGGAAGGAGGTGGAGCACATTCCCCGCGATCACCGCGTCAAAGCTCCCGTCCGGGTCGGGCAAGGCGGTGATGTCCCGGACGGCAAATCCGATGTTGGAAAATCCCCGTTTCGCCGCCTTTTTCCTGGCCCGGCCCAGCATGGCCTCAGACTGGTCGGTGCACAGCACCGACCCCGCCCGCTTGGCCGCGGCCAGGGAAAATTCCCCCGTCCCGGCGGCGCAGTCCAGCACCTTAGCCCCGGCAGGGACCAACTCCCCCACACGGGCCCAGGCAGAGGCGTTCACTTTCCGATTGCTCCAATGGCTCAGGTCGTACAGCCAGGCGACCCGGTCCCAGAAGGTTTTGCTCACAGCACGATCTGGCAGTCGGGCTCCACCTTGCGACAGACCTTTACCACGTCCTTCATGATGGCGTCCACATCGTCGGCCTCGATGGTCATTTTCTGGGTCAAAAAGCTGACGGTGGCGCCGGTGACGCCTGGGAGCCTTTTGATGGCGTCCTCCATTTTGGCGGCGCAGTTGGCGCAGTCCAGGTCGATGAGCTTGAAGGTCTTTTTCATAACAGTCTCCCCTTATCATTCATTAATATGTTCCATGCCTTGGGCGATGATCTTGCGCACGTGGTCGTCGGCCAGGGAGTAAAACACAGTTTTCCCCTCCCGGCGGAACTTTACTAGGCGGCTGTTTTTCAGCACCCGCAGCTGGTGGGACACCGCCGACTGGGTCAGCCCCAGCAGCTTGGAGATATCGCACACGCACAGCTCCGCCTCAAACAGGGCGTACAGGATCTTGATCCGGGTGGAATCGCCAAACACCTTGAACAGCTCTGCCAGGTCGTACAGCGTCTCGTCGTCGGGCATTCCGCCCAGCACCTCGTTCACCGCGTCCTCGTGGACAAACAGGCAGCCGCAGCGCTCGATCTCATTGCAGTCGGTCATAGGCCCCTCCTCTCATCTTGCTAACATATGAACATCTGCTCATATGTTAGCGCAAATTACCCCACTTGTCAAGGGGGGCTGACAAAAAAATTGGCCCGCACAGCGCGGGCCAATTCACCCCCAAGGGGTCGCCTTTGAAAGAATTACTTTGACGTCATCCCAGCGGCAGGGTAACGGTGAAGGCCGTCCCCTCCCCTGGAGCGCTGTGGACGGCGACCCTGCCCCGGTGGCGCTCCACAATGGCGGCGGCGATGGACAGCCCCAGCCCATACCCGCCCCCCTCCCGGCTCCGGGCGGCGTCCGCCCGGTAGAACCGCTCGAAGAGGTGGGCCTGGGCCTGGACCGGGATGGGCTCCCCGGTGTTGTGCACTGTCAGCACGGCCCGGTCCCCCCTGTCCAGCGTCACCGTCACCGTCCCGCCGGGCGCGCCGTATTTGCAGGCGTTGTCCAGCAAAATGGCGCACAGCCGCCGCAGCTCCTCCTCATTGCCCGTCACCATGACGCCGGGGTCCACCCGGCTGTCCAGAGTCATCCCCGCCTCAAAGGCCACCGGCTCAAAGGACATGACGCACCCCTGGCACACCTGGGACAGGTCTGCCTTGTCCTGGGGGCGCTCCAGGCCCGCCGCGTCCCCCCGGGCCAGAAACAGCAGGTCCCCCACCAGCTCCTTCATCCGCAGCCCCTCGTCCCGGATGTGCTCCACCCACCGGCGCTGGTCCCCAATGGTGTCCCCCGGGTGGCTGAGCAGGATGTCCGCGTCCGCCAGCAGCACCGTGATGGGGGTTTTCAGCTCGTGGGAGGCGTCGGCCACAAACTGCCGCTGGCGCTTCCAGCTCTCCTCCACCGGCCGGACCAGCCGGCGGGAGAGGAACAGGCTCACCCCGAACAGCCCCGCCAGCGCCGCCACCAGAACCAGAGCGGCGGTGAGCGCCTGCCGCCGGACGGCCGTCCGCTCCCAGTCCAGATCGGCAAAGGCCAGCTCCAGCCACAGCCCCCGGGGCCGGACCCGGTAGCGCAGCCCCAACTCCCCCAGCTCCCCCTCCTGCCGCCCGGAGGCCAAGGCCCGCTCCACCGCCAGGGCCACGTCCTCCTCGTCCACGTCCGGGCTGTAGGACAGGGCCAGCACCGTCCGCCCGCTCAGATCCGTCATGGCGTAAAAGGCGGGGATGAGGGTGTACTGCTCCCCGTCCCGGGCCAGCCCCCCCGCCGGGCGCATGGGGTCCATCCCGCCCTCTCCCCGCTCCAGCACCCAGCGCAGCACCCGGTCCGTCTCCTCCCGGTACTGCCCCACGGCGGAGACGGTCTGGGCGGCCACCGCCGCCCCCAGCACCGCCGCGCCAAGCACCATAATCAAACCGATGAATTTCCACCGCAGCTTGTTGAGCACGCCATTCCCTCCCCCGCGTTCCATCCGCTTCAGACCTGTCCTTGATTTATATAGTATACCATGGGATGTCCCTTGACGCAAACCGGACAAAATTTCCGCGAGAATTTTTTAAAAAGCCCTTTACAAACAGGGGCGACTGTGATATTTTATTTGTCAGTAATCATTCCTATTAACGCCGAGGCGGAGAGGAGCGCCTATGAACAACGTCCGGACCAGCAAAAAACGGGACGCCATGCTGGCGCTTCTCCAGTCCACCCACTGCCACCCCGGCGCGGATTGGGTCTACCGGGAGATGAAGGCCCAATACCCCGGGCTGAGCCTGGGCACCGTCTACCGGAACCTGAACCACCTGTGCCAGCGGGGCCTCATCCGCCGGGTGGGGACGGTGGACGGCCAGGAGCGCTATGACGGAATGGTTGCGCCCCATTCCCACTTTATTTGCAATCGCTGCGGGGCCATTCTGGACCTGCCCGAGCACTCGCCGGGCCGGGACTGGCTGGACGCCGCCGGCGTGCAATATGGATTCCAGGCGGAGGGCTGTGAACTCATCGTCCGGGGCTTGTGCCGGGACTGTGGGGAGGAACAGGCCGAGGCCAACATTTAAATTTTCATACTGGAGGAACACAATCATGAAAAAATGGATCTGCTCTGTGTGCGGCTACGTCTATGAGGGCGAGAACCCCCCCGCCGAGTGCCCCGTGTGCCATGTGGACAGCTCCAAGTTCACCGAGCAGGTGGGCGAGATGAAGCTGGCCGCCGAGCATGAGTACGGCATTTACGCCAAGACCGTGAAGAACAACGACAGCATCAGCGCCGAGGACAAGAAGTACATCTTCGAGCAGCTGATGGCCAACTTCAACGGTGAGTGCAGCGAGGTGGGCATGTATCTGTGCATGGCCCGTATCGCCCACCGTCAGGGCTATCCCGAGATCGGCCTGTACTGGGAGAAGGCCGCCTTTGAGGAGGCCGAGCATGCCGCCAAGTTCGCGGAGCTGCTGGGCGAGGACCTGGAGCCCAACATGACCGCCGACACCAAGAAGAACCTGGCCTGGCGTGTGGACTGCGAGTTCGGCGCCACCAAGGGCAAGTTCGACCTGGCCGCCTGCGCCAAGAAGAACAACCTGGACGCCATCCACGACACCGTCCACGAGATGGCCCGGGACGAGGCCCGGCACGGAAAAGCCTTGAAGGGGCTTTTGGAGCGTTACTTCAAGTAAGCGAAAAACCTTGTAATTTCAACGATTTCCGGCATTTTTGGGGTGTGTGGGGAAACTCACACACCCCTGATTTTTTGCCCATGTGGTTGTGTAATATGGTGGGTATATTTGTGTGTTAAATCGTCCTTTAAGTGGTTACACACCGTGTCGGAAGTGTGTAAGTTTTTGGGCGCAATGCCAGCAAGCAAATAGTCCTTTGAGTGTGTACACAGTGGGTACACACCAATGCCCCCAAAGCCATTTTAAGGGCATTTGAGGGCACCTGGTTATAGTTCATATTCTTCTTCATCGTAGTTAGTAAATTGCGCCACAGGGGCTTCAAAGTCGATTTCTGGGGGTTCTGGAATATCACCGAGCGTCTGCAATACGGCTTCTTCGAGTTCGGCCATAAATTGACGCTCCAAGGTGCTTGTGCATTCTTCGTACTCGGTTAGTTTGGCGTTGGCTTTCTTGATTCTATCAACAGCCTGATTCGCCCAGTTATTGACGTACTCCACATTTTTATTGTGGCACTCTTGCAAGCTATTCTGCTTTTCGAGTAATGCATTGATCTCGTTTTCAATTTCTTTCCTTTTCTGCTTGGCTTGCTCTGCTTTCCTGTCCTCATATCGACGTGTTGCAGTGATTGAGCTCACATCAAATTCCAACATTTCTTTTTGAAGTTGTAAATTACTGATTTTGCTTTCTTGTTGTGCTGTTTGCCATTCTCTCTTGGTAGTGTGCTTTTTAATTTCCTCCGGGCGCTTTGGTTCACCTCGTTCCATGCCATAGCGGGAAGATACCTCGCTATAAAATCTATCTTGTCTTAGCCTATAATCGTCTTTATTTCCCATAATGATTTTAGCCGATAGATGTGCGCCCTTTTCGTCTGTAATGACTGGGAGGGAGGCCACGGCCATGTGCGGGGTTGCTTCATCTAAGTGAATCACAGCGTTTACAAGTAGGCTCTTATCCCCTCCGCAATATTCCCTCACGTGAAAACGCAAACAGTCTCGGAAATACTCCAACATTTCTCGTTGTGTGTGTGTTGCAAACCATTCAGGGCTTGCAGTATAAAGGGCGTCCAAGAGCACAATGCTGTCCTTTCGCTCTTTCAATCCATATTGCTTGATTTGCCTTGTGATTTCTCTATTCCAGTTTACAGTATGAATTATATGTATGTTGTCCTTTGTCTTTGACCAGTCAATGTCTGAGCTGTCAAAATCTCGCCCGGATTCGTGGTCTTGTGCTGTCCTGTTTGCTTCGATTTGCAATCCATAGATTGCTGAACGTCCTCGCTTCTCAATTCTCATTATTCCATAACTTGCCATATAAAAAACCTCCTTTAGAATTGCGCGCTCGTCAGACTTTGCCACATTAAGAATTTACCTCCCGGTAAATTTTTAATGGGCAAGTCTAACTCACTATACTTTGCAAGCAAAGTGTGAGCAAAGGGGCACAGCCCCCTTGACCCCCATGTTTCATATCTACAATATGAAACAAAAGCAGGAACGAAATTTCTTTCGCTCCTGCTTTTTTATTCATGTGCATATTTCACTTTGTTCTTTTCTGCCCATTCATAGAACTTTCCGGCAATATCATTTTTAGCAATCGGAACTTGCCTTGTATCGTTCCAGTATTCTATTGCCTTTATGATTTCGGCGTTTTGTTTGGCTTCTTCTGCTTGGGTTTGTTTCCTTGCCTTTTCTCTTAACGCCTTTGCTCGTGCTTCTGCTTTTCGTGCAGACTGTTCTAATTCTTCTATTGATTTTTTGTTGCTCATTTGTTATCCCTCCTTGCTATAAAAGCACTCTTGTGCCCTCCTGGTATACTAAATATGATATATTTTTAGTTTCTAAAAACGTTTCTTGAGGTAATACTCTTTTGCTTCGTCAACGGACACAGAATCAAATAAATCGCAACTCATTATCCTTAATACTTTGCGTATTGTTTCATTGTCCAAGCCTGCATCTTCCATAGCCATAATAGCATACCCTTCGCAAGCGTCGTTACTCCAGTATTCCATATACTTCATAACCTCCTTTCTATCGCAGTAGAACTTTCGTTCTATTAACATAATAACATATTCCCATATAGTGTCAATAGGTTTTTGAAAATTTTTTATATTTTTTCCATGTGCATTTTGGGCCTACGCGTCCCGCGTCACTTCGTGACGCTCCTGGCGACACTTTCGATTTTGTGACAATCCGCGTTGCGTCTTATCACAAAATCGAAAGTCAGAATATTTAGACCTAAAATTTCTGCTTCTACTTGTTCATAAATTGTTTACAAATTTCCTTTTCTTGAAAATATTTTTTCTACCATATTAGAATTGTAAAACTTGAAAATATATATCTCTGGTGTGTATCCTCCAGAGAGTGAAATTATTGACCTTGCAACGACTAACTGAATAATAGAGACGAGAGGAAAGAAAGGGAGATACTCGTGTAAAATAAAAAGCCCCTGGTGATGAGCACCACCCAAAAGTGTATAAAAAAACTGCTCGTATCTGGAACGCCACTGGTCATGCCGTTCCGGAGGGGTGAGGGTTACGACTCCCATAGCAATAACACAAATAAAGACTACACTGATATGGTTGTCAAGTTAGATGTACGATATGTTTGTGTGAGCTTAAATCGACCTTGTAGCGGTCGGATCGTAAAGGGTGGAGCTCCAGGCTGTGCAGAAGATTCCCAAGGGACTGGATGAGGGCACGTTTCGTTGCGTGAAGTAGTCTTTTGCTGTAAATTGCAATTTTTTCTCCCATTGTTCATAGGGGGAAAATTTTTCGATTTATAGGGGTTCTTATACCCTTTCTTAGGTTTCCACTTAAGAAAGTTATCATCCCCGGGAAAAATAGAGTGTTTATGGCTTGAAGCGTAGCGAAAAGCCATAAACACTGCGCGGTTCCCCGCAGTGGGAACAATACAGCTCTATACTTAATGTCTCTTTTAAGGCGTACTATGCTCAAATTTCTTTTTTCTGCTTATATCTGCCCCCCAGCCCCCACACGCAGATCGATCGTAATTAAAAACGATCGTGTGGGGGAGGACTTCCAAACAAACAACAGGATGGGGGGTATTCATATGTTGTCAGCCTTTTGTTTTTTTACTATTCATAATAGAAAACCCAACCCCATGATTGGATGGAGTTGGGTTTTGTTGTGCCCTAATAGGAATTATGGCTCTTGCTGTCCACAGATGGAGCAGACACGAATTGTATCTTCAACCCATCTGTTCTCATACACAGGTTGTTCCTCATAAACTGGGGTGTATTTAGTGTAAATCATACTACGAGAAAATGCACAATCTGGACTAAAATATGGGCTTTCTGAATTATGGTGAGCATCTATATCTGCATTAGTATAAGCAATAAAGCCACACTTTAAGCACTGCCAGTATTCGCTTTTCTTGTTGTCAACAAGAACCTGCTTAGTTCCAACCTGTACTTGCTCATAATGTCCAGTACCAGGAATGGCCTGTTCAATATAATTATGGGTATGCTCTCCTACATTGTGGGAAGTACCAGAATTGTTTTGAGTGATATAGTAGTTATATAAGAGCATTGCAACGGCCCCTCTGGATAGCCCTTGCCCTTTTACTGCTTGAATCCCATTCAGCAGGTTCTTTTCTTGTGCGACCTGGATAAAACCATTTGGATAGCCACCATAACGATTCGCATTTTCGCTTTGTCCAATCGCCCGAACCACCATTGTTATAGCTTGCTCATAGGTCACAGGATCACCAGGTCCGAATTTCCCATTTCCATAGCCTGCAACAATGCCTAATTCTGACGCTTTCCCTATGTAGGCATTTGCCCAAAATGTTGTGGGTACATCATCGAATACCTCCGACTTCGGAAGATTTTCGGTGATACCCAGCACACGACAGACAATAGTGGCCATTTCAGCCCGGCTTACAATCTGGTTGGGATTGAAATTGCCTTGTGTATCGCCAACCATGATTTTTAATTCACTTATGTACTCGATTGCGTTCGCATAGTCTGAATCTTCGGGCACGTCAGGGAACGACATGGCCGAGGCCGAGCAAGTCAGCAAGGACACAGCAAGCAGACTTGCCAGGATGGATTGAATTTTGATTTTCATTTTACCCGCTCCTTTATTTGATTTCTGTATCTATTTTAGCGCCTATGGTTTCAAGTGTCAATATAGAGTTTATAACTCTAATTTTAGGGGTTGCACTTCTTTTCCCTTATACTGGTGTTGAGGTGTAGCCTATGCAGTGGAACGAGCGAATAAGGGAGTTAAGAGAAGATAGCTCTTTAACACAAAAATATGTTGGCGCCCTGCTCCATGTTGGACAGCGAACATACGCCGATTATGAGAGTGGAAAGACCAGAATCCCAGTGGACAGCATTTTGATCCTTGCCAGGTTCTACAATGTATCACTGGACTATATTACCGGAGCAAGCAATATAAAAAGAGAATACCCCAAAAAGTAGACACCAGCCTTTGCCAAGTAGCTGGTGCCTATTTTTATTTCAAAAAGTTTCGTGTATAGTATTGTGTTTTTTAGTGTGTAGTGGTATAATGTACTTAAATAAAAAGGGATTGGAGGATATACCACTATGGCAAAGAATAACGATGTGGGATTGTTTCAACTGGCAAATGGAAATTGGGGTTTCCGGGTGACTGTTACCCAAGGTGGGAAGAAGAAAGACACTACTTTCAGACGGGACGAGAACGGGAACCCATTCACCAGGAAGATCGACGCCAAAAGAGCGCGGGAGCAGAAAATTCTTGAAATGCGAACTGCTCAGCCTGTAACCGAAACATTCACAGACTGCAAACTGTCCGAGATGTGGGATAAGTATCTTGAAAAGGTTGCACCAGGTAAGGCAAGCAGTACCGTGAGAAAATATTCTTCTCTTTGGAATCAACACATTAAGGGTGAGTTTGGTGATAGGCTCATAAGCGAAATAACAGTGGCAGACATGAACGCATATCTTCAAGAGCTATATAATGGTGGATTGTCTTATAAATATGTTGAGGGCTTTCTGAAGCTGTTCTATCAACTCTTTGGAATCGCATACAGTGAAGAAAAGATAGACCCGGCACGATATACCAGAATGTTCATTGACAAAGGCACCAAGTTAAAAATGCCCAACATGTCCCAAGAAGATTTTGAGGAATACGAAAAAATAAGAACTTTCGATTCCTATGAGATCAGCCAGATAAGCAAGATTTTTGAAACTGGTAATTGCTACACGGCTTTTTTACTTGGGTATACATGCGGGTTAAGAATCGCCGAGGTGTTTGGGTTGTTGTGGAGTGACTACAACTGGGACACCCACCAACTGACCGTGTGTAGACAGATGACCTATGAGGATGGTTGTTTCTGCTTGCGCCCCGTGAAAACATTAAAGAGTGTTAGAGTGATTGACGTACCTGACCTGTTGCATGAGCATTTGAAAGAGAAGTTCAGAGAGCAAAAAAAGCACCCTACCCAGGCATACAGGAGCAGGGCAAGCGAGATTGTTCTTGATAAAACTAAGAGCCGGATCGTTGTGGAGATTCAAGGCGGGGACTTCATCAACAGAAAAGAGAATGGCGAGCTATTGACAATCAACTCCATCAAGTATTATAGTAAGAAAATAAAGGCCGAGACAGGGATCGACTTCAATTTCCACGCCCTGCGAAAGACCCACCTGACCTATCTGGCAAATTTGAATATCCCAGCCATCGAGGTAATGAATAGGGCGGGCCACAAAAAATTCGAGACTACCATGAAGTACTACGTGAACCAGTCCGAGGAAAGCAGACGGCAGTTGTTGAGTGCCCTTAATGGTATCACCACAGAGGAAAGATATGTGGAGGCCCCTGACGGGTACGGTGGGACCCAACTCGTGCTTGAAAGCAGAGCCAAGGCGATAGCAAAGGCTGGTGCCCTGATTCCGCACTAAAGCTGTTGTGTAATATGGTGTGTAATCAGATTGCCACCATCAAGAAAGCCAGTGTTTCCAATGGGTTTTTGAAACAGTCTAATGCCGAGGCCCGCCACGGCAAGGCGCTCAAGGGCCTTTTGGAGCGCTACTTCAAGTAAGATCCCCCATTTACATCAAAAAGGACGCGGAGGCAAAAGCTTCCGCGTCCTTTTATTCGTTATCCTCTCTAAAATCAAAAAGCTGCTTTGGCTCGATCCTGAGCACGTCACACAGCTTGAACAGCACGTCAAAGGAGGGGCCCACTAGACCGCGCTCGATCCTGCTGATATAGGTGGGGTGAACGTCTACGAACTCCGCCAGTACGGATTGTGATAAGCGGCTTTTCTTCCGATAATAAACAACATTTAGGCCAAACTGGATATAGCGATTCTCATATTCCGCCTTCATGCCGACACCTCCCCATATCTATGTATTGTACAGAGGAAATGCCAACTTAAAATATCTTGACGGTCTGTCTTAAAGATTGACAGTCTTTATTTTTGGTATTATAATATGTCACATAGATGGGAGGTCTTATTTCATGGAGGACTTGCTGGAAGCTTTAGACCCCAGGTGCAGAAACTGTCAAGACCGGGACTGTTCCAATTGCACACAGTTTGGGACCAAATATCCGCTGACAGACCCACCCGCTCCCTGGCCCCGCTCCGAACCAGTCAAGAGGCCCGAGACAAAGTATTCCTGGAAAACATCTAAATATTATCGTGGAAAATAAAGCAATGCCGCGTGAACCCGTCCTTCGACAGGCTCACGCGGTATTTTTTATTCTTTGGTAATATCTGTGACAGCCAGCACCCCGTCCCGGACGGAAAAACGCACCTCCAGCCCGGCGAAGCCGAAGCCGTACACCCGCCCGGGGTCGTCCTGGTAGGCGGGCCGGGGGTCCTGGGCCAGCACGCCCAGCAGCGCCGCCCGGCGGTCCTCCGGCACCCGCTCCAGCAGCGGCCGGGGGCACTCCACCGCCAGCGCCCCCTCCGGCGCGGCCGGGGCGAAGCCCCCCGCCGCCTCCGGGTGGCAGTCGGCGTAGGGGACGTAGGGCTTGAGGTCCAGGATGGGGGTGCCGTCCACCAGGTCCGCCCCGGACACATGGAGCACCGGGCCGTCAGGGGTGTCCCACTCCACCCCCTCCAGCCTCACGCAGGACAGCCCGATGGGGTTTGGCCGGAAGGGGGAGCGGCTGGCAAATACTCCGAGCCGCTGATTGCCCCCCAGCCGGGGGGGCCGCACGGTGGGGGACCAGCCCCTGCCCTTGTTTTCGGAGAACTCCCAGATGAGCCACAGGTGGGAGAAGCCCTCGATGCCCCGCAGGGCCTCGGGGGCGCGGTAGGGCGGCTCGAACACCACCGCGGCCCGCAGCTCCTTCACCACGCCGGCCTGACGGGGCACACCGAACTTGGTGGCGAAATCGGAGCGGATTTTTGCCACCGGCTCCATCAGTCCACGTTGGGGCTGGCCCGCATGGCCAGGATGGTCTTGCCGATGAGCTCGTCCAGCTCCCAGCCCAGCATGGCCGCGCCCTGCTCGATGACCTCCCGGGAGCACCCGGCGGCGAACTTTTTGTCCTTGTACTTCTTTTTCACCGACTTGACCTCCAGGTCGGACACGCTTTTGGAGGGCCGCATGAGCGCCGCCGCGCCGATGAGGCCCGTCAGCTCGTCCACGGCGAAGAGCACCTTCTCCATCTGGTGCTCCGGCTTGACGTCGCCGCACTGGCCGTAGCCGTGGCTGGCTGTGGCGTGGATGACGGAGTCATCAATGCCCCGCTCCCGCATCAGCTCCTGGCTCTTGACACAGTGCTCCTCGGGCCAGCGCTCAAAATCCAGGTCGTGGAGGACGCCCACCGCCTCCCAGAAATCGGCGTCCCCGCCATAGCCCAGCTCCTGGGCGAACCAGCGCAGCACGTCGCCCACGGTGCGGGCGTGTTTGCGGTGGAACTCGCCCTCGTTGAATTCACACAGAAGGTCCCATGCCTGCTCAGGGGTGGGGATCATGGCAAACAGCTCCTTTATTTTAGTATTGTATGGAATCATATACCTCTTTTCCTCCGTTTGTCAATCCCCCGTTGACTTTTGGGGCGTGAACCAGTACAATACAAGGACGCCATCCAATACCCGGAGAGGAGAGGACCGCCATGGACAAGCTCATCTATTTCGACTACGCCGCCACCACACCCGTCCGTAAGGAGGCGGCGGAGGCCCTGCTGGACGCTTTGGGGCAGTTCGGCAACCCCTCCTCCCGCTACGAATACGCCCGCCAGGCCGCCCTGCGGGTGAAGGAGGACCGGGAGACCATAGCGCAGGCCTTTGGCTGCACCCCAGGCGAGGTGTACTTCACCTCTTGCGGCACCGAGGGGGACAACTGGGCCATCCGCCGGGGGGTGGAGGTCAACCGCCGGAAAGGGAAGCACATCGTCACCACCGCCGTTGAGCACGCCGCCGTGCTGGAGACATGCAAAGATCTGGAGCGCCAGGGGTACGAGGTCACGTACCTGAAGCCGGACCGGGCGGGGCGGGTCACCGTGGACCAGCTCACCGCCGCCCTGCGGCCGGACACCGCTCTGGTGTCCATGATGCTGGTAAATAACGAAACTGGGGTGGTCCTGCCCGTGGCTGAGTGCGTCAAGGCGGTGAAAGCCTTCGACCCCGCCATCCTGTTCCACTGCGACGCGGTCCAGGGCTTTTTGAAAACCCCCGAGCCTCTGGCCAAGCTGGAGGCGGATTTAGTTGCCATCAGCGGCCACAAAATCGGCGCCCCCAAGGGCGTCGGGGCGCTGTACGTCAAAAAGGGGGTGCGCCTGCGCCCCCTGCTCACCGGAGGCGGGCAGGAGGAGGGCCTGCGCTCGGGCACTGAGGCCACGGCGCAGATCGCCGCCTTCGCCGCCGCCGTCCGGGCCACCGCGGCGGACCCGGGCCGCCTGGAGCGGACCGCCGCCATAAAGAAATACACGCTCTCCCAATTGAAAGAGGCCGTCCCCAAGCTGGAGGTCATCTCTGAGGGCGACGCCCCCCACATCTGCGCGGTCACCCTGCCGGGCTACAAGAGCGAGGTGGTGGTCCGGGTGCTGGGGGACCAGGGCGTGTGTGTCTCCTCCGGCTCCGCCTGCCACAGGGGGAAGCCCAGCCACGTGTTCGCCGCCATGGGCCTGCCCAAGCCCTGGCTGGACGGGGCGCTGCGGCTGTCTTTCTCCCCAGATTCCACCAAGGAGGAGGCCGACGCGCTGGTAAGCGCCCTCCGGGAGGCGGCGGGCAGTCTGTTCACCACATTATCATAAAGGAGCTTCCGACCAACATGTTCAAGCTATTCCAGCGGGAGAAGGGCTTTTACCGCAGGCTGCTGGCCCTGGCCCTGCCCATCCTCTTTCAAAACCTCATCACCAACTCCCTGGGCCTGGTGGACACCTTCATGGTGGGCACCATGGGCCAGCTCCCCCTGGCGGGGGTGACCCTGGCCAACATCCCCGTGTTCGTGGTCCAGCTCATGATGTTCGGCATACAGAGCGGCTCCTCCGTCCTCATCAGCCAATACCGGGGCAAGGGGGACATGAAGGCCATCAACCGGATCATGGGCATCGGCATGTACGCCGCCGGGTTTATTGGGCTGGTGTTCGCCCTCATCATGGGCTTTTTCCCCCGGCAGTTCATGTCCCTGTTCGGGGACGACCCCCAGGTGGTGGCCACCGCCGCCCAGTACGCCCGGATTGTGGGCTGGTCCTACTTCTTTGACAGCTTCGTCCAGGTTTACAACGGCGTCCATCGGGCCATGGGCAATCCCAGCCGGGGGCTCTACATCCTGGGGGTGTCCATGGCGTGCAACACCTTCCTCAACTGGGTGCTCATCTTCGGCAACCTGGGCGCCCCCCGGATGGGGGTGGAGGGCGCCGCCCTGGCCACCCTGCTGGCCCGGGTGCTGTCCTGCGCCATCGCCCTGGGTTGGGCGGCGGTGGACAAGCGCTTCAGGCTGGACCCGGCCCTGCTCTTCCGGCCCGGCGGGGAAATGGTGCGCCGGTTCGTCCGCTTCGCCACCCCGGTGATGTGCAACGAGACCTTCTGGGGACTGGGCACCTCCCTGTTCCCCACCATCATGGGCCACATGGCGGGGTCCGAGGAGATCCTGGCCGCCTACGCCATCGCGGGCAACATCACCAACCTGTGCACCGTGGGGGTGTTCGCCATCGCGGGCACCGCCGCCATCCTGGTAGGCCAGGAGATCGGCTCGGGCAACGCGGGCAGGGTGTACTCCCTGGGGGCGCTGCTCAACACCCTGGCCTTCCTGTTCGGCCTGGTCACCGGGGGGCTGTTCCTGGCCCTGCTCTATGGGTTTATCGCCCCCGTGCTCTACCCCGTGTTCAAGCTGGGCCCCGGGGCGTCGGACATCTGCACCATGATGCTCACCATGATCTTCCTGGTGATGCCCCTGCGCTCCATGGAGTGCACCAACATCGTGGGGGTGCTCCGGGGGGGCGGCGACGTGAAGATGGCCACCCTCATCGACCTGACCCCCCTGTGGGTGGTGTCCATCCCCATCGCCGCTCTGTCCGGGCTGGTGTTCAAGCTGGGGATCTTCTGGGTGTACCTGGGTATCATCAGCGAGAACATGGTGAAGGCGGTGCTGGGCCTGTGGCGGTTCAAGACGGGCAAGTGGATCCGGGACGTCACCCTGCCCGACCTGCGGGAGGCCGGACAGGCCCCGCTGAAAAATATTTGAAATGGGTATTGCTTTCCCGCCTCCGGTGTGCTACTATGACGATGGCAGTAGTCATAACCATTTTTGACAGTATGATCTTGGAGGTCGAACGTTCATGTTTGTCAAGCGTATCCTGCTCTCCGCCCTGGCGGCGGTGTGCGCCGTCTCCCTGCTGGCCCCCGCCGCCTTCGCCCATGGGGGGTGCCATGGCCGCGCCGTCCGCCGCGCCGCCCAGCCCTGCGCGGTGGAGGACTGCACCCTCACCGGCTGGCACTACCACGGCCGCGCCCTGTACTGCGGCCACACCCACAACGGCCAGGGCCTGTGCGACGGGAGCTGCTACCCCCTGTGCGAGGTGGAGGGCTGCACCCTCGCCGGCCGCCACGTCCACAACGGCGTGACCTACTGCGGCGCCAGCCACGCCGGCGGCTGGTGCGACGGGAGCTGCCCCTTCTACCAGGGCTCCGCGTCCTCCGGCATCCGGTACGGCGGCCATCACGGCTGGTGCCGCTGAGGTGGAGCGATTTCACGCGCAAAGGGCGGGCCATGAGGCCCGCCCTTCTCTTATTCCCCTTTGTATTTTTTTCGGGTGGCGATGCCCCCTCGGATGTGGCGCTCCGCCTTGTTCTCGTTGAGGATCTCCTTTACCTGCTGGTACAGCCCCCGGTTGATGGAGGGCAGGCGTTCGCTCAAATCCTTGTGCACGGTGGACTTGCTGATGCCGAAGCGGGTGGCGGCGGCCCGGACGGTGGTCTTGTTTTCGATGATGTACAGCGCCAGCTCCTGGGCGCGCTCTTCCATGTTCCCCTTCACAAAAAACACTCCCCGTTGTGGTTCTCGTCACAGGGGATGTATATGCGCCGGGGATGGCTGATATGAGGGCGGCGCTCTCTGTCCTGGGAGACGTTCCTAAGAAAAATTTAAGGTCCACCGTATTTACACAGCCGGGGAAACAGTATATAATGGTTTTCGTTCACCATACCTGGAGAGGGGGAGCAACATGGCGGACCAATACGGCCCCGGCGGTCCCGGCCCACAGGACGGCCCGGGACAGAACAACACCTATCACTACAATTACAGCTACGGCTCCGGCTCTGGCCGGGGGACCGGCGGCGGGTCCAGACCGCCCCAAAAGCCCAACGACTGGGGTGAGTGGATCGGCATCGGCTTTCTGCTGTTCATCCTGCCCTTCCCAATCTGCAAGCTCATCGGCGTGATCTGGCTGTTCAGCAAGCTGGGCAAAATGACCGCCAGCGACAAGCGCCGCTATAAGCAGGAGGCCAGAAACGCCGCCAACCGGGCCAAAAACACCGCCCAGGACTTTTTCCGGCGGGCGGACGCCTCCGCGAAGGCGGGGGCCCAGGAGTTCTTCCGCCAGGCCGGCACGTACACCCAGGAGGCGGAGAGCGCCCAGCGGCAGGAGCGGAACGCCCCCTCCGGCGGCGCCGCCGGCAGCACCTATCACTACCAGTACGGCCGCGCCGCCCAGGACCAGCGGAAAAAGCAGGCCGAGCCCTGGGAGCGGGAGGACAAGGCCGAGAGCTGGAACCAGTCGGAGAGCGGCCGGAAAAAGGCCCGGAAAAAAGCCGGAGGCGGCACCGGGCTCATGGTGGGCGGCGGCATTTTGACCGCTATTTTCGGGTTCACCGTGTTTGTCCTGGGCATCATCGGGGCGGTGGAGAACGTGGCTGAAATGGTCATCCCCATCGGCATCTGTCTGCCCTTCCTGGCGGGGGGCCTTGGGATGCTGTACTCCGGCATCGGCAAGAACCGCCGCGGCGAGCGCTACCTGAACTACCTGGCCTACATCGGCGCCAACCGGGAGGTGGATCTGGCCCCCATGGCCGCCTCCTTCGGGGTGCCCGTCAACAAGCTGTGCAAGGACCTGCGGCGGATGCTGGCCAAGGGCGTCCTGCCCACCGGCTATCTGGATCTGGCGGAGGGCAAGCTGTACCTCACCGAGATGGGCTACCACGCCCCCGAACCCAAGCGGGAGGAGGCGCCCCCCGAGGAAACCCCCCAGCAGGCCGCCGCCCGGGAGGACGACATCCTGCGGGAGATCCGCCAGGTGAACGACGAGATCCCCGACGAGGCCATGAGCGCCAAAATTGACCACATCGAGGAGATCACCCGGAAGATTTTGAACTTCCAGAAGGCCCACCCCAACAAGGAGGGCCAGCTGCGCACCTTCCTGAACTACTACCTGCCCACCACCCTGAAAATCCTCCGGGCCTACGCCCAGCTGGACGCCCAGGGCATCGAGGGAGAGAACATCTCCGCCGCCAAGAAGCGCATTGAGGATATGATGGACCAGGTTGTGTCCGGGTTTGAGAAGCAGCTCGACAAGCTGTTCCAGGACGACGCCATGGACATCACCTCGGATGTGGAGGTACTGGAGAACATGCTCAAGAAGGACGGGCTGTCCGACGAGGGCGGCATCACCATGACATTATAAAAGGACCCCTCCCCGCCGTCGGCGGGGAGGGGCCTCTTTTTATGCTTTGCCGCCCTTGAGGGCCTTCATCCGCTTCTCGTGGTTCAAAATACGCTTGCGCAGGCGCAGAGTCGAAGGCGTGACCTCCAGCAGCTCGTCGTCCGCCAAAAACTCCAGGCACTGCTCCAGGCTGAGCTGCTTGGGGGGCACCAGCCGCAGGGCCTCGTCAGACCCGGAGGCCCGCATGTTGGTGAGCTGCTTCTTCTTGCACACGTTGACGGAGATATCCTCCATCTTGGGGCACACGCCCACCACCATGCCCTCGTACACGGGCACCCCCGCGCCGATGAACAGCGCCCCCCGCTCCTGGGCGGCGAACAGGCCGTAGGTCACCGACTCGCCCTGCTCGTGGGCCACCAGGGAGCCGGTGTTCCGGCGCTGGATGTCCCCCTTGAAGGGGGCGTACTTCTCAAAGACGGAGGCCATGATGCCCTCACCCTTGGTGTCGGTCAAAAACTCGTTGCGGTAGCCGAACAGGCCCCGGGAGGGCACCAGAAACTCCAGCTTGGTGCGGCTGCCGATGGGGTCCATGGAGAGGAATTCGCCCTTTCTGGCCCCCAGCTTTTCCATGACGGCCCCCACGCAGTCGGCGGGCACGTCGATGACCACCCGCTCGATGGGCTCGCACTTCTTGCCCTCCACCTCCTGGTACACCACACGGGGGGGCGACACCTGGAACTCGTACCCCTCCCGGCGCATGGTCTCAATGAGGATGGACAGGGACATCTCCCCCCGCCCGGCCACGTTGAAGGCGTCGGTGGACGCCTCCACCTCGGTGACCCGCAGGGACACATCCTTCAGCGTCTCCCGGAACAGCCGGTCCCGGAGCTGGCGGCTGGTGACGTACTTGCCCTCTTTCCCGGCGAAGGGGGAGTCGTTGACGGAGAAGGTCATCTCCAGCGTCGGGGCGGAGATCTTCACAAATTCGATGGGCTCCGGGTCGGCGGGAGCGCACACCGTGTCCCCGATGGTGATGTCCCCAATGCCGCTCATGGCGATGATCTCCCCCGCCTTGGCTTCGGTGACGGGGGTGCGGGCCAGGCCATCGAAGGTGTACAGGGCGGTGGCTTTGGCCTTCTTGGGGGCCTCCTCCGGGCGGTGGTAGTTGCACACCACGATCTCCTGGTTCTGCTTCACGGTGCCCCGCTCGATCCGGCCCACGGCGATGCGGCCCACGAACTCGTTGTAGTCGATGGAGGACACCAGCATCTGGAAGGGGGCCTCCGGGTCACAGTCCGGGGCGGGGATATAGTCCAAGATCGTCTCGAAAAGGGGGACCAGGTCGGTGCCGGGCACGTCGGGGGAGTAGCTGGCGGTGCCCTGCCGCCCGGAGCAGAACAAAGTTGGCGACTCGAACTGCTCGTCGGTGGCGTTCAAATCCAGCAGCAGCTCCAGCACCTCGTCCATGACCTCGTGGACCCGCTGGTCCGGGCGGTCGATCTTGTTCACCACCACGATGACCTTGTGGCCCAGCTCCAGGGCCTTGGACAGCACGAAGCGGGTCTGGGGCATGGGGCCCTCGGCGGCGTCCACCAGCAGGATGACGCCGTTGACCATCTTCAAAATGCGCTCCACCTCGCCGCCGAAGTCGGCGTGGCCCGGGGTGTCCACGATGTTGATTTTGGTGTCCTTATAGTGGACGGCGGTGTTTTTGGCCAGGATGGTGATGCCCCGCTCCCGCTCCAGGTCGTTGGAGTCCATGACCCGCTCCACGGTGGCCTGGTTCTCCCGGTAGATGCCGCCCTGCTTGAGCATCTCGTCCACCAGGGTGGTCTTGCCGTGGTCCACATGGGCGATGATGGCGATGTTGCGTAATTTTTCGTTCTGCATATCCGTACCCTCTATCTGAGTTTTAGAATCGTTTTCCCTTAAACACAAGATAATATTATATCCTCTGTTTCCTGTGATTGCAACAGTTTTATTTTTTCCTTGTGCCGCATTGACAGAACGCCGGAAATTGGGTACAATAGAAGCCGCCTCAGAAAGGCATACGCCCCGGTAGCTCAGGGGATAGAGCATTCGCCTCCTAAGCGAAGGGTCGGACGTTCGAATCGTCTCCGGGGTGCCAGAATTAAGCGTCAATTCTTTGGATTCCCGTTCGAAATCCAAAAAATTGGCGCTTTTTTCTTTACTGGCAAATGAGCGGTCATTTGAACGCTGAACCAAACGGCGATTAGCCGGCTAATAATTCGGGTTCGCCCGCCGTCACAAGCGGATGGAAAAGGGTCAAGGTCCCGCCGTTTTGCCAAAATGCCGCCGTCCGCTTTCCTGCTAATATTATTAGCAGGAATTTTTCATTTTCAGGCTCAAATCCGGGCCTGTTTTAATATAGATGGAGGGATCGTAATGGACTTATTGAGATTGAGCAAAGACCGATGACGCAAGACAAAACGCGGCAGTTAGCCGACAAAGTACGCGAGGCGGCGTATGAGAGTGTGGGTTGGCCCAGCAGGGTAAGCCTGTGCTTCTGGTGGATACAGACTCTCAGATACCCTTTTCTGTCCGGGCGGCGGCGTGCGGCGTGGCGGGCAAGAGCATCTTTGCCCACGAAGGAACCGCAATCGACCTGGGGCTGAACGAGGCTTATAACGACCTGTTCCCTACCCAGGCAGAACGGGGCAGCGCCCAGCGCGGCTAACATCATTGAGGAAGAAGTCGAGGTAACAACAACGACCCTCTATATCAGCGTGACCCACAAGACCGCCGATGAAATGTCGGACGCTTACAACTTCACCGCCGGCCAGCGGGCGCAGCTTGCGGAATTACTGGCTGAAGAAAACCGCGGTATGTGGAGCGGCGTCCTATACGGCATCGGCGCGGGTGACGGGGAGGCCGTGGTGGTGGCCCTCTCACAGCTCGGCAACGTGGAGGGCAACTCCGGCGATAGCTGCCGGGAGAACCGCTACGCCATAGGCCACTACGAAATTTACGGATACGGGACACCCGCCTATTGACACGAGGGCCGCAGGGAATACCTGCGGCCCTCCTTTTTCTGCATTTTATATGATGAATAAAAACAAGCCATACTTGTTGTGATAATGTAAAATGAGTGTCATTTTATCTTGATTTCTAAAGAAACTGATGGAGGGAACTACTGTGGCAGATATTTATGGCTATATCCGAGTCAGCACCCGTGAGCAAAACGAGGACCGTCAGCTCATTGCCTTACGGGAGATGGCTGTCCCGGAAGGCAACCTTTTTATGGACAAGCAGTCCGGCAAGGATTTCCAGCGCCCACAGTATAAACGGCTGCTGCGAAAATTGAAAAAAGACGATCTGCTCTATATTAAGAGCATCGACCGTTTGGGGCGTAACTATGGGGAGATTTTGGAGCAATGGCGGGTTCTCACCAAGGAGAAAGGCATTGACATCGTGGTGCTGGATATGCCCTTGCTGGACACCCGGCGGGGGAAAGACCTGATGGGCACATTCCTCAGCGACATCGTTCTACAAGTGTTGTCTTTCGTGGCGGAGAACGAGCGCACCAATATCCGCCAGCGGCAGGCGGAGGGTATCGCGGCGGCGAAAGCCAGGGGTGTGAAATTCGGCAGGCCGCCGCGGCCAGTGCCTGACAACTTCTACCAGGCGCGCCAGGATTGGAGAAGCAGAAAAATAACGCTGCAACAGGCCGCGGTCGCTTGTGCCATGCCCGTTACAACATTTTATGAAAAAGCGGTCCAATTTGAAAAGTCAGGCTAAATAAATCCCCTGTTTTTTACGGAAAAGTGTACTCTTCCGAAACTACATCTAAGATTTCCCACACTTTTATATTCGGCACCGCGTCCTGAAGAATTAAGGGGTGTGGGGAATTTTTTTGCGCGATTTTTTCGCTTCGAAAAAGTACACTTTTCCGAAATTGCAGGGGAAGGGTGTCATATTATGGCGGGAAAACGGCCTCACAGCCAGCGCGTTGAGGATGGGAGGATAATCCAATATACCACCCTCAAGGTTCGCCTCTACCCCAACGAGGCCCAGGCGGAGCTGTTTGAAAACACCTTTGGATGCTGCCGCTACATCTGGAATCGGATGCTGGCCGACCAGCAGAGATTCTATTTGGAAACGGATAAGCATTTCATCCCCACTCCCGCCAAGTACAAAAAAGAAGCGCCTTTCTTGAAAGAGGTGGATAACCAAGCCCTGATCCAGGAGCACAACAAGCTCTCCCAGGCGTTTCGGGTGTTCTTCAGGGACCCAGGGCATTTCGGCTATCCCAATTTCAAAAAGAAAAAGACTGACCGGGACTCTTTCACCGCCTGCAATCATGTTTTTGAATCCGGTCCCACTATCTACACCACGCGGGACGGCATCCGCATGACCAAGGCTGGAATCGTCCGGGCCAAGTTCTCCCGGCGTCCCCAGGCGTGGTGGAAGCTGCGGCGGGTGACGGTGGAGAAAACCAAGTCCGGCAAATATTACGCCTACATTCTCTATGAGCGCGCCGTAAAAAAGCCGGAGGCCGTCACCCCGACCCCGGAAACCACGCTGGGCTTGAAATACTCCATTCCTCACTTTTACGTGGCGGACAACGGCGGCATGGCCGATCCTCCCCACTGGCTGAAGCAGTCTCAGGAAAAGCTGGCAAAAATTCAGCGGAAGCTGAATCGGATGGAGCCCGGTTCCAAGAATTATCAGGAAGCGGTGCAAAAGTACCGTGAGCTTCACGAGCACATCGCCAACCAGCGGCTCGACTTCATCCACAAGGAATCCAGCCGGATAGCCAACGGCTGGGACGCTGTGTGCATGAGGGGCGATTCTATAGGGGAGATGTCAAAAAGGCTGAAGCGCGGCAACGCGCTGGAGGCCGGTTGGGGAACATTTCGGGAACGCCTGCGCTACAAGCTGGCGCGGCAGGGCAAGCCGCTGATTATCGTGGACCGCTACACCCCCACCACCCGCACCTGTTCCGTCTGCGGGATGATCCAGGACCGCGAAGTAAGCTACAAGGAGCGGCGCTGGGTCTGCCCCAAATGCGGCGCGGTGCACAGCCGGGAAATCAACGCCGCGCGAAACATCAAGGCGCAGGGCCTCGCCCAATATTTCAGCATGCAGGAGCGGGAAGCCGCTTAACGCATTAAATTCCACGCTGTGCCGGTCGGGACGCCGGTGAAAGCCCATGCTTCCGGCTGGGAACGTTGAGCAGAGCGAAAACAATTTGCTTTTCGTTTTGTTCAGCGTTTGACCAGCCGCAGAGTGGGAAACGAGAGGTCGCGCGCGCGCGTCCGAAAGCCCTTGGGGCTGTCCAAAACATTATGACTATGAAAAAGCGGGCGAAAGGAGTTTGCCATGCTGTTTCTGCAGCTCAAAACAGGAGAATACATGACCATTGGTGATAACGTGATCGTTCAGCTCAACGACGTTTCCGGCAGCCGCTGCAGGCTGATGGTCCAGGCCCCCAGAGAGGTCTCCGTGATGCGGGGCGAGCTGCTGGAGCGCGCCGGGGCGGAGCGCCCGGAGTGCGTCATGGAGACAGCCCGTTCGCGCTGGTCGGGGTCGGGGCTGTCCTGGAACCGGAACAAGACCCAGGCTCTGATTGCCATGCGGCGGCTGCTGAGCCAGATGGACGGCGGGGACGATCAGGTGAAAGACCTGCGCCGCCAGCTTGATTTCTTGTTCCCGCCCGAATTCGCATCCAACGAGACGGTTTACTCACCCAAATAAGCAGGTTTCAAACGGCTGACGAGCCGGTTGAAATACAGCGCCGAGCCGAGCTTCCAAAGGCCACGGAAAACAGGCCGAGCGCCCCCTCCATCGCGCCGGAGTCAGGGATCAGGTGAAAGCACAGTGGAGGTATCCCCAGCAATCATTTTATTTATAGGAGGACTATAAAATGAGGATCCAGCATAATGTGATGGCGATGAACGCCTACCGCAACTACACCAACAACGTCTCCGCTATGAAGAAGAACCTGGAGAAGCTCTCTTCCGGCTACCGGATCAACCGCGCCGGCGATGACGCCGCCGGTCTGGCAATTTCCGAGAAGATGCGGGCCCAGATCACCGGCCTGGAGACCGCTCAGAAGAACGCCAAGGACGGCATCAGCTTGGTGCAGACCGCCGAGGGCGCTCTGACCGAGGTCCACGATATGCTCAACCGCATGGTGGAGCTGGCTACCCAGTCCGCCAACGGCACCTACGACAACACCACCGACCGCGCTCAGATGCAGAAGGAGCTGGACCAGCTGCGCACCGAGATCAACCGCATCGCCGACAGCGCCAACTTCAACGGCATCAAGCTGTTTGACGGCTCCCTGTCCGGTGCGGACATCACCGCCTCCGGCATCGAGACCAGCATGGTCGACATGGCCAAGGGCATCGACGTGGTGCAGGGCAACAAGGGCGGCGGCTCCAACGGCGTGTACACCATCAACCTGGACAGTGCTCTCACCAAGGGCGATATACTCGAAATCAAGTTCGACGGCGCGGCCAAGACAGATTTGGGCGGTGCCGGAACTGGCGTCCTCGCCCTGACCTATGGCGGCACCACTTCCACCAGCACCAATCTCGCGGGCACCATCGGCATTGCCGATGACGTAGCCGGGCAAGCCGCCAACATCGCCAAGGCCCTGAGCAAGAACGCCGCCATCACTAAGAACTTCGACGTGAAGGTAGACGGCAACTCCGTCACCCTGACCGCCAAAATCGAGGGAAACAACACCACCGTAGCCGGCGATAACACCAACCCTCAGACCAGCACGGTCACGGGTGTGAATTTCCAGACAGATAAGAATTTCACCGCCGCGCAGCATGCCACCGACTGGACGGCAACTGCGGCTGACGCCCTGAAAACATCGGGCGCGGCCGTGTTTAAGAATCTGATCTCCACCGACGCCGGCGCCGGCGTGGAGATTAAGGACAACGACGTCATCACCATCGACTTGAAGCTGGATAGCGGAAAGACCCTTTCCGTTTCCGCTACGGCGGGCAAGGATTTTGATGTGGCCGCTACGGATGCGGGGACCTATGACAATCTGATCGATTACCTGAACAATAAAGCCACTCTCACCGATGATGAGAGCACTGTCATCGACGAGAGCAAGATGAAGTTCGGCGACCTGTTCAAGGCCTCGAACCCCGGCCCCGATGCCACCGACAAGGGTACGTCTTTTGTTATCACGCAGGAAAAAGGTAACACTGGTTTTGGAAGTCTGGACGCTGCGAATACCGCCGCTAATGCCTCCTTTACCCGCGTCAGAGAGGGCGCCGCTGATGTTACCAGGACTCATGAGGACGGCGACAGCAGCACAGGCGTAAAAACGGTGGCCGACACGAAAGCCAACTCCAAGTACGATCTCGTGCTCGCCACTGGCACTACCGACGCGACCAACCTGACCATTGGCGATAAGCTGACCATCGAGGGTAAGCTGGCCGACGGCCGCGACTTCTCCGTGACCCTGGAGGCCGGCAAGGATTTCAAGGTAGGCGATGCCTACACCGATACGCTGACCAACCTGAAAAAGGTCCTGGAGAGCGACAATCTGAAGATCCAGCTGAAGGACAACGGCGTGAACAGCGACGTGGTGAAGGCCTCCGACATCTTCGGGGACGACAAGGAGATCAAGGTCACCGCCGCTGCCACAGGTACGTTCACGAGCGTGGACATCGGCAAGGGCGCCAGCGCCATCACCAAGGCCACCCTGGACGCCGCCGATCCCAGCTCCGTCTCCAACAAGCTGAGCAACGGCGAGCAGCGCAGCGCCGCCGAGTCCACCATCACCTTGAACGACGGCGTGGAGTACGGCGCGGTGGTCGAGGTGGACGGCAAGAAGTACGAGCTGGTCAAGGCTGCGGGCGACGTGTCCAACGCCAACCACAAGGCCGTCATCGTGGACGACATCAGCGACGTCAACTCCGCCGCCAAGGCTCTGGCCGACGCCCTCAAGGCTGACCTGAACAGCGCCAACTACACCGTGACCACCTCCAACAACAAGGTGACCGTCAGCAGCACCAAGGTGGGCTCCACCGCCCAGGCCGTCACCGCCAGCGCCCTCGGCGACAAGACCACCCAGCTGGAGTTCACCCTGGACCCGAAGAAGATGAAGGCGGGCTCCACCGTCACCATCAACGGCCAGACCTACGAGTTCATCAACAAGGGCGACAACGCCTCCAAGAAGGAGTATATCGGTCTTGAGGTGTCCAACTTCGACAAGGAGACCGCGGCCTCTCTGGGCGGCGCTCTGGCGAAGGCCGCCAACGGCCAGAAGAACGCCAGCGTGACCATGGACGAGAACGGCAAGGTCACCGTGCGCGGTCTGGTGGACAGCGAGACCAACAAGATCGTCACCCCGAACGTCAGGTTCGACGGCGGCACCAGCGGCCTGAAGCTCCAGATCGGCGACACCGCCGAGGACTTCAACCAGATGACCGTGTCCATCTACAACATGCACTGCGCAGACATGGGCATCGGCGGCATCTCCATCGCCGACCAGGACAGCGCCGCCGTGGCCATCGACGCCATCAAGAGCGCCATCAACTACGTGTCCGACGTGCGCGGCACCCTGGGCGCCACCCAGAACCGCCTGGACCACACCATCAACAACCTGAGCGTCATGACGGAGAACATCCAGGACGCCGAGTCCACCATCCGCGACACCGACGTGGCCGCCGAGATGATGGCCTACACCAAGAACAACATCCTGATCCAGTCCGCCCAGGCCATGCTGGCCCAGGCCAACCAGGTGCCCCAGGGTGTGCTGCAGCTGCTGCAGTAATCTGTTGTTGGCAAAACCGCATAGACTTCTTAACCTTAGCTTGTCAAAAAGCGGCCTGTCTGGAGATCTCCAGACAGGCCGCTTTTTGACAAGCTGAGAAGGGCCGCAGGAAATACCTGCGGCCCTTCTTTCTGCACTTTAATATGCTGGACAGCGCCAAGCCATACTTGTTGTGATAATGTAAAATGAGCGCGATTTTATCTTAGTTTCTAAAGAAACGGATGGGGGAAACTACTGTGGCAGAAATTTACGGCTATATCCGAGTCAGCACACGTGAGCAGAATGAGGACCGCCAGCTGATCGCGCTCCAGGAGGCCATGGTCCCGGAGCGGGGCATCTACTTGGATAAGCAGTCGGGCAAAGATTTTGAGCGTCCAAACTATAAACGGCTGGTGAAAAAGCTGAAGCCGGGCGATCTGCTTTACGTTAAGAGCATTGACCGGCTGGGACGCAGCTATGAGGAAATTCAAAATCAGTGGCGGGTGCTGACCAAGGAGAAGGGCATTGACATCGTGGTGCTGGATATGCCCCTGCTGGACACCCGACGGGGGAAGGACCTGGTGGGCACCTTTTTGAGCGACATCGTGCTCCAGGTGCTGTCCTTCGTGGCGGAGAACGAGCGCACCAACATCCGCACCCGCCAGGCGGAGGGCATTGCGGCGGCGAAAAAGAGAGGGGTCCGGTTCGGGCGGCCCTATGTGAAACCCCCGGAGGACTTCCCGTCCATCGTGGCGGAGTGGGAGGCAGGGCGGCTCAGCTTCCGGGAGGCGCTGGACAAAACGGGGCTGGCGGAGGCCACCTTTTACCGGCGTCTGCGGGAGTACCGGCTGATGAAGGAGGCAAAAAAATAAAAAGAACTATCACAAGGTGTACCTTGTGATAGCCGCTTGACAAAACATAAGATACCACACCTCGCCTACATTTGCAAGGGGTTTTTCATCAAATTTTACAAAGAAATTGGAAAAGATTTCGTCCCGTCTTTCTCGTTCCGCAAATGGCAAAAGGTACACTTTTTGCCACTTGCCACCAAGCCGTCCGGCTAAACTTTTAAGAGAAGGAGACTTTAGCATGAAGAAAAAACTGTTACCTGCGCTTCTGGCCCTGGTCATGGTGCTGGGGCTGCTGCCGTTGGCCGCGTTTGCGGCGCCTGAGGATACCGGGCCTGTCGTTGCCGGCTACGGCTTTATCTGGGACGCCACTAAGCAGGACCTTGGCCTTGTCGAAGGCGCCGAAACCAGCGGCGACTGGATGAACGAGACCATGTATGTGTATTTTTCAAATACAGGCAGTAACACCACCAACCTATGGTTCCAGATCCAGGTCGGCGAGGACACCTGGGGCTGTGCCGCCAATGGAAGCAAGGACGGAGCGGCCAACACCTATGCGTTCAGCTTCCTGAACCGTGGGACCCAGTGGGAGCTGCATCCCACGATCCAGAATGAGACGTTCGATTATTCGGGCAAAAGCGTGACTCACGCCAAGAGCTATATGAAGGACAGCAATACCGCCACCCTGTCAGTCTACACGCCCGCGAACGCAATTACTGGCGAGCAGAATACCGCTCCCACCGCCGAAGCTCTGGGCAAAGCGATTTTCACGAAGGAATTCACCATCGCTAAGGATACCGACATCAATCAGGCGGTTGAGAACACTCCTGAGGAGCCCGAGGTGATCGCCGTCGCGAAAAGCGTGTTCATCGTGAATGACGAAACCAGCTATAACAAGCTGCCCAGCTCTTATACAACGGAGTACCCCTTTGAGACCTACAAGGACTCCGCCGTGCCCACCTTCCCCTGGTTGGTGGCGACCTACAGCCGCAAGAGCGCTTCCGCGCTGACCTACGAGGTCACCAAGGATGGCAATGCGGTCGAGCTGCCTGAGGATGGTACCACCACTCCGGCCAAGGCCAACGACGACGCCTATATCATGTGGCGGATCAAGAATGCGGACGGCCTGAACCAGACCAACCCCTATGGCGCATATGTCGTGTCCATCAAGCTGGACGATCAGACCGTTAAGCTGGGCGAGGTCACCTTTACTGCGCCCGTGGACCCGAATCCTCCCGTTGAGGACGCTATCGAGGGCACTGTCACCGGCGAAGGCGACGAAGCAGTTCTCAAGCCCGCTGAGAACGATGTCAAGAATAAGGTCGATAGTGAACTCGCTGATACCAGCAAGGACAAGGTAGAGATCGTCGTTGTTCCCGCCTCCGGCGAGGCCGACAAGACCGAGGTCCCCCTGAACACGGGCGCTCTGGGCGCGCTGGAGAGCGTTACCAAGCCCGTGGTCATCGACACCCCCCAGGGCGGCGTGGCCCTGCCCGCCAATACGTTGGTCGCCACGACCGGCAAGGACGATACCGTTACCTTCAAAATGAACAACACCAACACCGCGGCCACCGTGGAAACCTATGAGGTCGGCTTCTATGATGATCAGGGTGAAGAGGTCGAGGTCAAGGACCTGCCCGCCAGCACGATCACCCTGACCTTCAAGACCAACTTCACCAAAGACGACAAGGTGGTCGTAAGCAGTGGTTCCACTATAGTCAAGGCGACTGTGGGTGTGGAGGGCGTCGTGACCGTCACCACCACCCACCTGTCCGAGTGGACTATTCGGAAAGAGGCCGCGGCTGACGGCGGCTATGTCAAGTTTGCCGCTGATGACGGCAAGCAGCACCTGACCCCCGGCTATGTTTATATCGCCAACGGCAAAACCACCTACGGCGAGGTCAAACAGAATGACAACTACCTGGTGCAGGTTGAGACCACCGGCGGCACGATCCTGTCTCTGGCTGTGGCCGATGCCCAGGGCCTGAAGATCCCCTGCAATAAGACCGGCAAGATGTCCGTGTGGCAGATCGGGAGCGGCAGTGTGGATATCACGAACATCACCGGGACTGACATCCAGGACAAGCAGGTCATTTACCAGGTGAATCTGGCCACTCTAAACGAAGTTGCGGCTCCCGGGACTCCGTGATGATTGCGAGGAGAAAACGACATGAAGAATAAGATTACAGCGCTCCTGATGGCCGCCGCGCTCAGCTTGAGCTTGGCTGGCACTGCATTTGCGTTTGACCCGCCCCCCAGTGGGCAGACGACGCCCAATACGGACGGGAATGGCAACATCACGTGGGAGATTAAAGATCCCACCACACCCGGAGGCAACGGTGGCGGCTCTAGCTCTGGCGGCGGTGATTCCTACGCGCCCCCCGCCGACCCCACCTATAGCGTGTCCACCTCCGCCAATGCGGGCGGCACCGTCAGCACCGACAAGTCCAGTGCCAAGAAGGGCGACACTGTGACCATCACTGTGACGCCCAACGACGGCTACCGGGCGGACGGCCTGACCGTCAAGGACGCTAAGGGCAACGACATCGCCGTCACCGACCTGGGCGGCGGCAGGTACAGCTTCATCATGCCCGACGGCAAGGTGAGCATCGCCGCCAAGTTCGTCACCGGAACCGTTACGAGCCCCTTCGTGGACGTGAACCAGGGTGACTACTTCTATGACGCCGTGCTGTGGGCTGTGTCCAAGGGCATCACCAACGGCACCAGCACCAACCAGTTCAGCCCCAATCAGACCTGTACCCGCGCCCAGACCGTCACCTTCCTGTGGCGGGCCGCCGGGTCCCCGGCCCCTCAGAGCACCACTAACCCCTTCACCGACGTGGCCCCCGGCGCGTACTACTACAACGCCGTGCTGTGGGCGGTGGAGAACGGTGTGACCAACGGCACCAGCGCCGACAAGTTCAGCCCTGAGGACACCGTGACTCGCGGTCAGACCGTCACCTTCATGTTCCGGGCCGCCAAGGCCCAGGCCGTGACCGGCGACAATCCTTTCGTGGACGTGACTGCCGGTGAGTACTACGCTGACGCCGTCCAGTGGGCCGTGTCTCGGAGCATCACCAACGGCACCAGCGCCACCACCTTTGGCCCCGGCGAGGGCTGCACCCGCGGTCAGATCGTGACCTTCCTGTACCGCGCCAAATAAGCGTTCCTCATTTTTCTCTTTCCCTTGTTTGGAGACGGCCAGCCGATGCACCGGCTGGCCGTCTCCCTTTTGATATTCTCGTCCTGAATTGTCTTTCTAGATGGCAGTGCATATAAAGCCGTTCAAAATCATGCTTGTCGTCAGGATGTTGGAGGATCGCCTTCTTTTTGCGCTGGGCATATTCCAGGGTCCTGGCCGCGCCGCCCTCAATCAGAGAAGGAAGTATGGCATCCAGCCACCTTGAAAAGCTGCCCGCGTTGTTGAGCCTGCTGTGGCCGCAAAATGTGACGACCCTTGAAAAGATATGTCAGGCTTTCGGCATCACCCTAGCACAATTGGTTGCCGAGAGGGGAGAGCCGGTGCCCCTGACTGATTCCCAGACGGAGTTGTTGGAACGATGGTCAAGGCTGAGCAAGGAGCAGCAGGCGGTCATCTTTCAACTGCTTGACATCATGTGAAAGGCCGTCATGGGGAAAAGGCATATATGACAAAAAGGACAGTCCACAGATAAATGTCATTAAGTTGCGGTTTCCGGCGCACCAAAGGGGCGGAAATTTGCGGATTTTGGGGATTGGGCGCCCTTTTATTGTTTAGTTTGCCAATATGGTAATGTCAAGTGGGGATAGCGGATGATAGAATAGACCATATATTATAAAGGCGAGATCGGACGGGCCGATTTGGATATCCTCGCTAAAGTCTGCCGCGCACTGGACTGCAGGGTAGAGGACATTTTGGAATACGAGGGACCCGAAGGACCCACCGAACTATAAAGAGAGGCGGCCCGAGCGGGTCCGCTCCTCTGCGTGTTCCTCTACGAAACGTGGATTGCTTCCGCGGGCTTCCTGCGGTAAACTGTGTTCTGAGGTGAAAACAATGGATATCAAACGGAGAAAAGAGCTTTTGACAGCATATAAGGACCGGCATCCCGAGATGGGGGTGATCTCCTTCCGGTGCCGTCCTACCGGCGAGACATTTCTGACCATCGCCTCAGATACCGCCGCGAAATTCAATCGGGTCCGCTTCCAGCTCTCCGCCGGGCAATGCTCTAACAAACGGCTGCAGGAGCTTTGGGCTCAACATGGTGAGGATAGTTTTGAGCTTGGGGTAGCTCAGCGTCTGGAGTATGAGGACCCGGCGGAGGACCATACGAGCGAGCTTGAAACGCTTTTAGAGCTATGCGTGGTTGACAATCCGCAGGCAAATCGGTTTTAGGCCCGGCAAAGAAACGCGGTCAGAGCGGCAGGCCTGGGCGAAAGACAGACCTTCAAAACGCCTCCGAGGGGAGGCGGCACAAGGCACCAATTTCATTGAATTTTTAGATAAAATTCAGTGAAATTGGTGCCTTTTTACATTCCAGGGGATGGCCTATCCTATGAAGCCTTGTCAAAAAGTTGCGAAAAGACGGTAAAATTAGACAAGGAGGAAACAAATCCAATGAGAAACTTGAAGAAGTTCCTCGCGCTGGTCATGGCGATGGTCATGGCGTTCAGCCT
>ERZ808042.260-NODE-260-length-41371-cov-9.230615_pt1 | contig 41371 bp, 41 predicted proteins | sample MGYA00380193_ERZ808042 | MGnify/ENA primary metagenome ERZ808042 (study PRJEB31490, sample SAMN06133401) | mouse gut metagenome | isolation source: M1_2 | host: mice | place: China: Chengdu | collected 2015-05 ...
TTGGCCGTGGATGCGCATGGTATGCCGGTGCGATTCTTTATCACTTCTGGTACCACAGCGGATTGCACAGTTGCAGCGCGGTTGATCGAGGGATTCCGGGCGGAATATCTTCTGGCAGATCGGGGTTATGATACAGATGCAATCATTCTCAAAGCTGCTGATGAGGGCATGATACCGGTTATCCCATCAAAAAAGAACCGAAAACATCCGCGGAAATATGATGAATATCTCTACAAACTCCGCCATCTCGTTGAGAATGCTTTCCTGCTTCTCAAAAGATGGCGCGGTATTGCCACGCGCTACGCTAAAAACGTCGCTTCTTTCACTGCCGCTGTCCAAATCCGCTGTATTGCTATTTGGCTCCTTATTTATTGACGACACCATCTAAAATGCCGATAACTTCTGAGGTATGATGATGCCAGATAGGTAAAGGGGAACATCAAGAAGGAGGAATATGGATGGAGCGTTGGGAACTAGCGGACAATAATCCGCTACTTGTTAGGCGGATTTGGGAGGTTATTGGATATTTGTTGACGCAAGATCACAGGGGAAAGGTGTTTGTTCTTTTCCAGGGGGTTCCAGATTCTGGGAATAGCGTGTTGGGGAATTTTATCCGAGGATGTGTCAACCCGGAGGGTTCAATCTCACTTGACCTACACTCCTTCAGTAAAAATTTCGCACTTGCCGATGTCGTGGGGAAACAGCTCTGTATCGACCTTGACCTTCCTGGTGGTATCATCAACGAACGGGCCGCTAGTTTTTTGAAAAAAATGACAGGAGGAGACCTGTTATCCACCGACGTTAAATACATGTCCCGGATTTCTTTCGTCAACACGACCAAATTGCTCTTTGGCACCAACCACGCCCTATACACAGCTGATGTTGACAGCGCATTTCTGCGCCGTATCGTAGTCATTCCCTTTACCAAGAACATACCCCGGTCGGAACAAGACTTAAATCTCTTAACTCGCCTAGAGGCTGGGAGGGACGCTGTTGTTGTCACAGCCTTGTCCGCCTACTGTGTGCTGCGGGAAAATAAGTACATTTTCTCTGGAAATTTTGCGCTAAACGGCGCTATTGGCGGGACGGAGCAACTATCTGACAAAATTACGAAACTCTTCATCAAGAACTGTGAAGAGGCAATAGACACCTGGACGCCTACGGACACATTCTACGCAAAATTTATCGAAAAATACGCACACTTTATGTGAAAAGACAGAATTTTTCGAACAGATATTATAAAACTAAGGAGGCATAACATGAACGAGCATCTGTACGACCCTAAGGAAATTCCAACCATTTTCGACGTTCCAGAACTTGGGAAATTTCTCGGAATTGGGCGAAATGGTGCATACCAGCTTGTCCGCTCCGGCCGAGTCAAAGCCCTGCGGGTAGGAAGGAAAATCCGAATCCCACGCCACGCTGTTCTCCAATTTTTGGAAGTCGCTGAGCAGCCATGACAAACATTCGGGGATGGAGTTCGCTCCATCCCCCTCCTATTGAAAGGAGAAAAATCAATGTCTAAAAACCGTCACAATGCCGCTGGTTCTGGCACGATCCGCAAAAAAACAGTCTTGCGAAACGGGGCAGGAATTTTCTACAGGCTATCAAAGGCCATCGGTTTGAAACCCTGTTTACAGTCACCCTATTCACCGGAATGCGTGAGGGCGAGATTTTGGGGCTGTGCTGGGACTGCGTAGATTTTGAAAATGGCACCATTCTAATCAACAAACAGCTCCAACATGAGAAAAAGGTGGGAGGTAAGTACATTTTTGCCCACTAAAAAATGATAAGGCTCGACGTATCGCCCCAGCGCCTTGGGTCATGCAAGTTCTGAAACATCATCGAGCTAAGCAGGCAGAGCAAAGGCTGAAAGCAGAACCTGCATGGGGAAATAGCGGTTTGGTGTTTACTAACGGGACGGGTGGGCACCTTGCCATCTATACGGTCTATAGGGACTTCAAAAACATTGTACACTCTATTGGCTGTCCAAATGTTCGTTTTCATGATTTGAGGCATACTTGTGCCGGCTTGCTTTTGAAGAATGGAGTGTCTATGAAGGAGATCCGGGAATGGCTGGGCCACAGCAACTTCTCTACCACAGCAAATATCTATGCTCACCTGGATACCAGCTCTAAAAATACCTCCGCCGCACGGATGAACGAGTCCTTCAGCATCTCCCCTGGTATTCGCCCCGGCCTTTGAAAATTTGAGTGTACAGGAGAGAACTGGAGGAGAGAACCGGCAAAAAGGGCATGAAAAACCCGGCTCCCCAAAACCGGGAAACCGGGCATTTCCAATTGGAGCAAGTGTGCAAAATCGCTATCTGGGGCAGAGGAACGCCCAAATGGGGCCCCCACGAAAGCGCCCTTCAGCTTTCGTGGGGAGAGGAGCCGCAGCAAAATGAGTGAGCGGTGGCTTTTGAAAAAAAGCCGCCGCAAGCGATATGACGCTTGCGGCGACGTGGTGCCGGTGGCCGGACTCGAACCGGCACGCCTCGCGGCGCTTGATTTTGAGTCAAGTACGTCTACCAATTCCATCACACCGGCAGGTGCATTAGGAATGATACCACGTTTTTCGCCGGAATGCAAGAGTTATCCACCCTCTATTTTCCCGAATTTTCTTTCTCGTCCTCCTCCAAGTCCAGATCCGCCACCGTCAGCGCCATTAGGTCCTCCATTTGGGGCAACTCCATAGCCGCCACCCGGTTGGCCTGGCGGGCCACCGCCGCCTCAAACACGTTGCGCACGTCCCGGGCGTTGCCGAAGTTCTCGTCCCGGCGGTCATACATCACCTGAAATGCCTCCGCGGCGGCCCGGTCCGTCTCCTCGTCCAGGGTATACCCGTTCTTTTTGCACACCGAGCGGAAGATCTCCGCCAGTTGTCCCCCGTCGTAGTCCTCAAAGTAGAAGTATTTATTGAAACGGCTCTCCAGTCCGGGATTGGCGTGGATGAAATCCCCCATCAGATCGGTGTATCCCGCCACGATGACAATGAGGTCGTCCCTGTGGTCCTCCATCCCCTTGAGCAGCACCTCAATGGCCTCCCGGCCAAAGTCGTTGGCGTTATCCTGGTTGGCCAAGGCGTAGGCCTCGTCGATAAACAGCACTCCGCCCAGGGCCTTGTCCACAGCCTCCTGGGTTTTGAGGGCGGTCTGGCCCACAAATCCCGCCACCAGGCCGGACCGGTCCACCTCCACCAGCTGGCCCTTGCTCAAAACCCCCACGGCGTGGTAGATTTTGGCCAGCAGCCGGGCCACCGTGGTCTTGCCCGTGCCCGGATTGCCCATGAACACCAGATGCAGGGACATGGGGGGCACCGGAAGCCCCGCCTCCTGGCGCAGCTTTCGCACCTTCACCAAATTAATGAGCCCCTTTACGTCCGCCTTCACCTTGTCCAGGCCGCACAGCCCGTCCAGCTCGGCCAGCAGCTCTTCCAGGGTGGGCTCCTTCTCCGCCGGGGGCTCCCCTTTCTTCTCCCCCGACCCCCGCTCCGGGGCGGGAGACACCGCCTCGTCCTCCGGACGGCCCGTCCTCACCGGCTCGCCGTCGGTGCGGCGGGCCACAAACTCGCTGACGTCCAGCCCGGACTTACCCCCCCCCACCCCGGCCCGGTCGCAGAAGGTGGACAAGGAGTCGGCGCAGGCGTTGACAAATCCCGCCTCCGTCTCGCTCACCTTCCCGTCCACCGCAGCGAACAGCAACAGCATCAGGGTAAAGGTGTCCACAAACCGGCGGCTATGGCTGCGGCCAAGCTCCAGATCGGCCTGCACCAGCCGCCGGAAAAAGCCGGGCAGCACAAACCCTGGGTACTCCTCCACGGCGGAGGCCAGCTCCCAGTAGAGCGCCGTGGGCACCGGGTTTCCCTTGGAATAGATGGCGTTGTAATACTCCACATGCCGGGGCGTCATCCCCTGGTCGGCCCGCCAGACTCCGCAGGCGCACTGGCGCATAAAGCCGTCCGCCTCCCTGCCGAAGGTCACCCGGGCGGCGGGGTCGGCCAGCTGGCGGCGAAAAGCGGTCATCGCCTCATCATATTGCTTGTGAACGGCGGCGGGGGTCATGGGCTGAGACATGGCTGCACGCTCCTTTTTTGATACCGGCCCTCGGGCCGTTTGACTTGTCTGCCATTATACACCCGGACCCCCACAAAAGGCAATAGGCCCGTGAATCCTGTCCCGGCCCGGGCGGGCTCAGGGCCGGAACTCCTGCTGCATCACCCGCTCGTAGTAGCGGATCATCTGGCAGGAAAAAATCAGGCGCTGGCGCAGGCGTGGGTCCTCCAGATCCAGCTTCAAAAGCTCCAGAATCTTGTTTACCTTGTTGATGACGGTATTCCGGTGCATATACACGTCGGCGGCGGTTTTGACCAAGTTTCGGTCATTGATCAGGTAGTGGAACAGCACATCCCGCAGGCTGCTGTTGTGCTCCCGGTCGTACCTGGTGAGGTGGATCACCGCCGGGTGCATCAGATACAGCGGGTCGTCGTTGCCCTCCACCTCCATGTAGCGCTTGACGCACAGGTCGATGACGCAGTACATGCTGTAATCCTCGTGGAAAAAGATCCGCTCCGATGGATCGGTCCGCAGCGCCCGGGCCAGCACCACCGTGCGCTGGGTGAGGTGGAAAACGCTGCGCAGGGAGTCCAGCCTCCGGGTGCCGTTGCTGACGGCCATAAAGCCGTTGTACCGCTCCAGCAGCCCGATCAGCCGCTGGTCCTTGTCCAGGTCCAGCCGGAACACCCGCTCGTCCTGGCTGAGCAGCACCAGAATGCTGCCCTGATACACCGTCATGCCGCTGCCCGGCACAATCTCCCGCAGCCGGGTGAGCAGATAGCGGTAGGGCACGCCCTTCTCCCCCTCAAAGGAGATCACCGCCACCCGCACAAAGGTGCGCACCGGGTCGGGCAGCCGGGTCAGTGCCTCCTGGATCTCCCCGGAGCTGGTGAGCCGCCCCTCCATGATATCCTGCCAGCACTCCCGCAGCGCGCGCACCCCCGCATCGTCCTCTAACCCGCCGCAGAACAGCCGCCAGTCCAGGTGGGCGGCGGCACAGGCGCACAGGGCGTGGACGTCCACGTCCGTCCGGCCGCCGCGCCCCGCCGCCAGCAGGATGCCGTAGGGCTCCTCCTCCCCGTGGGCCAGCCGCCGCCCGTAGAGCACCACATCGGTGCCGGGCACGGCGTACTCCCCCCGCAGGCAGGCCGCCCTGGGCAGCACCCGTTTCATGGTCTCCAGCGGGATGACCCCCACCGCCGCCTGGGCGCTGAGATAGGGAGAGCGCTCCAGCCCGGCGGCGGCCATAACCTGGCCCCCTGGGTCCAGCAGCAGCACGGCGTCCCCCGCCAGCCGGGCGGTGAGGGACACCGCCTCCTGCAGGCTCCCCGCCCTCTCCAGCGTTTGGAATTCCCGCTCCCACCGGGCGGCCTGAGCCCCGGCCTCCGCCAGGGCGTTGTGGACCACCGCCGGGGAGCAGGCGAAAAACACCCCGGCGCATCCCTCCGGCAGGGCGGGCAGTGGGCCGTCCGGCTCCACATCCCCTAGCAGCACCGCCGCCCCCGGCGCGGCCCGCGCCCCGTCCAACAGCACCAGCTCCCGGCGGGACAGCAGGTACACCCGGTCCCCCTCCAGCCGGGACAGGGGGCCGGCGGGCAGCTCCAGCCGGTCCGGCGCCAGGTCCTGCCCCGGGGCCAGGGACACGCCGGCCACATAGGGCTTGAGCTGTTTCATCAGAAAACGCAGGCTTGACAAGGGGTTCCTCCTCTCTCTCGGCGGGACACAGGCGTCCCCTATGGGCAAATGTGCGCATCGCACATATCTGAACACGTTCATTGTACCGTTGAACCAGAAAAAACGCAAGCCCCCTTCTCCGCCTTGCGGGGAGAATTTTTTTGTGCTAATTTGATAATCAGAAGATGCTTTTCATCCCGTTCATCTGCTAAATGACCGATCCCGCCCGGCCGGGACCAAAACAAGGAGGAGAAGATCAGCCATGACAGACAGAGTCAAGCGCATGAAAGAGAGCCTTCGCGTCAACAAGTATCCCCTGTGTGTGGAGATGTTCCGCCTGGCCAACGAGTCCCTGGACCAGACGGGCGGCGAGCCCATGCTGCTGCGCCGCTCCAAGCTCCATGCCCATATTCTGGACAACATCACCATTTTCATCGAGCCCGACGACCTGCTGTGCGGCTCCGGGGCCAGCAAGCCCTTCGGCCTGGAGATGCAGTACGAGTACGGCGTGTGGACAAAGGACGAGGTGGAGTCCCTCAAGAGCGAGATCTATACCATCACCCCCGAGGACGAGGAGGAGCTGTACCGCCTCAACGAGCGCTTCGCGGGCAACGCCCTCAACGCCAACCTGGTGGAGACCATGGGCAAAAGCCTGGGCCAGAACGAGCGGCTGTGGCCCTTCATGAAATCGGGGGCCATCCTGCCCCCCTGGAAGGACAAGACCGGCGGCTCCGGCGGCGGCTTCGCCATGTCGGGCTATGGCCTGGGCCCCGGCTTCTCCCTGGTGTGCGTGGACTACGCCCGCATCCTCAACGACGGCGCCAAGGGGGTCATCGAGGAGGCAAAGCGGTGCCTGGCCGAGCTGCGCTACGACAGCCCCGACGCCATCGAGAAGCGCAACTTCTGGGAGGGCGTCATCATCGTGTTCGAGGCGTGGGTGCGCTTCGCGAACCGCTACGCCGACCTGGCCGAGAAAATGGCCGGGGAGGAGAAGGACCCCGTCCGGGCCGCAGAGCTGCTGGAGATGGCCCGCATCTGCCGCAAGGTGCCCTATGAGCCCGCCGGCTCCTTCCGGGAGGCTATGCAGTCCTTCTGGTTCACCTTCCTGATGATCTGCCCCTCCCCCACCTCCACCGCCGGGCGGTTTGACCAGTACATGTACCCCTTTTACAAGGCGGACATCGACGCCGGGAAGATCACCGACGGCGAGGTGTTGGAGCTGCTGGAGATCATGCGCTGCAAGGTGATGAAGATCAACCGGGTGTCCGGCAAGGCCAACCGGGCCAAGAACGCGGGCATGGCCAAGTGGTACAACTGGACCATCGGCGGGCAGAAGGCGGACGGCTCCGACGCCACCAACGAGCTGAGCTACCTGCTGCTGGAGGCCGCCCGGGACACCCACCTGCCCCACCACACCGTCACCGTCCGGGTCCACCAGGGCACGCCGGAGAAGCTGATGGTCAAGGCCCTGGAGTGCGTCAAGAGCGGCCTGGGCATGCCCGCCTTCCTGGGGGACGAGTCCTACATCAACTTCTTCGCCAACCAGAGCGAGGCCAACCGCCTGCCCATTGAGGACGCCCGGGACTACTGCGCCACCGGCTGCGTGGACGGCAACGTCCCCGCCATCACCCGCACCCAGGTGGCCTGCTTCTTCATCATCCCCCACGCCATGGACATCGCCATGCACAACGGCTACTGCCGCTACACCAAGGAGGACTTCGCCCTCAAGGTGGGCGACGTGACCAAGATGGACACCTTCGAGGAGTTCAAAAACGCGGTGTACGAGGAGATCCGCTACCTGATGGGCATGGCCAACGAGCGCATCAACGTGGAGATGATCGCCGAGCGGGAGCTCTTCCCCGACGTGTTCCGCTCCGCTCTGATGAAGGATGGCGTAAAGGTGGGCAAGGACATGTTCACCCGCCGCTTCGACTTCGAGAACGGGGCCGTGCTGGGGGCCGTGGGCGGCGTCAACACCGGCAACGCCCTGTACGCCATCAAGAAGCTGGTATTCGAGCAGAAGAAATACACCATGGCCCAGCTGCTGGAGGCCCTGGACGCCGACTGGGTGGGCTATGAGGCCATGCAGAAGGATTTCAAGGACCAGCCCAAGTACGGCAACGCCGTCAAGGAGGTGGACGACATGGTGGCGGAGGTCTACAAGCTCCACGCCGACACCTGCCTGTCCCTGCCCTGCGTCTACGGCGACAGCCTGAAGCCCAACGCCATCTCCATCTCCGCCCACCAGCCCGGCGGCGCCCTCACCGGGGCCACCGCCGACGGACGCAAGGGCGGGGAGATCCTGGCCGACGCCTCCCTGTCCCCCGACCACGGGCAGGATGTCAACGGCCCGCTGGCCGTGTTCCGCTCCGCCATGGAGGTGGACCAGGACCCCTATCAGGGCACGCTGATGAACATGAAGTTCCACCCCTCCAACATGAAAACGGAGGACGACCTGAAAAAGCTGGGCTCCCTCATCCGCACCTATCTCACCCACGGCGGCAAGCACATCCAGTTCAACGTGGTGGACCGGGCGGAGATGGAGGACGCCAAGGTCCACCCCGAGGAGCACCCCGAGCTGGTGGTCCGGGTGGCGGGATACAGCGCCTACTTCACCCGCCTGCCCGAGTCCATCCAGAACGAGGTCATCGACCGCACCTCCCAGGAACTGTAAGGCTGTCAGGCGTCCGGCCCCGCCGACCGGGGCCGGGCCCTCCAGATATCAGCACAGGAACCATAAGAACAAGAGAAGGAAGAAAGAGAGGTAAGATTCAATGGCACTGTTTCTATGTATCGCCGCGATCGTCATCTCCATCCTGGTGGGCTGGAAGTTCAAGCTGAACACCGGCATCATCGCCATGGGCTTCGCCTTTGTCATCGGCATCTGCGTGATGGGCATGAAGGCGGGCGACATCATTAAATTCTGGCCCACCACCATCGTGTTCTACCTGCTGTCCATCGCCCTGTTCTTCAACTACGCCACCGAGAACGGCACCATGAACGTGCTGGGCCAAAAGCTACTGTACGCCATGGGCGGCAACGCCAAGCTGGTGCCCTTCGCCATCGCCGCGGTGTCCGCCATCGTGGGCGGCCTGGGCGCGGGCGCGTCCACCCCCGCCATCGTGGGCCCCTTCGCCTTCGTCATGGCCGCCACCGCCGGGGTCAACCCGGTGCTCACCGCCGTGGCCATCACCTTCGGCAACCTGGTGGGCTCCAACAACCCCTATAACGGCTACGGCGGCAGCATCTCCAAAAACCTCATCATGGACAACGGCGTGGACGAGGCCCTCACCATGGACTGGTCGCTGAAGATCTGGTTCAACTGCTGCATCATCACCATCATTGTCATCGTGCTGTTCTACATCTTCCTGAAGGGCCACAAGGCGGAAAAAGTGGCCATGAACCAGAAGCCCCCCGAGTTTAACCCCGTGCAGAAAAAGACCGTCGTCATCCTGGTGGCCGCCTTCCTGCTCATGGTGGTGCCCCCCATCCTGAACACCTGGATCAAGGGCGTGGCCTTCCTGTCCACCCTGAACCAGCTGTGCCAGCCCCAAGTCATCATGATGCTGGGCGCCCTGCTGTGCGCGGCGCTCAAGCTGGGCGACGAAAAGACCGTCATCCGCAAGATCCCCATCAGCACCATCGTTATGATCGTGGGCGTGTACTCCCTGATCCAGGTGGCCGCCGCGGCCGGCCTGGTGGACTTCATCTCCGGCGTGCTGTCCTCCAGCATCCCCAGGTTCCTGGTGCCCGCCGCCATCGTGCTCTTCGCCGCCTTCCTCAGCTTCTTCTCCAGCTCCACCTCCACCGTCATGCCCCTGATGTACCCCATGGTGCCCGCCCTGGCCGCCAGCCTGAGCCTGAACCCCATCGCCCTGTACACCTGCATCTTCTTTGGCGGCCTGGCCACCGCCTGCTCCCCCTTCTCCACCGGCGGCGCGGTGTGTATCGCCGCCAACCCCTACGAGGACCAGAAGGAGCTGCTGTCCAACAAGATGATCGTGGTGGCCCTCATCATCCCCGTCATCACCATCGTGGCCTCCCTGGTGGGCCTGTTCAACATCTTCCCGGCCTGAGCCGCGCAAAAGGCGTCAAACAAGCTCCCCCGCCAGCCGCTGGCGGGGGAGCTCTCCGTTTTCATTCTCAGTTCAGCAGTTTCCGCATCCGCAGGAGGCGCACTCGCCGCCCCCCGCCTGCCGGAGCATCGCGTAGGCCGTTTCCCGTTCCGCCGCCTCCAGGGAGGGAAATCCCATGGCGGTCACAGAGTTTTCCTGAATGCGCCGCACCAGGTCCACCCCCCGCGTCTCCAGGGCCAGGGTGTGCTCCAGCAGAGCGTCCAGGGTGGCCTGGGAGTAGGTCTTCCACTCCCCCAATTGGTAGGTCTCAATGGAGGTCTCCCCCGGTCCCGCCTCACTGGCCAGGAGGGGGCGCCCACCCAGGGCAACGGCGGGAAACTCCCGGCGCAGGCGCTGGGTCTGGGGCAGGAAACGGCCCCACAGCGCGGCAATGAGCCGCTCCTGTTCCCCGCTCAGCGCGGTCAGCTCCCCCTTGAAGTGGGCAAAGCCCTCCGGGTCGGTGTCCGCCATCATCCAGATGTACTTCTCCCGCACCAGGCTGCGCCCCGCCTCCCGGGCGGCCCTCAGGTCCTCCAGATAGCACTGCGCCGCCTGGACGGACCAGGCCCGGAACTGCGCCCCCCGCATGGCCCGGAACATGGCCTCGTTCTCCTGGCAGCCGGCGCGGTCCGCACCGTTCACCATATGGAACATGGGCCATTCCAGCGCAATGAGCTGTTCGATCAATTCGTCTTTTTCCATGGTGTACCTCCTCGCGTTGTCCTGCCGCCCCCCTGGGCCGCGGGATGCTGTCCCCTCCATTATAGCGCGGATTTCGCCCCCGCGCGCGCCTTTTTGGCCCAGCGGCCCAGAATTATGCGTCCCTTACAGGGAACAGGGGCGCGTTTGTGCGATGCGCACACCTTATTCCCCACGTTCAGGCAAAACAGAGCCCCCCGGCGGAAACCGGGAGGCTCTGCTCCTTTTTCGCGCTATTCCGACTGATCGGGCCCGTCCTCCTCGTCCTCAAAGGACAGGGCGAACTTCCCGCCGCACACGGGACAGTCCACCACCCCGGCGGCCAGAGCCTCGTCATCCACCACCAGGTCCTCGCCGCAGGTGGGACAGGGGATTTGGAAGAAATCCTCCTCGCCGTCCTCCTCTTCCAGGCCGTCCAGGCCGTCGTCCTCGCCCTCGTCGTCAAACACGGCCTCCTCCAGGTCGGCCACCGTGTCGCCCAGGGCGTCCAGCTCCTCATCAAACTGGTCCATGGCGGTGTCCATGCCCTCCAGCTGCTGGCCGATCTCCCGCAGCACATCCAGCACCTCGGACAGGACCCGGGCCTCGCCGGACTTTTCAGCGTCCAGCTTCAAGCCGTCGAACAGGCCCTGGATATAGGCCACCTTCTCGGTAATGGTCATGATGAACTCCTTATTTGCACCGCTCAAGATATTCGCCGGTGCGGGTGTCGATGCGGATCTTGTCGCCGGGGTTGATGAACAGGGGCACCTTGATCTCCGCCCCCGTCTCCAGCTTGGCGGGCTTGGTCACGTTGGTGGCGGTGTCGCCCTTCACGCCGGGGTCGGACTCGGTGACCTCCAGCTCCACAAAGTTGGGGGGCTCCACGCCGAACACGCTGCCCTTGTAGGACATGATCTTGCACACCATGTTCTCCTTGACGAACTTGAAATTATCCCCCAGCACGTCCTTGTTGATGGGCACCAGCTCATAGGACTCCGGGTCCATGAAGTAGTACAGGTCGCCGTCGTTGTAGCTGTACTCCATATCCTTGCGGTCCACAAAGGCCTCCTCAAACTTGGCGGTGGGGTTGAAGGAGGTCTCGGTGACGGCGCCGGTGACCACGTTCTTCATCTTGGTGCGCACAAAGGCGGCGCCCTTGCCGGGCTTCACGTGCTGGAACTCGACGACCTGCATCACCTTGCCGTCCATCTCGAAGGTCTTGCCGTTGCGGAATTCGCCTGCGGTAATCATTGCCATTGGTATCGTCCTCCAATATCGAAAATTTATGGTTTGTAAAGAAATAAGTCAATGTATTATACCCTATTCCCCACAGGATTGCAAGAGGTTTTCCGCAAGAGGAGGCGCGGCCGGAGCTGGGAGAATCTAACCCTGCCGGCTGTCCTCTCCGGAGAGGATGACCCGATACCGCTCCCTGCCCTGCCGGAACAGGTCGTTCCCCGCGCTGTCGATGGCCACGGTGAGAGGCAGGTCCTTCACCGTCATGCGCTTCACCGACTCGCACCCCAAATCGTCAAAGGCGATGACCTGGGCCGTCTCGACGCACCGGGCGATGAGCGCCCCCGCCCCGCCCACGGCGGCAAAATAGCACGCCCCGCTCCTTGCGATGGCGTCCACCACCTCCCGGCTCCGCTCCCCCTTGCCGATCATGGCCGCCAGGCCCAGCTCCAGCAGCCGGGGAGCAAAGCCGTCCATCCGCCCCGCCGTGGTGGGGCCGCAAGCCCCCACCGCCATCCCCTGCTGGCCCGGGGTGGGTCCGGCGTAGTAGATGACCGCCCCCTTCAGCGGAAAGGGCAAAGGCTTATGCTCGTCCAGCAGCTGGACCATCCGCTTGTGGGCCGCGTCCCGGGCGGTGTAGATGGTCCCGCTCAGCAGCACCCGCTCACCGGCCCGCAGCTCGGGCAGGCGGGCGGGCAGCTCCTGCGTGCCCAGGCTCAGGGCGCTCACTTCAAGCCCCCCTGCTCCCGGAGCTTCTTGGCCGTCTCGTCCAGCTGAGCCACCTTGTCCGGCACCGTGGTCAGGGCCTGAAGCTGCCCCAGCACCCCGTCCAGCCCGTAGCGCAGCACGCTGTACTCCTCCATCACCCGGCTCAGCCACCGCCGGGTGTCCGCCCGGACCCGCTCCGCCTCCGCCTTGGCCTCGCTCACCGCCGCCTGGGCCTTCTGGTGGGCGTCCAGCTCCACGTTGGCCGCCCGGTCCCGGATCTCCTGATAGCTGGTGGCCATGGGCTCCAGGGCGGCGATCTGGCCTTGAAGGCGCTCCATCTCCTTCTTCGCCACCGCCAGCTTGGACTCCGCCTGGGATAGCTCCCCCCGCAGGCGGCTCACCGTCTGGCTGGACTCAGACAGCGCCGCCCGGGTCCTGGCGGACTCATCCGCCAGCGCGTCGATGCTGGACACCGTCTCCTCCAGCTCCTGAATGCGCCGGTCCGACTTCTCCTGCCGTTTTTGCAGCTCCGCCAGCTCCTGCCGGTGGACGGCGGCCATCTGCTCAATATAGTCCTGCACATCCTGGCGGTTGAATCCCCGCACAGCGGTGCGGAATTGCTGAATGACGGCCATCCCCGCCCCCCCTTTTCTCAAGTCTGTTTTGTCTACTATATCACGATTTTTTCCCGCTGACAATCCTTTTTCTTCCCCCTTTCGCAGCTTGTATTTCCCGCTCGACGCGGAATACTATCCGGGGGGCGGCGGCGCCGGCGCCCTCTCCGCTGGAAATTTAAATAAAATTTACGAAATTATTCCTTCCCCTTTGGGAAAATGTGTGATATTATTTTTGATAGACGCGGGACTCCAGGTCCCGCCGCCTATTTTAACAGAAATGATGTGAGCGTTTTGACAAATTACGACGCCCTGATCGTGGGCGCGGGCTACGCCGGGGCGGTGACCGCCCGGCGGCTGGCAGAGGACGGCGGCAAAAAGGTGCTGGTTCTGGAGCGCCGGGAGCACGTGGGCGGCAACGCCTATGATACACCGGACGAGGAGGATATTGTCATCCACGTTTACGGTCCCCACATCTTCCACACCAACGACAAGCGGGTGTACGACTACCTGTCCCGGTTCACGAAGTGGCGGGACTACCAGCACACGGTGGTGGCCGACCTCCCCGACGGCAAGGGCGGGCGGATGCGCTTCCCCGTCCCCTTCAACCTGGACTCTCTGGAGATCGCCTTCGGCCCCCAGGAGGGGAAACGGCTGGGGGATAAGCTCATCGCCGCCTACGGCCCGGAGAAGAAGGTGACCATCCTGGAGCTGCGGCAGAATCCCGACCCCGAGATCGCCGCCATCGCGGACTATGTGTATGAGCACGTGTTCGTCCACTACACCATGAAGCAGTGGGGCCAGACCCCCGAGGAGATCGACCCCGCTACAACCGCCCGGGTACCCGTGTTCCTGTCCCGGGACCCCCGGTATTTCCAGGACAAGTACCAGGGGATGCCGGCAGAGGGCTACACCCCCATGTTCGAGAAGATGCTGGACCACCCCAACATCACGCTGGAGCTGAACACAGACGCTCTGAACCGGCTGAAGCTGGAGGATGGCAGGATTCTGCTGGACGGCGAACCCTTTGGCGGCACCGTCATCTACACCGGGCAGGCCGACGAGCTGTTCGGCTTCCGGTTCGGCCCCCTGCCCTACCGCACGCTGGACTTTCAGTTTGAGATCCATGGGCGGATGGACGGCAATGACGAGGACGAGTATTTTTACCAGAGCCACGGCACCGTGAACTATACCGTGGATGAGGATTTTACCCGTATCACCGAGTTCAAGCACCTCACCGGGCAGAAGACCCGGTGGGAAACCGCCATTATGAAGGAGTATTCCCGTGCCTACACCGGAGCAGAGGGAGAAATCCCCTACTACGCCATTATCAACCCGGAGAACAACGCCCTGTACGCCAAATACGCCGATCTGGCCGCTCAATACCCCAACCTGCACCTGCTGGGCCGGCTGGCCGAGTACAAGTACTACAACATGGACGCGATAGCGGCGCGGGCTCTGGCCCTGGCGGACGCGCTGGTGTAGGGCGCGTCCGCCCCTACAGACGCTCCCCTATAACATACAAGACAGGAGTTCGATACCAATGGACAAGCTGATTACCTTCGCCGTCCCCTGCTACAATTCCGCGGCCTATATGGACCACTGTGTGGAGACCCTTCTGGCCGCGGGGGAGGACGCGGAGATCATTCTGGTGGACGACGGCTCCACCAAGGACGACACCCCCGCCAAGTGCGACGCCTGGGCGGAGAAGCACCCCGATATCATCCGAGCCATCCACCAGGAGAACGGCGGCCACGGCGAGGGGGTCAACCAGGGCATCCGCCACGCCCGGGGGCTGTACTACAAGGTGGTGGACTCGGACGACTGGCTGGACACCGACGCCCTGGGCAAGGTGATGGCCAAGCTGCGGGAGTTCGCCGCCATGCCCGCCCCGGTGGACCTGCTCATCGCCAACTACGTTTACGAGCACGTGGAGGACAATACCCAAAAGGTCATGGGCTACAAAAACGTGTTCCCCGTGGACCAGATCATCACCTGGGACTCCATCCGCCGCTTCCGCGCCTCCCAGTACCTGCTGATGCACTCGGTGATCTACCGCACCCAGCTTCTGAGGGACTGTGGGCTGGAGCTTCCCCGCCACACCTTTTACGTGGACAACATCTTCGTCTACCAGCCCCTGCCCTTTGTCAAGACGCTGTACTATATGAATCTGGACCTGTATCGCTATTTCATCGGTCGGGCGGACCAGAGCGTCAATGAGTCGGTGATGGCCGGACGCATCGACCAGCAGGTCCGGGTCACCAAGCAGATGATCGACGCCCACGACGTGCTGGCCCTGAAATCCGTCCAGCCCAAGCTGGGGCGGTATATGCTGGGCTACCTGTCCATGATGATGTCCATCTCCTCCATTTTCGCCGTCATCGCGGACACGCCGGAGGCCCTGGGCCTGCGCACCGAGCTGTGGGAGTACCTGCGCAAAAAGGACCCCGCCCTCTACCGCCGCTGCCGCTACAAGGTGACCAACGTGGGCACAAACTTCCCCGGCTACCAGGGGCGGAAGCTGTCGGTGCAGCTCTACCGGATGGCACAGAAGATCTACAAATTCAACTGATAAAGGAGAAAGAGCCATGTCCGTACAGACCATTACCAAGGAAAATTTTGACGAGCTGGTGCTCCAGTCCGACAGGCCCGTGCTGGTGGACTTCTGGGCGCCCTGGTGCGGCCCCTGCCGCATGGTGTCCCCCATCGTGGACCAGATCGCGGAGGAGCGCGCCGACATCGCCGTGGGCAAGGTGAACGTGGACGAGCAGCCCGAGCTGGCCATGCAGTTCGGCGTGATGAGCATCCCCACCCTGCTGGTGTTCAAGGGGGGCCAGCTGGCCCAGAAGGCGGTGGGCGCCCGTCCCAAGGAGGACCTGCTGAAGCTGCTGGACTAAACGCCGAAAAAGGCAGAGCCTTTCCCGGCGGGGGATCTCGGCCCGGCTGCGGGTGCGAACTCCGCGAGGCTTTTTCTGGGCCGCCCCGGCGGGGCGGCCCTTGCTTTTTCTCAAAAATCTGCTATACTGTGGTCTATTGAGGTCCGCGCCGCATAGAATGGAGCGGCAAATCCAACAGACCGCATATCAATAGGAGGTCATCCATCTTGTCCGACGACCCATTCTTACCGAAATTGCTTTTACTGGTCATACTCATCCTCATCAACGCCTTCTTCGCCGCGGCGGAGATCGCCGTCATCTCCCTGTCCGAGACCAAGCTGCGCCGCCAGGCCGAGGAGGGGGACAAAAAAGCGGAAAAGCTGCTCAAGCTCACCCAGGCCCCCGACCACTTCCTGTCCGCCATCCAGATCGCCATCACCCTGGCGGGGTTCCTGTCCTCCGCCTTCGCCGCCGACAGCTTCTCCGACCCGCTGGTGAAATGGCTGGTGGAGCAGAAGGGGGTCACCGCCCTGGACCCTCACGCCCTCAACAACATCATGGTGGTGCTCATCACCATCGTGCTGTCCTATTTCAGCCTGGTGCTGGGGGAGCTGGTGCCCAAGCGCGTCGCCATGAAAAAAACGGAGGGGGTGGCCCGGTTCACCCTGGGCCCGGTGTGCGCGGTGGCCTCGGTGTTCCGGCCGGTCATCTGGCTGCTGTCCAAGTCCACCAACGGCGTGCTGCGGCTGCTCCACATTGACCCCAGGGCCGACCAGGAGGACGTGAGCGAGGACGAGATCCGCATGATGGTGGACCTGGGCGAGGAGCGGGGGGCCATCGAGTCCTCCGAAAAGGAGCTCATCGAGAACATCTTCGAGTTCAACAACACCACCGCCGAGGACGTGATGGTCCACCGCACCGACATGGTGATGGTGTGGCTCCAGGACACCGCCGAGGACGTGCTCAGCACCATTCTCTCCTCCGGCCGCTCCCGTTTCCCCGTCTGCGAGGAGGACGCGGACCACATCGTGGGCATCCTCAACACCCGGGACTTCCTGCTCAACGCCCAGGAGGAGACCCCCAAGCCCTTGGCGGAGCTGCTGCGCCCCGCCTACTTCGTGCCCGAGTCCGTCCGTACCGACGTGCTTTTCCGGGACATGCAGAGCAAAAAGGTACATATGGCCATCGTGGTGGACGAGTACGGCGGCACCTCGGGCCTGGTGACCATGGAGGACCTGCTGGAGGAGATCGTGGGCAGCATCTACGACGAGTTCGACCCGGTGGAGGAAAAGGACATCGAGGAGGTGGAGCCGGGAGTGTGGAAGGTGTCCGGCTCCTGCGAACTGGAGCGGGTGGCCCAGGCCCTGGACGTGGAGTTCCCCCAAGAGGAGGAGTCCGACACCCTGGGCGGGCTGGTATTCGCCCAGCTATCCGTCATCCCGGAGGACGGGGCGCAGCTGGCGGTGGACGCCTGCGGCCTGCGCATCCGGGTGCGCAGCTTTGCCGACCGCCGGGTGGAATGGGCCCTGGTGTCCAAGCTGGAGTCCGCCCCGGAGGCGGAACAAGACGATTGAGACTGAGACGGAGCGCCCCGCGCTCCGTCCTTTTTTGCCCAAACTTCCCCGTCCCACCCCCGAAAAGTTCGGCACATTCTGCAAATTTTTGGAGAGCGTCTTGACATTTCCTCCGTTTTGGATATGATGTGGGTGGAATCAGAAGAGTCAACATATCGTGTTTTCAGAAATGGAGGAAAACAATATGAGAAAAACAAAAATCATCTGCACCCTTGGCCCCGCTTCCGACAGCGAGGAGGTCATGGAGCAGCTTATTTTGGCCGGTATGGACGCCGCCCGCTTCAACTTCTCCCACGGCACCCACGAGACCCACGGCGCCCTGCTCACCCGGTTCAAGCGGGTGAGGGACAACCTGGGCCGGCCCGTGGCCACGATTCTGGACACCAAGGGCCCCGAGATCCGCATCCGCTCCTTCGGCTGTGACCGCGTCGAGCTGAGCGACGGGGACCCGTTCACCCTCACCACCCGGGAGGTGGAGGGCGACGCCAGCCAGGTGTCCGTCACCTACGCCAACCTCCACCAGGAGCTCCAGAGCGGCTGCCACGTGCTCATCGACGACGGGCTGGTGGATCTGGAGGTGGAGGAGATCAGCGGCCAGGATATCCATTGCAGGGTGGTCACCGGCGGCCCCCTGTCCAACCACAAGAGCATCAACATCCCCGGCGTGTCCATCGCCCTGCCCGCCCTCACCGACAAGGACAAGGACGATCTGCGCTTCGCCGTGGAGAACGACTTCGACTTCGTGGCCGCCTCCTTCGTCCGCCGCGCCTCCGACGTGGCGGAGATCCGCGCCGTCCTGGACCAATTCGGCGGTCAGGACGTGGGCATCATCGCCAAGATTGAGAACCGGGAGGGCGTGGACAACCTGGAATCCATCGCCAACGCCGCCAACGGCATCATGGTGGCCCGGGGCGACCTGGGGGTGGAGATCCCCGCCTATGAGGTGCCGGTGCTCCAGAAGAAGATGATCAAGTCCGCCATCCACAAGGGCAAGGTGGTCATCACCGCCACCCAGATGCTGGACTCCATGATCCGCAACCCCCGGCCCACCCGTGCCGAGGTGTCCGACGTGGCCAACGCCGTATTCGACGGCACCAGCTGTGTGATGCTCTCCGGCGAGACCGCCTCCGGCAAGCACCCGGTGGAGGCCCTGCAGACCATGGTGAGCATCGTGGAGGCCGCCGAGGGGGGCACCGACTACTGGAAGCGCTTCCGCGGCACGGTATTCGACCACACCAGCAGCATCTCCGACGCCATCAGCCACACCAGCTGCCTGACCGCCATGGACCTGGGGGCCGCCGCCATTCTCACTCCCACCCAGTCTGGCTACACCGCCCGGATGATCTCCCGGTTCCGCCCGGGGTGCGCCGTGGCCGCCCTCGCCACCGAGGAGCGGGTGCGCCGCCAGCTGGCCATCTCCTGGGGCGTGGTCCCCTTCCTGTCCGGCACGGTGGACTCCACCGACCGGCTGTTCTCCCTATGCGTGGACACCGCCAAAAAGGAGGGGCTGGTCCAGTCCGGGGACACGGTGGTCATCACCGCCGGCGTGCCGTTGAGCAGCAGCGGCACCACCAACCTCATCAAAGCGCAGGTCGTGAAATAAGCACAGCGGCGGCACGGGGGCCATCTCCTGCCGCCGTTTTTTTCTTGCGGCAAATCGGGCAATGTGTTAAAATAGGGGTATCTCATCTACACCTTCAGGAGGCGCGTTTTCTTGAACATCTTTGATATCATGGGCCCCGTCATGGTGGGCCCTGTTCCCCAGCGGCCGTGCCGCCGGGGGCCCCTTTTGATTTCACATCCTCGGGCGGAATAAATCCGCCCTGCGGCAAGTTTTTTGCTTCGCGAAAAAGCTTGTACGCCGCTCACGCGGCGGCGCTTCGCGCTTACGGACGGCCCATATCCGTCCGCAATACTGGAAAGGTGGTGCTTTTTTGAACATTTTCGATATCATGGGCCCGGTGATGGTGGGCCCGTCCTCGTCCCACACCGCAGGAGCGGCCCGCATCGGCTTCATCGGGCGCAAGCTGCTGGGCTTCCAGCCCGCCAGGGCGGATATCGGCCTCCACGGCTCCTTCGCCGCCACCGGGCCGGGCCACGGCACCGACAAGGCCATCGTGGCCGGCCTTCTGGGCATGGGCCCCGACGACCCCCGCATCCCCTTCAGCCTCCAGTTGGCTAAGGAAGCGGGGCTGGAGGTGAACGTCCACCCCGTCACCCTGCGGGACGCCCACCCCAACACCGCCGTCATGACCCTCACCGGCTCCCGTGGGCGCACGGTGGTGGTGTCCGCCTCCTCCCTGGGGGGCGGGCGCATCCGGGTCAACTCCATCGACGGGCTGGAGGCCGCCTTCTCCGGCGACCTGCCCACCCTGGTCATCCGGGGCAGGGACGAGCCGGGGGTGGTGTCCGAGGTCAGCGCCTGCCTGGCCCGCAAGGGGGCCAACATCGCCACCATGCAGCTCTACCGGGACCGCCGGGGCGGGCTGTCCGTCACCGTCATCGAGTGCGACCAGCCGGTGGGCGAGGACATTTTGGAGGACATCGACCTGCTGGGCGGCGTGGTGCGCTGCATCTATCTGAATCTGGAGGAGGGCTGAGATATGTTTGGCTCTGTGCAAGCTCTGCTGTCCGCGTCGGCGGACAAGCCTCTGTGGGAGGCCGTGCTGGACGACGACTGCCAGGACCGGGATGTGCCCCGGGAGGACAGCCTGTCCAAAATGGCCGCCCTGTGGCGGACCATGAAGCAGTCCGTGCTGGACTACGACCCCACCCGCCGCTCCCCCTGCGGCCTGTCCGGGGGACAGGGGGCCCAAATGGCCGCCCTGGACCGCTCCATCTGCGGACCCTTTATTCAAGAGGTCATCTCCACCGCCCTGAAGCTGGGGGAGCACAACGCCTGCATGGGCCGCATCGTGGCCGCCCCCACCGCCGGGGCCTGCGGGGTGCTGCCCGCGGCGCTCATCCCCCTCCAGCGCAGGGAGCGGCTCACCGACGAGCAGATGGTGAAGTGCCTGTACGTCTCCGCCGGGTTCGGCCAGGTCATCGCCACAAAAGCCTCCATCTCCGGGGCGGAGGGGGGCTGTCAGGCGGAGGTGGGCTCCGCCTCCGGCATGGCCGCCGCCGCCCTGGTCCACGCCCGCGGGGGCTCTTCCCGGCAGATGGCCGCCGCCTGCGCCATGGCATTGCAAAACGTGCTGGGGCTGGTGTGCGACCCGGTGGCCGGGCTGGTGGAGGTCCCTTGTGTCAAGCGCAACGTGATGGGGGCGGTGAACGCCCTATCCTGCGCCGATATGGCCCTGGCGGGGCTGGACGGGGGCATCCCCTGCGACGAGGTCATCGACGCCATGGGGGCGGTGGGCCGGGCCATGCCCACCGCCCTGCGGGAGACCGGGGAAGGGGGCCTTGCCGCCACCCCCACCGGGCGGAAGATCGCGGAGGGTCGGTAAATCCGTCCATCTTAAGAAAGGGTGAAGAATAGCCCGCCGCCCTTGCCGCTCCCCTGGGAATGCTTTATAATCGACCACGTCAAAACGATGATACGAGGTGGTCTCCATGAGGCGAATGGCGATGATGGCGCTGGTCTGTGTCCTGCTGGCTGGACTGGCCGGGTGCGGCAAAGCCGGTACTCCCGCCCAGTATGACATGGAGGGGATCGCCTATCTGGCCTTCTCCGACATCGACTCGGTGTGTGAAGACCCGGCGCTGACTCAAGCGGGCCGGGACCTGCTGTCCGCCCAGGGGGACGGACTGCTGCTCTCCTATGTGGTGGACAGCGCCATCCTTCTCACCCCGGAGGAGCTGGGAGACTTTGACCACCTGGTGATGGTCAGCCCTCAGTGGGTGGAGCGGTTTGGCCGCCCGGACAGCCTCCGGCCGGTGGAGCTGGACAGTCTGTCCGCCGGGATGCGGAGCTTTCTGGAGGACCAGATGCCCATTTTGACCGCCGACGGGAGCGTCCTGCCTGACGGCGTGGGCCTATACCGCTATGAGGGCGGCCTGTTTGCCTTCCCCTCCGGCGTGACCCTGGGCTGGGCCAATCCGGTCACCGCCCAAAATCCGTTGGTCATTCTGGTGGACCGCCCCGCCCAGGCCCTCAATCCCAAAAGCTGCGCGCTCCCCCTGGTCTCCTCCGGCAACCTCCTGTTCCCGGACCGGGAGAAGCTCCAAAGCGCGTTTTCCGTCAGCGGGCTGGAGGATTACGCGGAAATTCAGACACTGGAGAACATGAGCCCTTGATTGGGGCACCTCAGACAAACGACAGCAAAGCAGGCGGGCGCCCATGCCCGCCTGCCTTTTTCCCACCCGCTGTCAATTGACAGCGGGCCCTCCTTCTGGTATACTTACCGGAACAGGGTGATGTACGCGGCCTAGAGCTTTTTCAGGTCGGACATCACCCCGTTGACCATCATCCCCGGCACCCAGCCGGTGATGAAATCCCGCAGCTGCTCCAGCGTCACCGTCCGGGCCGCTCCCTGCAGCGGGTGCTTGGCCAGCATGGGGATGCGCTTTTGGAACACCGCCCGGCTCTTCGGGTTGTCCCACAGCTCGCCCAGCGTGATCTGATTGCCCCGCAAGTCCATAAAAATCACCTCCGGAGCCATACTATGCGCCGGGGGGCGCGGACTGACATGGTTTTTTTGACAAATGCGGCCCGCCGTACAGGAAAGGAGTCCCTATGGCAAAACGCGACAAAAAACAGCTCAAGGGCCAGGAGTGGCGGCACATCGAAAACAAAAAGCTGGTCTACACCGTGTATTTCATCCTCCGGCTGTCGGTGCTGCTCATGCTGGTGGCCCAGTTCTTCAACCGGAACTATGAGAACGTGCTTTTGTGCGTGCTCACCCTGGTGCTGTTCATGCTGCCCTCCGCCTTTGAGCGGCGGCTGCATATCGACCTGCCCGACACCCTGGAGGTCATCATCCTCCTGTTCATCTACGCCGCCGAGATCCTGGGGGAGATCAGCGACTACTACATCCAGTTCCCCTACTGGGACACCATGCTCCACACCATGAACGGCTTTTTGTGCGCCGCCATCGGCTTCGCCCTGGTGGACATTCTGAACCGGGAGGAAAAGGTGTCCCTCCACCTCTCCCCCTTCTTCATGGCGGTCACCGCCTTCTGCTTCTCCATGACCATCGGCGTGCTGTGGGAGTTTTTTGAGTTCTCCATGGACCAGTGGCTGCTCTTCGACATGCAGAAGGACACCGTCATCCACACCATCTCCACCGTCAACCTGGACCCCAGCCACGGCACCGCCGCCGTGGTGGTCAAGGGCATCCAGGACGTGGTCCTGGTGCTGGAGGACGGCACCCAGATGCCTCTTGGCCTGGGCGGCTACCTGGATGTGGGCATCATCGACACCATGAAAGACCTGTTCGTCAACTTCATCGGCGCGGTGGTGTTCTCCACCATCGGCTACTTCTATGTGCAGGGCCGCGGAAAGGGAAATTTTGTCACTCGGTTCATCCCCCGCTTACAGCGCAGACCCTCCGCCCAGCCCGCAGCCACCCGCGAGAGCGGCTCCGAGCCGGAAAAGCCTGAATAGTCCGCCGCTCTCCGGGGCATACTCCCCTTTGTATTCGATAGGACTCAGGATACAAGGAGGTAACGACTATGATGAACCAGACCAACCCCAGCATCAAGTGCTCCGTGAACAGCTGCACCTACCACAAGGACCAGCGCTGCACCCTCAACGAGATCCAGGTGGGCCACTGCCAGAACAGCGTGTGCACCTGTGGCGAGACCGAGTGCGCGTCCTTCAAGCTGGGCGACCACGGCACCAATTGTGGATGTCATTGACAACCCCCGCGGAAACGGGAAGGGCCTCTGCCCTTCCCGTTTCTTGATAATTCCGCCAAAAACCGGCCCAAAACCGCCTCAACTTTGTCTGAGTAGCGAAATTTTCAGGACAGGCCGCATTTTACATTGACAAACCTCCCGCAAAAGGATATGATAACTTCAATACGCTAAATTATGCGTTTGGAGAGAACCGCGGAGCATGGCTCGTCCTGTGTCGGACGCGGCTGTGCTTTTTTGTATCGAAGGAGGTTTCCCTATGTTGATGAGAGGGTCCCAGATCGTCATGGAGTGCCTGCTGGAGCAGGGCGTGGACACGGTGTTCGGCTATCCAGGCGGCACCATTTTAAACATCTACGACGAGTTCGAGCTCCACGGCTACAAGGAGAAAATCCACCACTACCTCACCGCCCATGAGCAGGGCGCGTCCCACGCCGCCGACGGCTACGCCCGGTCCACCGGCAAGGTGGGGGTGTGCTTCGCCACCTCCGGCCCCGGGGCCACCAACCTGGTCACCGGCATCGCCACCGCCTACTACGACTCCTCCCCGGTGGTGTTCATCACCTGCAACGTCAGCGAGAACCTGATCGGCAAGGACTCCTTCCAGGAGGTGGACATCACCGGCATCACCATGCCCATCACCAAGTGCAATTTCCTGGTGAAGGACGTCAACGAGCTGGCCGACGTGATCCGGGAGGCCTTCGCCATCGCCCGCTCCGGCCGCCCCGGTCCGGTGCTGGTGGACATCGCAAAAAATGTCACCGCCATTCAGGGGGAATATGAGTACCTCCCCGTGGCGGAGCACCCCAACCACGGGCGGCTGGCCACCCTGCTGCGCCGGTCCAACCGGGATTTGAAAAACCCCGAGCCCAACCGGGAGGACATCGAAAAGCTCCTGGAGCTCATCGCCCAGTCCCAGCGCCCCATGGTGCTGGTGGGGGGCGGCGTGATCCGCTCCAAGGGGGCGGTGCCGGAGTTTCGCAAGTTCATCGAGACCCTGGACGCCCCGGTGGGCTCCACCATCATGGGCGGCGGCGCCTGCCCGGGCAATCACCCCCTGTTCACCGGCATGGTGGGGATGCACGGCTCCCACGCCTCCAACATGGCCACCGCTGAGTGCGATCTGCTCATCGCCATCGGCTGCCGGTTCTCCGACCGGGTGGCCACCGACCCCGCCTCCTTCGCCAAAAACGCCAGGATCGTCCATATCGACATCGACCGGGCGGAGATCGACAAAAACGTCAAAACCTTCCACCACATCATCGGGGACGCCCGGCGGGTGCTGGAGCTGCTCAATGAGAAGCTGCCCCGGCACGACTATACCGCCTGGAAGGCCCAGGTATTCTCCCGCAAGGAGCTGCCCCTGAAAAAGGACGATATCCTCCACGCCCACGAGGTCTTGGAGACCATCTCCGACCTGACCGGCGGCGACGCCATCATCGCCACCGACGTGGGCCAGCACCAGATGTGGTCCTGCCAGTATTACCACTTCTCCCGGCCGGGGCAGCTGCTCACCAGCGGGGGCTTCGGCACCATGGGCTTCGGCTTGGGGGCCGCCATGGGGGCCAAGGTGGGCAACCCGGACAAGGTGGTGGTCCACTGCACCGGGGACGGCTGCTTCCGCATGAACTGCCATGAGCTGGCCACCGTGGAGCACTACCACATCCCCGTCATCACCGTCATCTTTGACAACCGCACCTTGGGCATGGTCCGCCAGTGGCAGAACCTGATCTACGACAAGCGGTTCTCCCAGACCACCCTGGACCGGGGCCCCGACTTTGTGAAGCTGGCCGAGGCTTACGGCCTGAAGGGCTTCCGGGCCAAGACCCAGGCCGAGTTTGAGTCCGTTTTCCGGCAGGCGCTGGAGGCGGGCTGCGGCTGCGTCATCGACTGTGCCATCGACATGGACGCCATGGTCCACCCCATGGTGAACGGCGGCACCCCCGTCACCGATTTCTTACTTCACTGAGGAGGGAGAAAAGCCATGAATACCATCGTCAAGCGCCACACCCTGTCCGTGCTGGTGGAGAACACCGCCGGCGTGCTCAGCCAGGTGTCCCGGCTGTTCTCCCGCAAGGGCTACAACATCGAGTCCCTGGCGGTGGGCACCACCGACGACCCGGCGGTGTCCCGCATCACCATCGAGGTGCTGTGCGCCGAAACCCAGATTGACCAGATCATCAACCAGCTGCGCAAGCAGTTCTCCGTCTACTCCGTGCGCCTGCTGCCCCCGGAGCAGTCCATCCGCCGGGAGCTGGTGCTCATCAAGGTGAAGGCGGAGAGCCGTGAGGTGCGCAACGAGGTGATCCAGATCGCCAACATCTTCCGGGCCGCCATCATCGACGTGTCCACCCAGAGCCTGACCCTGGCCATCATCGGCCAGGAGTCCAAGGACGACGCGCTGGAAAAGCTGCTGGCGGAGTTTGGCATCCTGGAGCTGGTGCGCACCGGCATGGTGGCCCTGGAGCGGGGCGAGGCCACCATCCGCAACAACGCCAGCAACAAGGAGCGGGAGGAATTCGACCTGGGCAAGAATATCCTGTAAGCCCCGCTCCATCGCGCCAAGTGGCGCGTACAAGCGTTTTGCCGCAGGCAAAACCTTGAAATCGACGGGATTCACTCCCGGCGATTTGAGATCAATCTCGGGGTCCCCGCCGCGCCTGCGCGGTGGGGCGCGGGAGGAGTTCGACCTGGGCAAAAATATCTTGTAAGGCTCCACAGGGCAACCTGTGTTGAAAATAAATCACCATCCATAAGAAAGGGGACGATCAACGATGAAAAACGATGTGAACGCGCTCCCATCAGCCAAACGGAGGGTGTTTTCCCATTAGCCCTCCGACACAAAGGAGGAACTATGGATTTGATTGCCCTGCAAAAAGTAGATGAGTCAAACTTCATCGCCTGCTTCAACCTAAACTTACGAGAGGGACAGGAGGAATTCGTGTCCCACCCCATCCGTAGCCTGGCCCAGGCCTACGTCTACTACAAACAGTGCACCCCCTTCGCCGTCTGCCTCAGCGGCGAGGTGGTGGGCTATGTCATGGTCATCTATGACTATGATGAGGAGACCTATAATATCTGGCACCTGATGATTGACAGGGAGCACCAGGGGAAGGGATACGGCCGGGCCGTCATGGGGCTGGCCCTGGCGTATATCCGCACCAAACCCTTTGGGCGTTCCAGCCGGGTGCTTCTGACGGTCAGCCCGAACAACCACACCGCCTGCGGGCTCTACCGGTCGCTGGGCTTTTCTGAGACGGGCCGCTCCGATGAGGACGAGGTGGAGCTGGGCCTGACGCTGGACTGACACAGCCCAGCGCGCCCGCTTTTCTCGAAATTGTATCACGGTTATCATTCTTTTTGCTGCCGTCGTGTTATAATGTCTGAAACGCATCCCATTGACTTCAATTTCAAGATACAAGGAGTGTTTTACCATGGCAAAGATGTACTATGAGAAGGACTGCGACCTGAGCTGGCTGAAGGGCAAGAAGATCGCCATCATCGGCTACGGCTCCCAGGGCCACGCCCACGCCCTGAACCTGAAGGACTCCGGCTGCGACGTGTGCGTGGGCCTGCGGGAGGGCTCCAAGAACTGGGCCAACGCCGAGAAGGCCGGTCTGGCGGTCAAGACCGTCCCCGCCGCCGCCCAGTGGGCGGACATCGTGATGATGCTCATCAACGACGAGGTCCAGGCCGAGGTCTATAAGAAGGACATCGCTCCCTACATGACCGAGGGCAAGGCCCTGGCCTTCGCCCACGGCTTCAACATCCGCTACCAGCAGATCGTCCCCCCCGCCGGGGTGGACGTGTTCATGGCCGCCCCCAAGGGCCCCGGCCACACCGTGCGCTCCACCTATGTCGCCGGTAAGGGCGTGCCCTGCCTGGTGGCGGTGGAGCAGGACGCCACCGGCCACGCCTACCAGATCGCCCTGGCCTATATCGCGGGCATCGGCGGCGCCCGCGCCGGCGTGATGGAGACCACCTTCCACGACGAGACCGAGACCGACCTGTTCGGCGAGCAGACCGTGCTGTGCGGCGGCGTGGTGGACCTGATGCGCTGCGGCTTCGAGGTGCTGGTGGAGGCCGGGTACGAGCCGGAGAACGCCTACTTCGAGTGCATCCACGAGATGAAGCTCATTATCGACCTCATCAACAAGGGCGGCGTGGCGGCCATGAACTACTCTATCTCCGACACCGCCGAGTTTGGCGAGTATGTCAGCGGCCCCCGGGTCATCCCCCACGAGGAGACCAAGGCCCGTATGCGCGCGGTGCTCTCCGACATCCAAGACGGCACCTTCGCGGGCAAGTGGATTGCCGAGAACAAGAACGGCCGCACCTTCTTCAACTCCAAGCGGGCTCAGCTCAAGAAGCACCAGATGGAGCTCGTGGGCGGCGAGCTTCGCAAGAACATGATCTGGGGCGGGGATTCCGACCTCGATACTGCCTCCAACTAAACCGGGGTCCCCGCAAAGCCGTCCCTCAGGCTTTGTGGGGAGAGGAGCCGCAGCGAAATGAGCGAGCTTTCGCCACAGGCGGAAGTGAGGGAGCGGTCCGCGTCAAGCGAGGTGCCGCAACAAAGTATTTATGTACCACAGGACTGTGACTGTAAAAGGCCACAGTCCTACTTTTTTAGGCCGTTTTTTGATTTCTGTGCCACTGTCCTCTGCCGCCCCCGGCTTCACAGAGGTCGTCAGCGATGTCGATGATCCCAGCGGCCTTGTAGTAAATCTCAATCTTTTGCTTACGGTGCCCACTGCTCTTGCCGGGAGCGTGGACGATGATCTTGTCAACCAGTTCGTTCAGCATTTCCACCGTCAGTTTATCCGGGTCGGTATACTTGCGGACGCTTTTTAGGCAGTGTTCACATAAGCACATCAACAATGAGAGCAAAATAGACAAAAGCCAAAAAGATAATATCCAGTTTGTCATAACGGGTGAAAATGCGGCAAAATCGCTTGATGCGGCGAAAAAGCCTCTCAACCTGATTGCGCTGTTTGTATAGCTTTTTATCATAGTCCCAAGGATCTTTGCGATTACTTTTTGGTGAAACAACAGGTATATAGCCAAGCTCTACTGCCAAAACTCTCGTCTCATCCCCTTCGCAGGCCCGATCCATCAGAAGGTAAACCGGATGATCCGCCGGACCGAGCTGCCGCAAAAAAGCACGGCCTTCAGGGCCATCTCCACGGTTTCCGGCAGACAGCGAAAAGATTACCCCATCTCGATCAGATGCGGCGACCGTATGAAGTTTGGTGTTCCACCCGCCTCGTGTTCTTCCGACAGCTTGCGCTCCGTTTTTTCAATGCACCCATTTCCCACTACGTACAACGCCGCATTCAATACATCCAGATTGCTGATTTTTGCTGGTTTCCGCTGTTTCGGAAAACATTCTGCGATTTGCTCGTATTGTTCTTCCTTCAGTTCTATTTTCCTATTATAGCATATCTTCCCTTAACAAGAGCACACAAGGATGGAAAACATGGATTTTCACTTTACCGCAGAAGAACAAAAGATGATTGACCAAATCCATGAATTTGCAGTCAATGAGGTGGCCCCTTTAGCGGCGGAATTAGATGAACAAGAACGGTTTCCTGCGGAAGCACTCAAACGGTTGAGCGAGATGCACATGATGGGCGTATGCTATCCCAAGGAAGTCGGCGGAAGCGGTCATTCTTACCTGACCTACATAGCCATGGTTGAAGAACTGGCCAAGTATTGTGCCACGACCTCTATCATGTTCGCAGCGCATCATTCTTTGGGCGCATATGCGCTTTCTGTGCTGGGAACGCCAGAGCAGAAAAAGAAATATCTCGTTCCTCTGATGAAAGGGGAAAAGCTCGGCGCGTTTGGTGCAACAGAACCCGGCGCAGGCAGTGATTTGGGTGGGCAACAGACAAGGGCTGAGGATATGGGCGACCATTGGTTGATAAACGGCTCCAAAATCTTCATTACCAACGGTTACTATGCAGACATCTATTTTATCAGCGCGGTTACAGACCCAAGCCAGAAAAGCAGAGGGATTTCTGCCTTTATTGTAGAAAAGGGAACCCCCGGCTTTTCCTTCGGGAAGAAAGAAAAGAAGATGGGTATTCGAGGCTCCGCAACCTATGAACTGGTATTTCAGGATTGCAAAATTCCCAAAGAAAACCTGCTGGGCGAACTGGGCAAAGGCTTCAAAACCGCGTTGACCACACTGGACGGGGGACGGATCAGCGTAGCGGCCCAGGCAGTCGGAATTGCCCAAGGCGCTATTGACTGCTGCAAGAAATATGTAACAGAACATATGCGGGGAGATCAAAGGCTTTCTCAATATCAGTATACCCAGTTTCAGTTAGCCGATATGCAAACAAAGGTGGATGCCGCCCGGTTGTTAGTCCATCGTGCGGCACAGGCCAAACAAAACAATGAACCCTATGCACAGTATGCAGCCATGAGCAAACTGTTTGCGGCGGAAACCGCCGTTGACACCACCCGGCGTTGTATCGACCTTGTTGGACTGGATGGCGTTTCAAGTAAATATCCCTTTGAGCGTTTCATGCGCGACGCAAAAATCACCGAAATTTACGAGGGAACAAGCGAAGTCCAGCGCATGGTCATTTCTTCGGCTATGGGGATTAAGTGAGCGAGTAGTCCCTCTCAAATGACGGCATATAAAAAAACCGTTGTTTTGAGGGAGCTATATCTTTGCGTCCTGACAAAAGTGGAAACGTAACGGCGGTTTTGAACAATGGATTTCAAGACCGCCGTTTCCTTATGACTGACACGGCGGAAAAAGGAGGTTAAGCCGTGTCTTTTTATATTCCCCGCCCCCCTGACCTGTCAAAAAAAGCCCGCCCCCTCTAAAGGGTAGCCCTACCCAAAACTGCGAAAATTGTAATATCCTGTCGCCCCGGTACGTCCGTATAGCCTTGCGCTGTGCGGGCGTTTTTCTATCCTGGCGGCGCCTCTGGACACGGTGTCCAGAGGCCCGCTGCCGCTCCCCGCCCCTCCATTTCGATCTGTCCCTTTCCGCCAATATCGAAATGGAGGTTACATATGACAACCATCAAATTGAAGCGTTACTACCCCTATCTGACCGAAAATATCACGCTGGAAGTATCGGATGAAATCGCCGTCGTTCTTTCCACTGGGGGCCGTCTGTGTGACAGCTACAAGTGCCGCAAGCGGGAACATAAAGAGTGCTCCCTGGACGTTGACCCCGGCTTTGAGCCGGATGTGATGTTCCCGCCCCTGACCCCGGAGGAAATCATTTTGGACGAGGAAAACCGCTCCGCCCTCTACGCCGCCATTGACCAACTCCCGCCCATCCAGGCCCGGAGAGTGTATGCCCACTACATTCTGGGCAAGAAAAAATCCGAGATTGCCAGGGCCGAAAATGTAGAGGGGAGCGCCGTTTGCGACAGTATCCGCCGTGGCTTAAAAAATCTTTCAGAAATTTTGAAAAATTTTCATTGAGGTGTACCCGAAATCGGCCAAAACCCGCCTGATGTATGAAGAGACTTATACACTGAGGACAACTGAATACACAGTATTCCAGGCACAAAACCTGCGTGAACAGCGACAAAAGGCGCGCCGCCAGGACAGCCCGCTTGAGGAGGTGAGGAAAGCGGGCCGAGCGATCAACGCGAACCTTTGACCCGGCCCTGGCAAGCCGGGCGCGACGACAGCGCAGGGGACAATGAAACTTGCTCACGCCCTCCCATGGACTTGCGGGGGAGCTTCGCAATCCTGCGGAGTTATGACAGCCGGAGCCGCCGGCGGCCTGGGATGCTCCCCTGTGCCGGGGCGCGTGGCAAATTCGGCGCAATCATAGATCGAAATGGATTTATCCTCGCTGGACTTCTGGCCACCGTGACCAGAAGTGGGGCAAGGTTGAAGGGCAGCACTTGTTCGGGTGCTGCCTTTCTGCGTTTCCCCACGGGACAAGAGGGAAACTTGTTTGCTTAAAAACCCCGTTTACACAGGAGGATAGAATATGCCGCATACCCGAACCAATTATCACAGAGAAGTGAAAACGGCCTCTTTCCAGGGGCGAACCATCACTGTTGAAAATCTGACCCCCATTCTTGCGCCCAAGGTGCGGAACAGGCGCAAGCGGGAGATCGAGGCGGGGCTTTACACTGTGTTCCGCAAATACGCGCCGGGCCGCGCGGAAATGCGCTGACCGGGCGGCATCCTTGTGCCCTGGGGCTGTCTTTGGTATAATATACTTGTAAAGGTTGACAGCTCCATTTCCCGGCAGGAAAGGAGCTATCATGGAAAACCGTATCGACGCTATCTACGCCAGACAGTCTGTGGACCGCAAGGACAGTATCAGTATTGAAAGTCAAATCGAGTTTTGTAAGTACGAGTTAAGGGGTGGGACCCACAAGGATTACCAAGATAAGGGCTATTCCGGAAAGAATACGGACAGGCCAAAATTCCAGGAGCTTTTATCCGACATCCGCCAGGGCTTAATTCGCCGTGTGGTGGTTTATAAGCTGGACCGTATCAGCCGTTCCATTCTGGACTTCGCAACCATGATGGAGCTGTTCCAGCAGTACAATGTGGAGTTTGTTTCCTCTACGGAAAAGTTTGACACGTCCACGCCAATGGGCCGGGCCATGCTGAATATCTGTATCGTGTTCGCTCAGTTAGAGCGCGAGACGATACAGAAGCGAGTAACCGACGCTTACTATTCCCGGTGTCAGCGGGGTTTCCACATGAGCGGGGCCGCCCCTTTCGGCTTCAAGCTGGAGCCAACCACTCTCCAGGGTATCCGCACAAAAATGATGATCCCGGACCCCGCCACGGCGAATATTGCCCGCTTGATGTTCGAGATGTACGCCGAGCCGTCCACGTCGTTCGGGGATATTGCCCGGTACTTTGCTGAAAACAATATCCTGATTTACGGCAAGGAATTGAAACGGGGCTTTATCTCCCAACTGCTCCGCAACCCGATTTACGCCCAGGCAGACCTGGAGCTGTACGAATTTTTCAAGGGTCAGGGTGCGGTGGTAGTCAATGACGCGGCGGACTTCGCCGGGACCAACGGCTGCTATCTCTACCAGGGCCGGGACGTGCAGGAGCGAAAAAACAAGGACCTGCACGGACAGATCCTTGTGCTGGCCCCCAGTGAGGGCATTGTCCCCGCCGATACCTGGCTGCGGTGCAGAAAGAAGCTGCTGGCAAATATCACGTTCCAGGGAGGGCGCAAAGCCCGGAATACCTGGCTGGCCGGAAAAATCAAATGTGGGCGCTGCGGGTATGCCCTTATGAGCGTGGGCAACCCGGCAGGGACGCAGTATCTTCGGTGTTCCAAGCGGGCGGACAATAAAAGCTGTGAGGGCTGCGGGACGCTTCGGACGGCGGAGTTTGAGCAATTTGTCTATGGGGAGATGGTGAAGAAGCTCTCCGAATTTCAAACCCTGACCGCAAAAGCAACGACCGTCAATCCCAAGCTGGCCACCTTGAATGTGGAGCTGGCCCGGGTGGAGGACGAAATTGAAAAATTGCTGAATACCCTGACCGGGGCCAATGCGGTTCTGCTGTCCTACGCCAACGGGAAAATTGAGGAGCTGGACACAAACCGTCAACGGCTGATAAAGGAAATTGCGGCGCTGAACGCGGAAACAATCTCCCCGCAGAAAATTGAGTTTCTGTCTGCCCATCTGGAGAACTGGAACACGATTGACTTTGACGACCGACGGCAGGTGACGGACATCATTCTCTCCCAGGTCCAGGCCACCAGCGACCGCGTTTCCTTTGAGTGGAAAATCTGAAAATCTTTCTCTCTGCGCTTTATACTATGGCCTGTGTGCCCTTGTTAAGCGTTGCTATCTTTATTTGTGTGAACAGGTCCTAAAAGGATATAGGAACCCGGGGAGGTTTACTTAATAAGGTAAAGCACTCAACCAAGGCGCCTTGTTCTGAGATATCAGCTCGGATCGCCTTTGCTCTATAAAAGTTCTCCAGAAAAAGTTGTGTAAAAGCAGACAATCAATCGTCAAGAAAACAGGAGCAAATCAAGGGTAAGCCCGGACAGGGCGAAGCCAAGCTTAACCGGGCTTGCCTACCCGTGTTCCGGGATGAGGGACGGCATGCACGCGCAGCGTGAATGCCGTTTCTCGTCCCGGAAACACTATGGTCAGGCCGGTTTCAGGCGGTCTGGCGGTCCTGGAACATGAGCTGGAGCTGAGCCAAAACCATATCCCAATTATCCTCCCAGCTTTTCACACAGGACGGGTACTGCTTCCAATGTCATTAAGCAAAGCTCCCCGGCGCATCAAAAAAAGCACCCACCCCGTTTTGCATGGGATGGGTGCTTTTTCGGGCAGGATATGCCCTAAAGGGGCGGAGATTTGCGGGTTGTGGCACAAACCAACTGCCTCCTTGTTGTTCTTAATTAGACTGTCATTCGCCGTAAACTATACTTGACCAATCGGATGGTTTATACCCTGCCTCTATATCTGTCTTGGGTGGAGTATGATCTTCGTGGGCTTCGAAATCAAAATAGGGGATGTCATCATCACCTTGCGTCGGTGTATATGTGCCAGTACCTCCACTAGTCTGCGGGGTTCTATTCTGGTTTCCCTGCTGCTGTCCACCTGTTGATGGTTGGGTCTCGGCTGGTGCAGGGGATTGTATGGGTGCTTGGGTTGATGTAGCTGGATGGACTTCGGCTCGCCATGCTCTGTATTGGGATTCAAGATCTACCGGGGCCTTAACGTCTGTCCTTACACCTAATATTGATTCAACCTCCCCGATTTCCATCAATATTAACTCGTCCTCACTTAATCCAAATTCTACATATATCTGCCCACCTTGATATCCCTGCTCAAAAATCGTGTATAATTCTGTCCCAGTTGCATCTTTTACGTTGCCATTTGCAGACAGCGGCCCCACCACATTATCCGGCTTATCGCTGGGAACAACTGTTTCCTGCGGCGGCTCGGTCTGAACAGCGGACGGTGAGGTTGTGTCTGGCTCGTTCGGCTGGTTAGCCTGTGCGGTGCCGCAAGCGGTCAAGCTCAGAAGCATGACGGCGGCCAGGCCATATAATAGCGCCTTTTTCATAGTGTCTGTTCTCCTTCCAATTTTTAGTTGGCTGGTTTTACCTCAATGGTTCGGCCCGTGGGGGTGGGACATTCCCAGCCCCCGTTGGGCGTTCCCATCGAGATAAATAAAAGCGGCGCAGGATTTTTTACAATCCCACACCGCATATATAGACACAAGCCCCCAAAACGGCCCTTGCGAATTACTGGAAAAACCGTTATAATAGGAGTTGGCGCAGTAATACTGTTGTGTGGGAGGTACGCGCTCCCGCATAGGGGCGTGGGGAATTGCAGTTCTCCACGCCCCGCCTTTATTTACCTCGGTGTTTCTATTCTACACCATACACCCAAATCATGCAAGCGGTTTTTATATTTCACGCGGACTTGTCGCTTTTTTCGACCTATTTTTCTTCTTTTCGCTGTTTCACCCAATTTTTGATACATCGCAAGAACAAGTTGAAATTTTCAGTTTTTCTTAACTTAACGGCTGATTTCCCGGCAAAATCTGCGGAAAATGCCCACCTGAAAAAACGGCAGGGCTGATTTTTGACACATGAATCGGACAAGTTGAGATTTTGGAGCGGTCTGTGTTATCACTCAAAATGAGAAATTGTTCGGGTTTTCGCGCATATTCACGGCTTGTTGAATTTTTTTGAACATCGTTTGCTGTTTGTCCCATTTTTCTGTCCTGTTAAGTTAAGCAGGCTTTTCTTTTTGGGGGAAAGGCCGTTTTGAGCCGCGAAAACGGCCTTTTTCAAAAAATATAGCGAAAGAGGGGCGGGCAAATGAAACCCGCCCCCCATTTTTTAGGCCGCCACCTGGTACACAAAGCCGGGAAAACCCTTCACCCGCGAGTCGCGCTGGTCTGCCCGCCCCGGACGGATGGGGACGGTGTACCGCGCAATCTCCCGCATCAGCTTCTCGCCGTCCGCTTTGGGCGTTCGGATGAACTCTTTACACAACGTCACGGCTATCTTGAAGTTGACCTTGTAGGCGTATATGCCATCTTTGGGTTGTCGGATTACTACCTCCTGGCAAACCCGACTCGCGAAGTTGAATGTAGTCAGGCCGGCGTAGACCTTCTGCTCCGCGAAAGCGTCAGACCGCCCATGGAGATTGACGAGGCCCAATGTGTACTTCAAATCCCGGAAGCTGGTCTCGATTCCCCAGCGCAGGTGATAGAGGGTTTTCACATCCTCAAGCGTGAACGAGCGCGGCAAGGACGTGGCAACGGTTTCAAATTTGCCGTTGTCCAGTTGAAAGCGGCAAATGCGAAACTTCATGGGATAGTAGTTGCCAAAATCCAAGCACCCGCGCCGGGTGGAAGAACCTGGCCTTGACTTTTTTGGAACTTGCAAAAATACGTAATTTTTGTTGGCTTTGTCGGCGCTTTTCTGCGTGGTGCAGATTGAAAAGGACACGTCACAGTCCAGTTCCAGCATGGGCAGCTTCGCCACCTCGCGCATGGCGGAACGGCTTTGCTTCACGCGGATCAAGAAATCCGCGTTGGCCTTTTCCTGAAGATGGGCGATGACATTATAGCTCTCAAAGCCCCTGTCCGCGATAATCAGCGTCTTTTGGGTGAAATCGCGGCGTTTCAGCATGGTAATCAATGTCCCGATTTCATCCTTTTTTGGCTCCGGCTGAATCACCGCGTCCACGAAAGTACGGCTCAAAATATCATAGAGCGGCGTCAAGTGGAGCTGATTGACGCCTTTGGGGATTCCCTCATGGCGGACGAACGATGGGGAATTTGGGTTTTGAGGGAGATTGACGGTCGTGCCGTCCACGTCTAAAAGGCGGTAGCCGCGGGAAAGGGCATTGTCCGCGCAATCAGAATTGAAGTTGTCAAAGACGCGGTGCGGAACACGGCGGGGTCGAGTTGAGCGCGGCGCTGAGTGACGGCGGACGCGGTGACTTGAACCCCGGCGTAAGCGCCCCGAAAAGTATGTGTAAAAGAGGATAAAAGACATCCTTTCAGTCAAGAATCGGAGCAGGAAATAAACTTGATTGAAAGGATGATTATTATGGAACAGACACCGAAGGAAATGTTAAAAGCATACGTGGACAGCCAGAAGTTCAACAGCACCACATACTTTTCGGGGCGCTCGGATGTGCCGGAAGGAGTCCGGGTCGTACATCGTTCCCGTCTTGGGTGAGGGGAACATATAGGGGTTGTCCGGGTGCTTTTCGTGTTCCAGGATGAGCAGGTCCACCGCCTGCTTCAACACTGAACCAGAGGCCATCTGCTGTTCGCCAGGTGTGATGTTGCCGTAGTTTAAATCTTCCAGGATCCTGCACATTGTTCCCGCCTCCTTTCAGCAACGTACCATACCACAGGCTGGCGGGGATAGCTACTGGAATCAGAGCGAGCTATCAGAACAGACACATCTTTTTTTGCACACCGAACAGCTTGGGCGGCGCTCCGTATCTGCGGAGCACCGCCCGCTTGTGTTTGTGAGCGCTTATTCTGGGTAGCAGGTGTAGGGATTGGCAGGCGTCAACCACCTGCTGTCTGAGTGTTGATCCACGCAATGAATTTCTCCTTCGGGATAACGATCCTGCTTCCAATTTTCAGCGCAGGGGACCCATCGCGCCCCGCCAACTCATAGGCCCCGGCGCGACGATCCCCAGCACCGCCACCACCTTCGGCACCGACAGCACCAGCGGGAGCTCGTCGTAACTTTTGTAGGTTGTCTGTCTCATTCATATTCTCCATGGCTTTTCGCTTTCACCACATCTTTGAATGTGATACTGCCATTGGACCTTTTTACCTCTTGAATGCATTGCCCGCGCAGACGATCCATCTGCGTGTCGTCGATTTCCAAACCGATGGCCAGCACGTTCATCATCATGGACATCTCCACCGCCAGCTTGAACAGCAGACGGGAGACGCGGTCCTCGCTGAGCTGGATGGTTGTCCGGAACGCGGATGCCAGCGCGGTGGGTAGATACTCCACGGCGCTGTCTGCAGAGATGTATCCGGCGTACATCTGCGCGGCCTCCTCCAAAAACTCACTGGGGCTCTTGCGGTTGGCCTGGTACATCGCCTTGTCTATCGCCTTCAGTGTAGACGGATAGAGCCACACTGAAATGCGCTCTTTCTTTTCGGACTCAACAGCTATTTTCGTATTCTGGGACATTTTTACCTCCTGAATTTTGATAGGCAACCCACAGCGACCACGTTGGAAAGCGGCCAGACGCGGGTGGGCGCGAAGCGACCACCCGCTTTTATCCTGCTTTTCGTCGTCGCGGGCTTCATATCCCTCACCCTGCCGCGCCTCCTCTCCCCACCGCAACCGCCTCGCTGGGTTGCGGTGGGGGCCCCATTTGCGCTACTAAATCCGCCCTCTGGGTTGCCCTGCCATTCTATTCTTGGGCGAAACCAGCCCTTGCTACAGTCGCCCGCAGAGGCCCCAACACCGCGCTTCAACCCACGGATGCCACCCGGCCCGGAGAAGGGGCATACAAACCCTCACAGGGGCGGACACGAGGGTTTCACGGGTTTGGGCTGCAATGCCCAGTGCGGGCAGGCGGTCATTGGCAGAAAATGATCCGGAAAATCCGCCGCCTAATTTCATATTTTTTTGAACCTTTTGGGCACTTTCAGCTTGCCGCAGAGGATTTCTCTACGATTACGGCGTGTAGATTTGTCCCAATCCACATCATATCGGATTGAACTTTTCAGAAAATTTCCATTTGCCAGAAAAACCTTCTATTTGTTGTTATGCGTGTTATTGATATAATTCCTCTTCAAATTTTGGAGAGGGATCCCTCTGCCAAATGGAAGGCAGGGGAATTCTCTACCCTTGAACCGCTCTCTGGTCCCGGATAAAATAAAACTTTTTTCTCACCCGCACATTTTGCCGTCCCAGCCGTTATACACAATAGGCGGCACGAAAGGGGGGAGCTGCGTGGCCATCGACCTTGAGGAGCAGCACGATAATATCTACCGCTACTGCCGCCGGGAGTTGGACCGGTGGGAGCTGGCGGCGGTCCAGGCGGGGGACATCCGCTGGTGGGCGTGGGGATTGCCGCCGGGGCGGAGATCATCATAAACGTGAAAGGGAGGGAACCACAATGGAGCTGACGGTGCGGGACCTGACGAAACGGTACAAGGACAAAAAAGCGGTGGACGGGGTGTCCCTGTGTCTCACCGAGGGCATCAACGGCCTGTTGGGGGCCAACGGGGCGGGCAAGACCACCCTCATGCGGATGCTGTGCGGCATTTTGAAGCCCACGGCAGGCTCCGTGGCCCTGGACGGGGTGGATGTGTCCAGCGAGGACTACCGGGCGGTGCTGGGCTACCTGCCCCAGGATTTCGGATACTACCCCGACTTCACAGGACTGGATTTCCTGCTGTATCTGGCGGCGCTGAAGGGCCTGTCCCGGCCCCACGCCAAGCGGAAGGCGGCGGAGCTGCTGGAGCTGGTATCGCTGGCTGACGTGGGCAAAAAGAAGATCAAAACCTACTCCGGCGGCATGAGGCAGCGGCTGGGCATCGCCCAGGCTTTGCTCAACGACCCCCGTTTGCTGATTGTGGACGAGCCAACGGCAGGGCTGGACCCCAAGGAGCGGGTGAAGTTCCGCAGCCTCATCGCAGGGCTGGGACAGGACACCATCGTCCTGCTGTCCACCCACATCGTGTCCGACGTGGAGAAGATCGCCGATCATATGCTGATGATGTCGGAGGGGAAGATCATTTTAAACGAGCCCTGGGACAAATCCCGCACCGACCTGGAGCAGCTCTACATGGAGGAGTTCGGAGGGGGAGAGGAATGAAAAACCTGGGGACCCTGTTTAGGTACGAGCTGAAAAAGCTCTGGAAACGGCCTATGACCTGGATCGCGGTGCTGATATTCTCGGTGGGCTTCGTGTATTACGCACCCATCCCGCTCTACCACTTCGACTTCACCTATTCCGTCACGCTGGCCGATGGCCGGACGATCAGTCGGGAGGTTACGGCGGCGGAGCAGGATCGGATTGCGATAGAAGCCCCCCGGCTGCTCAGCGGCCAAGTGATAGACGAGGCGTTTTTCCAGCGGGCGCTGGACGCGCTTTCTGGGACAGTGGATAGCACGGAGTTGGGGCAAATCACCACACCCAACAACGATTTTGTCATCACAGGGCCCGACGCCTACTTTTACTTGGTGGATCCCACCTATTATGGGGCCTATCATCTATTGAGCGTGAAGGACAGCTATCTCCACCGCCTGGATATGTTCCGAGAGAATATGGAACACCCCTGGGAAAATTATCTCACGGAGGAGGAAATTTGCTATTGGGAGCGACTGGAGGAGCAAATCCAGCAGCCCTTCATCTACGAGCCTACCGACGCTCCCAATCGCCTGTTCGACGTGCTGGGCACTATGGGCATCTTCATTCCCGTGCTAGTGGCGCTGTGCGTGTGCGACCTGTTCTCCCAGGAGCGCCGCACCCGCACCTATCCCCAGATCTTCACCAGCAGGCAGGGGCGGAAGTGCCTGTTCCTGGCGAAGATCTTGGCCGGGGGCGCGACCTCTATGCTGGCGGCGGCTATGGCCGTGGGGGCGGTGGTGGGCTCCAGCCTGATCCGCTACGGGACCTGGGGCTGGGGCGCGGCCATCCAGCTGTGCCGCTATATGCTGAGCTGCCCTTACCCCATCACCGCCTGGCAGGGCATCCTCATCCAGACGGGGATGCTCCTGGTGTACGCCTTGCTGTGCGGGGCGCTGATCTCGGTGGTGTCTATGTGGAGCGGGAGCGGCGTGGCTGCGCTGGCGGTGGGGGCGGCGCTGGTAGGGGGGCAGATGCTGCTGGTTCAGATGCTGTCGGCCCTGCGTGGGTTTTTGACGCTGCCATTTGTGACCGCGGCGCTGTACTATCTGCCCATGGGGCTGGTAAACGCCGCCGCGCTGAATGTCCAGCCGCTGAAATACTACTGCTTATTCGGCCTCCTGCTCAACCCGGTCCAGGCCGGGGCGCTGGTGTACCTTGCCGCCGCCGCGGCGCTGTCGGCGGTGTGCTGGCTGGGCTGGCGGAAGGCCTGCCGGCCTTGATGTAAGCCTGACTGCAAACCGCCACCAACGGCTTTTTGAGGGGAAACAATATGCCGCCGGCGAGATAAACACCCAGTGGAATTGGGAAATACGATCATTCCGACTGCTTTTGTGCCCAAACGTTTAACCAGCAGATTTTCTGCCTGCACAGAAAATTTCTTGTATTTTTATGCCGCATCCTGTAAAATAATACCTTCTTCCACTTTTAAGGAGGCAGCAGGATGAAATCTGAAAAATTCAATTTCCAGTGGTTTGAAAAAGAAGACCGCCGAAAGTCCTTTCGCGCATCTGTCAGCCGGGATGGGAAGCTTCATCTGGGCAAATCCTTGCGGGAACATCTCCCGCCGTGCATCCAAATTGGCTTGGATGCCAGCACCGTGACTTTGGCAATTGCTGACGGCCACGGTGTCGGCATCGACTGGCCCGCATGCGGCGTCTTTACGCCCCAGGGGCTGGCGGCTCAGCTCACAGCCATTGGACTGCCGCCGCCCATATCCTTTCGCATGACCCGGGACGAACGCACCGGGTATCTTTTGGGCGAGATTATTCTCCGGCGCAAGACGGACAGCAAGGGGAACGTGCGGTTTGACACAGATCAGCTTCTCGTTCGATTCCGGTCAATTTTGGATGACGCAGTCCGTCTGATGTCCAAAAGCACTCCGCTGGCGGACAGAAAGTCCACTGCGGTAGAAGCGCTGTGCACTGCCGCGCAGGACTATCGGCCTGGATACGGTGATCTGAAAACCTATTTGGAACGCCGCGTCAAGCTTGCGCTCCGTGCGGAGAACCGGCAGTATGTTGAAACCTATGTACAGCGCTCTTTGGACCAGCCGTTTTCCGCCGATAACGAAGATGGGTCCTGCCTTTATGATGCCATTGCTGATCCCGCTTCTAGAGCAATTCTCCGAAATAGCAATAAAGCGAACAAAGTGGTAAAATAGCAGCGAGGTGAGCAGGATGCTGCATAAC
>ERZ808042.271-NODE-271-length-40076-cov-8.595515_pt1 | contig 40076 bp, 31 predicted proteins | sample MGYA00380193_ERZ808042 | MGnify/ENA primary metagenome ERZ808042 (study PRJEB31490, sample SAMN06133401) | mouse gut metagenome | isolation source: M1_2 | host: mice | place: China: Chengdu | collected 2015-05 ...
AGGCCACGGCGTTCCTCTATGAGCGCCTTTCCCGCGACGATAATTTGGATGGGGACAGCTACAGCATCCAGAACCAAAAGAAGCTGCTCACCAAGGTTGCCAAGGAGAAAGGCTACACCAACCTTGTCCATTTTTTTGACGATGGGATTTCCGGCGTCACGATGGATCGCCCTGGGTTCCAGTCCATGCTCCAGGAGATCGAGAAGGGCAAGGCTGCGGCGGTGTTCGTCAAAGACCTCTCCCGCCTGGGGCGGAACTACATTGAGGTGGGCCGTCTGACCGAGGAATTTTTCCCGGAACACGATATCCGGCTGGTGGCGGTGTCTGACGCCATCGACACCGACGAGGGTGAGAACGAGCTGGCCCCGATCAAAAACCTGTTCAACGAGTGGTATGCCCGGGATATTTCCAAGAAGCGGCGCATCAGCAACAAGATCAAGGGGAACGCCGGTGAGCCGATGGGTCCACCGCCTTATGGGTACGAGAAGGACCCGGATAACCCCAAGCGGTGGATCATTGAAGAAACCGCCGCCGCCGTTGTGAGGCGGATATACCGCATGAGCCTGGACGGGATGGGTGTGGTGCAGATTGCCGACACCCTCAGTAAAGAGAACATCCTGACCCCGCGTTTTTACTGGCAGGCCAAGGGCGTCCAGAAGGCTGGAAAACCGTCTAAATATGGTCCCTGTCATTGGTGCGGTTCTACTGTTACCAAAATTTTGGGACAGCAGGAATATTGTGGTGATGTACTCAACTTCAAGACTTACTCCAAGTCCTACAAAAACAAGCGCCGCATTGAGAATGACCGGGAGAACTGGGCCATCTTCAAGGATGTGCATGAGCCGATCATTGACCGGGCCACCTGGGAGAAGATCCAGGAAAAGCGAGGGAAGATCCGCAAGCGCCGCACCCACGAGGGGGAGCGGAATATGTTCTCCGGCCTGCTGGTCTGCGCGGACTGTGGAAACAACCTCCACTTCCATTTCAACCAGGGCAACCCGGAGATCGAGTATTTCAACTGTTCCAACTACAAGGGCAACCGGGGGACGTGTCCTTCTACCCACTATATCCGGGCCGACTTTTTGGAGCAGGTGATGCTGGCCGAGATCAGGCGGCTAACTCGCTTTGTGTGCCGCTATGAGAAGGAGTTCGCCGCCATGATGATGGGCTTCACCCAGCAGGCGGCGGAGGACGAGCGCCGGGTGATCCAAAAGGAGCTGGACGCCGCCACCGCCCGCGACAGGGAGCTTGATTCCTTATTCGAGCGTATCTACGAGGACATGGTGGCGGGACGGCTGACGGAGGAACGGTTCGCCCGGATGTCTGCCAAGTACGAGGACGAGCAGAAGGAACTGCGGAGCAAGATCAAAGCCTTGCAGGAGGGCATTGAGCGCACCAGGAGCAAGGCTGTGACGGCGGATATTTTTATGTCGGCTGTCCGCAAGTACACGCGGGCCAAAAAGCTCACGCGGCGGATGCTGGATGAGTTGGTACAGTACATCGAAGTCCATCAGGCGGAAAAGATTGATGGGACATGGGTGCAGCGCCTCACCATTCACTACAACTGCATCGGAGCCATCACCATCCCTGAAGAACTGACCCTCCCCATGCCGGAGATCACCGTGAACACCCGCAAGGGCGTGTACGTCAGCTATCAGCCTGACACGAAAGCGGGGTAGGGGGCATGGCAGAACAGAAACGGGCGTGGCTCTATGGCCGGGTTGCCCATGATGATGGGATCACATTAGTAGCTCAAATGGATCTCCTGCGGCATTGGGCGGCAGAACATGGCTATGCCACTGTGGGTAAAACCGCCGAAACAGGCAGCGGCATCCGTCCAGACCGTCCCGGCTTTTCCGCAGTTATGCAGGCCGCCCGAGACAAGCGGATGGACGCCCTGGTGGTGAGAAAGCTGGGGCGTCTGACCAGGAATCCCCTGGACGCCTGCGAGCTTATGGAAACACTGAAAGAGTGTGGTGTTCACCTTATCTGCACCGGCGAAAATTTTATCCCCGATCTGCTTGTTACTCGCTTTTGATATAAAAAAGGCGAGTGTTCTTACAGCATCTTTCAAATGCTATAAGAACACTCGCCATGGTGCGCCTGAAGGGACTCGAACCCACACGCGTTGCCGCACGAGAACCTAAATCTCGCATGTCTACCAATTCCATCACAGGCGCGCATTGGGGCGGCGGGCTTTGCCCGCCGCCGTTGTTTGATCCGCTTACCACACCAGCGTGGCGAAATAGTCCTCCGGCGTCTCCGCCCGGCGCATCAGCGTTACAGAACCGTCCTCCCGCAGCAGCAGCTCCGCCGAGCGCAGCTTGCCGTTGTAGTTGTAGCCCATGGAGAAGCCGTGGGCGCCGGTGTCGTGGATGACCAGGATGTCGCCCCTGTCAATTTTGGGCAGCGCCCGGTCGATGGCGAACTTGTCGCTGTTCTCACACAGCGAGCCCACCACGTCGTACACGTGGTCGCAAGGGGCGTCCTCCTTGCCCAGCACCGTGACGTGGTGGTACGCTCCATACATGGAGGGGCGCATCAGGTTGGCGGCGCAGGCGTCCACCCCGATATACTCCTTATAGATGTGCTTTTCGTGGATGGCGGTGGTGACCAGATGGCCGAAGGGGGCCAGCATGAACCGGCCCAGCTCGGTGAAAATGGCCACGTCTCCCATCCCGGCGGGCACCAGGATTTCCTCATAGGCCCTCCGCACGCCCTCGCCGATGACCGAGATGTCGTTGGCGCTCTGGTCCGGGCGGTAGGGCACGCCCACCCCGCCAGACAGGTTGATAAAGGCCACATGGCACCCCGTCTCCTTCGCCACATCGGCGGCGGTCTGGAACAGCAGACGGGCCAAGGCGGGGTAGTACTCGTTGGAGATGGTGTTGGAGGCCAAAAAGGCGTGGATGCCAAACTGCTTAGCCCCCAGCTCTCTCAGACGGTTGAACGCCTGGGCCAGCTGGGGCCGGGTCATGCCGTACTTGGCCTCCCCCGGGTTGTCCATCACCTGGAAGCCCTCCTTGCTCTCCCCCAGGGCGAACACCCCGCCGGGGTTGAAGCGGCAGCACACCGTCTCCGGCACACGCCCCAGCGTGTTGTGGAGAAACTCCACATGGGTCAGGTCGTCCAGGTTGATATAAGCCCCCAGCTTGGCGGCCAGCTCGAACTCCGATCCCGGGGTCTCGTTGGAGGAGAACATGATCTCGTCCCCGCTGAACCCGCACCTTTGGGCCAGCATCAGCTCGGTGAGGGAGGAGCAGTCCACGCCGCAGCCCTCCTCCCGCAGCAGCTTGAGGATGCCAGGGGTGGGGGTGGCCTTGACGGCGAAATATTCCTTAAATCCCGGGTTCCAGGCAAACGCCGCCTTCAGTGCCCGGGCGTTTTCCCGGATGCCCCGCTCATCGTAGATGTGGAAGGGGGTGGGGTAGGTTTTTTTAATCTCCTTGGCCTGGGCCAGGGTGAGAAAGGGCTTTTTCATCTCTCTGTCTCCTTGGGGCGTTCTTTTTTGCGCACTCTATCATATCGTATTCCTCGTCCGTTGTCAACCGTCCCGCCCCGTCTCCCGCAGCAATCTGGTGCGCAGGGCGGAGTATCGCCTGGTCTGCCGGTCGTTGGCCACCATCCGGGCCATCAGCTCGCCGTCCCCTACCAGGATGAACAGCTCCCGGGCCCTTGTGATGGCGGTGTACAGCACCCCCCGGGCCAGCAGGGAGGGGGGCACGTCGCTCAGCGCCAGAATCACCGCCCGGTACTCGCTGCCCTGGGCTTTGTGGACGGTGACGGCGTAGGCCGGCTCCAGCTCGCCTAAGAGCTCCGGGGGATAGGCCACCAGCCGCCCGTCAAAGGACACGGTGATCCCTCCGGCGGTCACCTCCTGGATGACGCCGATGTCCCCGTTGAACACCCCCAGGTCCTTTGCCCCGGTGTCCGGGTCCTCCCAAAACAGGTCGTAGTTGTTTTTCACCTGCATCACCCGGTCTCCCTCCCGGAAGATGTAGGGGCCGAAGGCCCGCTCCCCCCTGCCCTCCTCGGCGGGGTTCAGCGCCTCCTGGAGCGCCCGGTTCAGCGCCGCCGTCCCGGCCCCCCGCTTTCGGGTGGGGGTGAGCACCTGGATCTGCTCGGCGGGAATGCCCATGTTCCGAGGCAGGCGGGTTTGGCACAGCTCCACAATGGTGTCCACGGTTTTGGCGGGGTCCCGCCGCCCCAGGTAGAAAAAGTCTTTGGTGTTGTTTTTGAGCTCGGGCACGGTTCCCCGGTTTACCCCGTGGGCGTTCATGACGATGGCGCTCTCCCGAGCCTGGCGGAAAATTTCCGTCAGCGACACAGCGGGCACCACTCCGGACCGGATGAGATGGTCCAGCACGTTGCCCGGCCCCACCGACGGCAGCTGGTCCGGGTCCCCCACCAGCACCAGCCGGCACTCCCCCCGCAGGGCCGCCAGCAGGGCCGCCATGAGGGACACGTCCACCATGGAGGTCTCGTCCACGATGACCGCGTCCACCTCCAGGGGGTCGTCCTGGTTCTTGGTGAAGGCCAACTGGCCGGTGAAGGGGTCCAGCTTGGTCTCCAGCAGCCGGTGGATGGTGAGGGCCTCCGCCCCGCAGGTCTCCCCCAGCCGCTTGGCCGCCCGGCCGGTGGGGGCGGCCAGGGCGGTCTCCAGCCCCAGCATCTCGAACAGGGCCAGCACCCCCCGTAGGGAGGTGGTCTTGCCGGTGCCCGGCCCGCCGGTGAGCAGCATCACCTGCCGGGAGGCACACAGCTCCACCGCCGTCCTCTGCTGACGGGCGTACCGGATGCCCTGCTCCCGCTCAATGGCGTCGATGAGCTTGCCAAGCCCCTCCGGCGGCACGATCTCTGTGCGGCACATCTCCCCCAGGCGCATGGCCACGTAGCACTCCGCCCCGTACAGCCCGGCGGGGTAGCAGGCGGTCACCCCGGCGATGTCCTCCTTTACCACCTCCCCCCGCTCGATGAGGGCGTCCAGCCCCTGGGTAAGGCACTCCCCCTCCACCCCGATGAGGGCGGCGGTGGCGTTTAAAAGCTTCTGCTGGGGCAGAAAGACGTGGCCGTTGTCCGCGTTGTGGTCCAGCTCGAAGATGAGGGCGGACTCCACCCGCTGGGGGTCGTCCCCCGCCACCCCCAGCTCAATTGCCAGCTCGTCCACCTGGGCGAAGGGTATGTCCAGGGAGCGGTCGGCCAGCAGGTAGGGGTTGTCCCGCACCACATCCACCGCCAGGTCCCCGAAGCGGTTGTACAGCGGCATGGCGGCGGCCAGAGGCAGGCGGTGCTCGGACAAAAACTCCGCCAGGCGGCGCATCCCCATCTTCTGCCGGAAGTCCTCGCTGATGGCCCGGGCCCGCTTGGGGGACACCCCCCGGATCTCACACAGCTTGTCCGGCTCGTTCTCGATGACGGTCAGGGCGTCCTCCCCAAAGCGGTCCACGATCTGCCTGGCCAGCCCCATGCGGACCCCTTTCACCACTCCGGAGGCCAGGTACTCAAAGATGGCCTTCTCCCCCACGGGCATGCGCCGGGTGACCACCTCCGCCTTGAACTGCTCCCCGTAGCTGGGGTGGCGGCCCCAGCTCCCCTCCAGCTCCAGTACCTCGCCGGGGGCCGCGCCGGGCATACAGCCCACCGCCGTGATCTCGCCCCGCTCCCCGCAGTCCAGCTTGAGCACCGTGTAGCCGTTCTCGTCGTTGCGAAACAGCACGGCGCTCACCGTGCCCTCCACCTGGTTGCGCTGTGCCAGCGCGGACAGCTCCTCCGCCATATGGGGCACCCCCAATCCAAACAAACGTTTTAGGCTATTATACCAGAGCCCGTTCCGGTTTGCAAGCCCATAAGAGGGCCCCGGCGCCAGCGGCGCCGGGGCCTGTTCTACTCCTGGTAGGCGGCGTATACCTCCCGCCGGGTGAAGCCCTCCGCCGGGGCGAAGTGCCCGCCGGGCAGGGCGGTGACGGGTCCGTCCGGCCTGGTGCCCTTGGGGAGCAGCCCCTGCTCCACGCACCACTCCACCGCCCCGCAATAGGGGTGCTCCCGCTTCCCCGTGCGGCGGATCTGGGCCCAGCGGCGGCCCATGGCCTCCTTTTTGGGAGAGAGCAGCATGGCCAGCTCCCCCCAGGCCATGGGGTGGTCCAGCCGCACCCGGTTGTCCGAGTAGGCCACCGCCCGGTCCTTTTGCAGGCGGCACAGCTTGTCAAACAGGGGGTCCTCCCGGCCCAGGTCGGCAAAGGGGCTCTCCTCCAGCAGCGACCCCACCGTCACCACCTGATAGCCGTACTCCTTGAGCAATTCCAATTGCTTCCGAAGCCCAAAGGCCACCGGGGTGCGCTTTGCCATGTTGTAGCCGTCCTTCTGGAAGATGATCTGGCCGCGGAAAAAGTCCGGGTCCTTTTCCAGGGCCCTTTTCATGGGCTCCACCATGGCCTTGACCTCCGCCTCCAGGGCGGCGTCCGAGTCGGACAGGGTGGAGGGCAGCCACCCCGCCCCGTCGAAGGAGGCGGCCAGGTACTGATAGCCCAGCCGGTCGCACACGTCATAGCTGGTGAAGCCGTCCCGCATGATGTCCACATAGTGGGGCGGACGGGTCATGGAGATGGAATAGCCGTACTTCTCCTCCATGAGCTGGTGCAGCTTGTTCAGATCGTCCACCGCCCGGTCCACACTGCCCAGATACTCCCGGGCCCCGTAGACGAAGGGCTTTTTGCCGAAAATGATGTGGCGGTAGCCGTGGTTGGTGATCTGGTGGCCCTCGTCCAGCACGCGGCGGATGAGCCGGTCGCAGTGGGCCGCGCCCCCCCGGTCGTCCTTGCCGATGTCGGGGTAGTGGTCGAATTTGATCCCGCCCCAGGCGGCGCTGCCCAGCTTGCCCGCCTGGTCGGGGTAGTTCTCCCCGGTGTCCCCGACCACGTCGAAGGTGCCCCTTGCCCCAAACGACCCCAGGGTGTCCAGCAGCACGTCGGTGAGGGAGCGGCCCTCGAAGCGGTCCGGGGCGGCGGGCAGGTCCATGGGCCCGTCGTCAAAGGTCATGGCGCAGACGCGCTTGTCCGTCTTGACCCGCTCGATGCGCCGGGCGTAGCTCAGGTGATGCTTTTCCTCCGGCAGCAGCTTTTTCACCAGCCGCTTCCCCTTTTTCCCGATCTTCACAATGAGCGACATGGCTCAATTCCCCCTCCAACATAAGTCTTGGGCGCAGCACTTGGCGGCGAAGGCCGCCCACTTCACGTAGCTCAACGGCCCGGCTCCGGCCTTTTGCCGCTTGGTGAGCTGGCTCCGGGCGGCGTACCAGGCCCGGCTGCGGCGGCCCTGGGCCCGGGCGGTCCCCTCCAGCAGGGCGGCCTTCACCGCCTCCAGGGTAAGGGCCTGGGCCTCCACCGTGACAAAGCCGTTGCCCACCTCCTGTGGACAGTGGGCGTCGCTGCCCCCAAAGGGGGCCAGGCGGCACACCTGGGCAAAGCTGGCGGCCAGGGCGTTGGCGTCGTGAATCTTCCGGTCCGCCCGGCTGTTCCACACCTCGATACCGTCCAGCAAGGGGACGGCGGGGGCCAGCCGCGCCCCGTCCCGGCTGTGCTCAAAGGGGTGGGCCAGCACCGCCAGCCCCCCCTGGCTGTGGATGAGCTCCACCGCCTCAAAAAAGTCCCTTGTCTCCACCGGCTCGGTGATAAACAGACCCAGCAGGTGTCCAAGCCGGGTGGACACCTCAATACCGGGGATGAGGAGAAAGTCGTCGAACCGGGGCGGGTCCGCCAGGGCCAGGTCATGGTCGCAGACGGCAGCGCCGTCCAGCCCCCTGCCCTTGGCCAGGGAGACGATCTCCTCAATGGTCATGACCCCGTCCGGAGAGCGCTGGGAGTGGACATGCAGATCTAATCTCAGTTCCATAGCTTACCTTCTCAGCAGCGTATTGCGCAGATAGCGGCGCAGGGGGGCGGGGTCGTCCCTGGCGCCCAGGGCCTCCTTGGCCCGGAACCAGTCCGCCATCCCCTGGAAAAAGGGGCCGGGCCTGCCGTGGCGCAGGTAGTCCAGCATGGCCGCCCCGTCGTTGAGGGTGAAGCGCATCCGCGCCCCGGTCTTGTAGTCCCGGGGGGCGTAGTCCAGCCGCTCCCCCCTGGCGGCCTGGGCGTAACGGAGGACAAAGGGGCTTTCCGCCCGCTCGGTCATGGGAAAGCTGCCCCACACCCGGGGGTTCACCTCCAGCACCCGGTCCCCCTTAAACTCCACCATGGCCATGCCCACAAAGCGGAAGGAGGAGAGCAGGCGGTAGGCCCGATCGATCATCTCTTCATCGTAGAAGCTCTCGCAGCAGGTGGACGGCCCGCCGGAGGCGGGGTACTCCCGAATTCTCCGGTGGCACAGGGCGCAGATCAGCCGGGAGTCCCGGTCCAGCAGCAGGCTGGCCCCGGCCCCCGGCCCCTCCACCCTCTCCTGGACGATGGGGCGGGGGTCACAGCGGGCCATAGCGGCCCGCTTGGCGGCGTACTCCTGGGCGTTTTGGGCCACGGCGTAGCGGTCCTTGGCCTTCAGCCCGAGCTTCTCCCCGCAGTGGGGCTTGATGACCACCGGATAGCGGTCCGGCTCCCCGTCAAACTCCCGGGGCACAGGGATGCCCAGCTCCTCACACCGCCGGTGGACCGCCTCCTTGTCGTTGAGGGCGTCCAGCGCCTCGGGGGGGGCGATGAGGAAGTCGCACACCTGGGCGAACCGCTCCCGCTGGCGGGCCACGGCGTTGAGGGTGGCCGCTCCGGCGCAGAAAAGCACCGGGCGGTGGCGCTCCTCCAGCAGCTGGTATAGCCGGTCCGGATAGTCCGGGTCCGCGGCCGTTCCCTCCAGCCAGCGGCCCTCACGCACATAGCGGGAGGCGAACACCGGCGGCTCCAGCCCCTGGTCGCCCCGGGTCTGGACGGCGCTCACCTGCCAGCCCCCCCGGCCCAGCGCCCGGGCGGCGGCGACGGCGGCGCGGTATTTCCCATCTGTGACCACTGCCGTGTCCATGGCCCTCCCCCTTTCGCGTTCGATTAGCCCTCATTATATCAAAGCCTGTCCCGGATTGCAAGCGGGGCGGGGGACAGGCCCTTCCCTTTTGCGCCCCGCTGTGGTATAATGGGGCCGTTATCCTGCCGGGAAGGAGGGCTTTTTCTTGTCGGACCGCCGGAATGATTTCTCCCAGGGGAGCATTCCCCGCAATATCATGAGCCTGGCCGTGCCCATGACGGCGGCTCAGCTGGTCAATGTGCTCTACAGCGTGGTGGACCGGGTGTATCTGGGGCGGCTGTCGGGGGCGGACAGCCTGGCCCTCACCGGGCTGGGGGTCAGTATGCCCATCATCTCCATTTTGATGGGCTTCGCCAACCTGTGCGGCACGGGGGGCGCGCCGCTTTGCTCCATCAGCCGGGGCCAAGGGGACGACCGGGAGGCCGAGCGGGTGATGGGCAACGCCTTTTTGCTGCTGCTGATTCTGGGCGCGGCGGGGACGGCCTTTTTTCTGGCGCTGAAGCAGCCCATCCTCTACCTCTTCGGGGCCAGCGCCGACACCCTGCCCTATGCCGACGGGTACATGTCCATCTACCTGTGGGGGACGCTGTTCGTCATGGTCAGCCTGGGGATGAACCCCTTCATCAACGCCCAGGGCTTCGGCAGGGTAGGGATGATGACGGTGCTGCTGGGGGCGGTGGTGAACATCGCGCTGGACCCGGTGCTGATCTTCGGATTGCACATGGGGGTGCGTGGGGCGGCGCTGGCCACAGTGTTCTCCCAGGGGCTGTCGGCGGCTTGGGTGATGCTCTTCCTCACCGGCAAGCGGGCCATCGTGCGCCTGCGCTGGTCGGACCTGCGGCTGGACCGGGGCAGGACGGGGAAGATCGTCTCCCTGGGGCTGTCCGGCTTTTTTGTGAATATGACCAACAGCCTGGTGCAGGTGGTGTGCAATTCCACCCTTCAGCGCTACGGCGGCGACACCTACGTGGGGGTAATGACCATCATCAACACCATCCGGGAGGTGTTCATCATGCCGGTGCAGGGGCTGACCAACGGCTCCCAGCCGGTGGAGGGCTACAACTACGGAGCCAGGCTGTACGGCCGGGTGCGCCAGGCCATCCGGTTCACTGTGGGGGTGACGGTGGGCTACTCGGCCCTGTTCTGGGGGGCGGCCATGCTGTTCCCGGGGGCGCTCATCCGGGTGTTCAAGAGCAGCCCCGCCATTTTGGAGGCGGGCATCCCCGCCATGCGGACCTATTTTGCCATGTTTCTGTTCATGTCCCTGCAAATCGCGGCCCAGGGCACCTTCGTGGGGCTGGGCCGGGCGAAGCAGTCCATCTTCTTCTCCCTGCTGCGCAAGGCCATCATCAACGCCCCGCTGACGGTGATCCTGCCCATCTGGATGGGGGCCTCCGGGGTGTTTACGGCGGAGGCTGTGTCCCAGCTGGTGGGAGGACTGGCCTGCTTCACCACCATGTACCTCACCCTGTACCGGCCCCTGGGGCGGCTGGAGGACGGCTCGGCCCCGGGGTGAGAGAGACAAAAAAACCGCGGAACGCAGCGCGTTCCGCGGCTTTTTTCACGTTGAGATCACTCCTGGGGCTTGTCGTCCTCATCCTCGGAGCGGCAGCAGCAGGGCTCGTCCTCCTCCGGCTTGCAGCAGCAGGGCTCGTCCTCCTCCGGGAGCACGTCGGCCTCCGCCGCCTCCACCTCTTCGTCGGTGATCTGCCCGGCGGCCTTGATGTCGGCAATGCGCTCGTTGTTGTAGGAGATGCGGGCCATGGCGTCGGTGATGCGCTGGCAGGCGTCGGCGTAGGCCGCCTCGGGGGCGGAGCCCCGCTCGGCGTAGTACAGCTTGCCCAGCTCGGAGTAGGTCTTGCGGATGGCCTCCTGCTCGGCGGAGTTGTTCACCTTCAGCTTGCCGATCTCAGCCAGCTCCTTGGCCTTGGCGGCGCCGGTGTCGGCCAGCTCCCTGGCCTTGGCCACACCGGTCTCGGTCAGCTCCTTCACCCGGGTCACGCCGGTCTGGGCCGCGACCACAGCTTTGTCCTTCAGGCTCTCGAAATCAATGCTCATGGGGTATTCCTCCTTAATCAGTTGTGGGCCGCCCAGCGGCGGCGTCCAACCCGCCGCTTCATTTCCACTGGGGCTATTTTATGCCGGTTCGGAAAAAATTGCAAGAGTCTTTGCCCATTGTTTAGAAAGGTTTAATACTTTGTCAAAAATCTGCGGGGACGGGGCGCTCACTCCCCATCCTCCCCGTCCAGCACCTGCCGGATGAGATAGCGGGGCCGCCCCTTGCTCTCCAGATACAGCTTGCCCAGATACTCCCCGATGATCCCCAGGGACAGCAGGATCAGCCCCCCGATGAACCACACCGAGCAGGCCAGGCTGGCCCAGCCCGCCACCGTGTTGCCGGTGGCCCAACGCGCCACATTGTATACGATCATGACGAGGGACACGAAAAACACCAGAAAGCCCAGCCCGGTGATCATCCGCAGGGGCTTCACCGACAAGGACGTGACTCCCTCCAGGGCGAAGGCCACCATCTTCTTCAAGGGATATTTGCTCTCCCCGGCGAACCGCTCCCCCCGCTCGTACTCCACCGTGTCGCAGGGGTAGCCGATCATGGGCACAATGCCCCGGAGGAACAGGTTGACCTCCTTAAACTGGCTGAGACCCTCCAGCGCCCGTTTGGACATCAGGCGGTAGTCGGCGTGGTTGAACACCGTCTCCGCCCCCAAGAGGTCCATCAGCCGGTAGAACGCCTCGGCGGTGGTGCGCTTGAAGAAGGTGTCCGTCTTGCGGGAGGAGCGCACGCCGTACACGATGTCCGAGCCCGCCAGGTACTTGTCCACCATGGCGTCGGCGGCGTCCACGTCGTCCTGGAGGTCGGCGTCCATGGAGATGACCATGTCCGCCTTGTCCTTGGCGGTCATCAGCCCCGCCAGCAGGGCGTTCTGGTGCCCCCGGTTCCGGGACAGGTCCGCCCCGCACAGCAGGGGATTTTCCCGGTGGAGCCGGGTGATGACCGCCCAGGTGCTGTCCTTGGAGCCGTCGTTGACAAACAGCACCCGGCTCTGGGGGCTGATTTTCCCGGCGTTCATCAGCGCTTTCAGCTTGTCCCCCAGCCGCCGGGCGGTCTCGGGGAGGACCTCCTCCTCGTTGTAGCAGGGGACCACGATGTATAGGGTGTTGCCGCGCATGGTATAACCTCCCAAAGCCTTTGGGCTTTTCCTTGGTTTTTGTTGGCAGTGCCTGATTATAGTACCAAAAAAGCGCTCTCCCGTCAAGTAAGGCCCTCACAAATAGAACCGCCAGGGGAAGTCGACGGCCTCCTGGGCGTAGTCGATGCCAATGCGCTTGCCCACCTTGACCTCCAGCGGCTCCAGGTCCTCCGCCGGGGTGGTCAGGCCCAGCCCCTCCAGACTTTCGCAGACAAACAGCGCCTCCGAGCCGTGTGGCAGGCCGTTGAGGGAGCGGTCGATGTGCATCCCGGCGCACACCTTGCCCGGGCCGTTGAGGAAATTCTTCCGCTGGTAGGCGGTCATCTCCCCCCACTTGCAATGGAAGCGGTTTTCTGCTATGATGTCCTGGTTATGCCGGGGGGACAGCCCCCGGATGAGCACCGCCGCCGGCTCCCCCTCGGGCTCGGTGACGAAATTGAGGCAGCAGTGCATCCCGTAGATGAGGTATACATAGGCCGTCCCCGGCGGGGCGTACAGGGTGCGGGTCCGCTCCGTTTTCCGGTAGTTGTAGGCGTGGCACGCCTTGTCCATCCGGCCCACATAGGCCTCGGTCTCAGTGATGCGGGCCGCCAGACACAGCCCGCCATACTGCCGCACCAGGTATTTGCCCACCAGAGCCCGGGCAATCTCCACCGTGTCCCCCTCAAAAAAGCGCTGTGAAAGCATGTCCTGCCTGTCCCCTTTCCGCGCGGTCAAACGCCGCGCCGACCGCTATAGTATACCATGCCCTGCCATTTTTGAAAACCCGGAGTTGAACCTGTATGAACGAAAACACCTTGAAAAAGCTGGCTAAGCCCATGATTGTGCTGGCCACCCTCATCTGGGGGTCCACCTTCTTCATTTTAAAGGACACCCTGGACGATGTGGACCTCATGTTCCTGCTGGCCTTCCGCTTCACCCTGGCGGCGGGCATCCTGGCGCTGATATTCTGGAAGCGCTGGAGGGCCATGGACCCGGGATATCTCTGGCGGGGCGGGGTGATGGGGGTGCTGCTGGCCGCCGCCTATACGGTGCAGAATTACGGCCTCATGGACACCACCCCGGGGAAAAACGCCTTTTTCACCGCCGTGTATTGCGTCATCGTCCCCTTCCTGTACTGGGCGGTGGACCGGCTGCGCCCCTCCCGCTGGAACGTGCTGGCGGCGGTGCTGTGCGTGGCGGGCATCGGTTTTGTGTCCTGGGATGGGGGGCTGGCCCTGTCCGGAGGCGACCTGCTCACCCTGCTGGGCGGCTTCCTCTACGCCTGCCACATCGTGGCGGTGGCCAAGTTCTCCCAGGGGCGGGACATTTTCATCCTCACCGTGCTCCAGTTCGCCGCCACCGCCCTGTGCTGCTGGGCGGGGACGCTGCTGTTCACCCACGGCATCCCCCTGGGCGGCCTGCCTGCCCGGGCCTGGTGGGTGCTGCTCTATCTGGCTATCGCCGCCACCTCCGTGGCCCTGCTGTTCCAGAACGTGGGGCAGAAGTACACCGACCCCTCCTCCGCCGCCCTGCTGCTGGCGCTGGAGGCCCCCTTCGGCGTGGCGTTCTCGGTGCTGTTCGGGGCGGAGAGCCCCGCCCCGCTGATGTACCTGGGCTTCGCGCTCATCTTCCTGGCGGTGGTGTGCTCCGAGACCCAGTTCAAGTTTTTGCGCCGAACGTAAGGATAAGGACCTTCCTTTTTTCTTTGAAAAGAAAAAGGAGAAGCGCGGAGCCGTCGTGAGCAGCGCGGATGGACCGAAGCGAGGACAAAAGCCCAAGGAGGGCCAGCGGCCCGGATGGGTTTTGTCCGAGACGGAGGGAAGCCGCGCGTCGCGAACAGGCGAAGCGTGACAGAAAGGAAGCGAAAAAAGAAACTTTTAGACTACTTCTATTTCAGCACAGTCTTTCAATAGAAATAGTCTAAAAGTTCTTTCTGGTTCTCTTTCTTTCAAGAAAGAGAACAAATTAAATGCTCTTGACCGCTCAAATATGCCGCTCCAGCCAAGCCAGCACGTCGGCGTACACCTCGCCCTTGTTGATCTCGTTGAGCATCTCGTGGCGCCCGCCGGGGTAGAGCTTCATAGTCAGGTCCGCCGTGCCGTGGTCCTTAAAGAAGCCGTACACCTTCCGCACGCCCTCCCCGTTGGAACCCACTGGGTCCCGGTCCCCGGAGAACAGGTAGACCGGGGTGCGGGGGTCCATCCGGTCCAGAGCCTCCTGGCTGGCGATATACCGCAGGCCCCCCATCATGTCCCGGAACATGCCCACCGTGGGCCGGAAGGAGCAGAAGGGGTCCTTGTCATAGCTGTCCACCACCGCCTCGTCCCGGCACAGCCAGTCCGACGGGGTGCGGGCGGGGGCAAACTGCCTGTTATACTGCCCCATGGCCAGGTTGTAGACGAAGTCGCTGTGGCTGTCCGCCCCCTTCAGGCGGCACAGGAGCTCACACACCGCCCGGCCCCCCGCCACAGTGGCGGCGGGTTCCTGGCCGGTGCCGGACAGGATACAGCCGTCCACCGTACCCGGATAGGCGCACAGATAGGTCCGGGCCAGGAAGGACCCCATGGAGTGCCCCAGCAGGAAGTAGGGCGCGCCGGGGTACTTTTCCCCCATCAAGACCCGCAGGCGGCGCACGTCGGAGGTCACCAGGGTCCAGCCGTTTTTCTTGCCGAAATAGCCGTATTTGCCGTCGTCCACCGTTTTGCCGTGGCCCAGATGGTCCTCTCCGCACACCGCAAAGCCGTGGTCCGCGAGGTAGCGGGCAAAGTGGTCATACCGCCCCATGTGCTCCGCCACCCCGTGGACGAGCTGCACCACCGCCCTGGGCGTACCCTCTGGCGTCCACAGGCCCACATGGCAGTTGTGGATTCCGTCCTGAGAAGGATAGGAAAATTCCGTAAAATCAGTCATATTTTGTTCACCCTATTCCTGTCGTTGTGTGGTATAATCAGTTTAATATGCCCCGCCCTGTTTGTCAATTTACAAAAGGCCCGGGGCGCACAAAAGGAGAACGCTATGAAAAAATATCTGTCCCGCCTGATGGCCGTCCTGCTGTCCCTGGTCCTGCTCACCGCCCCCGCCTCCGCCCTGTCGGTGTCCCAGGCCCTGGAGCTGCTGGAGGACAACTACTATTACGACATCCCCGACGAGGCCTATGAGGCCCAAACCCTGGAGGAGCTCATCCAGCTGCTGGGCGACCCCTACACCCAGTACATGACCGCCGAGCAGTACGCCCTTTTCCTGGACCTGGTGGAGGACACGGTGGACATGGTGGGCATCGGCGTGGAGATCACCTACACCGAGGACGGCTTCCTGGTGAAGGAGGCGCTGTCCGGCGGCTCCGCCCAGGAGGCGGGCCTGCGAAGCGGCGACCTCATCGTGGCGGTGGACGGGGTCTCCTGCGCCCCCGCCGGGGAGGAGCACCGCCAGCTCATGCTGGGGGAGGAGGGCACCCGTGTCACCATCACCGTCCTGCGGGACGGCCAGACCCGGGACTACACCCTCACCCGCCGGGCGGTGTATATCCCCAACACCCAGATCTCCCTGCTGGAGGGCGGGATGGGCTATGTGGACTGCAACAGCTTCGGCCTGGACACCGACGAGCTGCTGGCCCAGGGGCTCAAGCAGTACGACGCCCAGGTGGACTGCTGGGTGCTGGACCTGCGGGGCAACGTGGGGGGCTATGTGGACTCCGCGATGGAGATGGCCGCAGCCCTCAGCGGCCCGGGGCGCTACATCTATCTGGAGGACCACGCGGGCCGGGTGGCGGGCTACGCCTGCACCTCCGCCAAGCTGACCCGGAAGCCGCTGGTCCTGCTGGTGGACGGGGAGAGCGCCTCCGCCTCCGAGCTGCTGGCCAGCGCCGTGCGGGACACGGACCGGGGAATTCTGGTGGGCAGCCGCACCTATGGCAAGGGAGTGGCCCAGAACACCCTGGACAAGGATACCGAGCCGGACTACTTTGACGGCGACTGCCTGAAGGTGACCACCGACCGCTTCTACTCCGCGGGGGGCGTCACCACCGACAAAATCGGCGTCATTCCCACCCTGCTGGTGGAGGACGGCTACACCGCGGCGGTGGCCGCGGCGCTGTGCGGCGGCAGTGAGGACGCCTCCCAGCTGTGCATCCAGACCGGCGGCAACCTGTTCTACGTGGACCCGGACACCCCGGAGGATGTGCTGACCAAGCTTTTGGAGGCCCTGCCCCCCCAGACCCCGGTGTTTTTGCGCGTGCAGGGCGTCTTTGGCCAGTCCACCCCCGCCCAGGCCGCCCAGCTGCTGGGCCTGTCCCTGAACAGCCGCTGGTTTTCCGACGTGGCGGACAGCCCCTATGACTTCGCCATCAACGCCATGGGGACCTATCAGCTGCTCAACGGCACCGCCCCCGGCCTGTTCAGCCCCAAGGAGACCCTCACCCGCGCCCAGCTGTGCGTCATGATGGCCCGGGTGCTCAACGTGTCCTCCTCCGGGTCCTCCCGGTTCTCCGACGTGGCCCCAGACGCCTGGTACGCCTCCGGCGTCAACGCCATGGCGGAGCTGGGGCTGGTGGACGGCGTGGGCGGCGGCCGGTTCGACCCGGAGGGCCGGCTGACCCAGGAGGAGTTCCTCACCATCATGGGCCGGACGGCCCGCTGCCTCAGCTTTGCCCTGGACAATTACGGCCAGGCGGTGGAGGACGCGGGGGACGACCTGCCCGCGGATATGCTCTTCGCCCTGTCCCCCTATTCGGAGTGGGCCTGGAGCGGGGCGGCGGTGCTGGCCTGGGGGCTGGAGGACGCCATGGGCGGCTCCGGCGATCTGCTGTACGCTTCCCTGGAGCGCGTCACCCCCTCCGCCCCCATCCTCCGGGAAGAGGCGGCGGCCGGGATGTACGCTCTGCTGGCGGGGCTTGACATCCTGCCCTGAACCCACTTTTGACAGCCAAGACAGATAAGTCTTGGCTGTCTCACTTCACGACGAAAAGGAGGGGCCCCCATGCCCTTGCTGCTTCACATCTGCTGCGCCCCCTGCTCGGTGGCCTGCGTCAAAACGCTGCGGGAGGAGGGCGTCGAGCCCACCGGCTTCTGGTACAACCCCAATATCCACCTCTTTCAGGAGTACAAGGCCCGGCGGGACACCCTGCGGCAGTACGCCCAGGACATCGGCCTGGAGGTGCGGGAGGAGGACTTCTACGGCCTGCGTCCCTTCACCGCCGCCGTGGCTCGGGACTGCGAGCACCGGTGCGGCTACTGCTACGCCTGCCGCCTGGAGCGCACGGCCCGGTACGCCGCTGAGAACGGCTTTGAGCGGTTTTCCACCACCCTGCTTGTGTCCCCCTACCAGGACCGGGAACTCATCTGTGCCGCCGGGGCGAAGATGGGGGAGAAATACGGGGTGGAGTTTGTGCCCTATGACTTCCGCCCCCGGTTCCGGGAGGGCCAGGAGGAGGCCCGGGCGCTGGGGCTGTATATGCAGAAGTACTGCGGCTGCGTGTACAGCGAGGAGGAGCGCTTTTCCAACCGGCGGAAAAAGGAGCTCCACAAGCTGCATAAGGCACAGGCGAGGGGGAATACCCAGTGTTGAAGGAGGGAAACGTATACCTCGCTGTCATCGACGGCTATGCCAGCGGCGGCGAGGGGGTGGCCCGCGTCGAGGGCATGGCGGTGTTCGTCAAGGGGGCCCTCCGGGGGGAGCGGGCGCGGGTGCGCATAGAGCATGTGGGCCGTAGCGCCGCCTGGGGGCATATCGAGGAGCTGTTGGAGCCCTCGTCTCAGCGGGTGGAGCCGGACTGCCCCTATTACGGGGCCTGCGGCGGCTGCCAGCTCCGGCACATGACCTACGAGGAGGAGCTGGAGCTCAAGCGCCGCCGGGTGGAGGACGCCCTTCGGCGCATCGGCGGCGCGGACCTGGCGGTTTCGGTGATACACGGCGCAAAAAATACCCGGCGTTATCGCAACAAGGTGCAGTTCCCCGTCTCAGGCGGGGCCGTCGGCTACTATCAGGGGGGCACCCACCGGGTGGTGGACATCGACGACTGCCTGCTCCAGCCGGAGGTGGACGCCGCCTGCCGCTCCGCCGTCAAGGGCTGGATGGAGCGCTTTGCCGTCCCCGCCTACGATGAGAAAACAGGCCGGGGGCTGATCCGCCACTTGTTTTTGCGTACCAACAGCGCCGGAGAGGCGCTGTGCTGCCTGGTGGCCAACGGGAAGAGCCTGCCCCATGAGGGGGAGCTGGTGGAGGCGCTGCGGCGGGCCGCGCCCAGGCTGGCGGGGGTGGTGCTGTCGGTAAACACAAAAAAGACGAACGTGATCCTGGGGGACGCCTTTCACACCCTCTGGGGCCGGGACTGGCTGGAGGAGGAGCTGTGCGCACACACCTTCCGGCTGTCGGTGCCCTCCTTCTTCCAGGTAAACCGGGAGCAGACCGAGGTGCTCTACCGCCGGGCGCTGGACCTCGCCGCCCTCACCGGGGCGGAGACGGTGGTGGAGCTGTACTGCGGCATCGGCGCCATCAGCCTGACCCTGGCGGAGCGGGCCAAAATGGTCATCGGGGTGGAGGTGGTCCCCCAGGCGGTGGCCGACGCCAAAGAGAACGCCCGCCGGAACGGCCTGGAGGGCAGGACCCGCTTTGAATGCGGCGACGCCTCCGAGCTGGCCGCGAGGCTGGAGCAGGAGGGAGCGCGTCCCGACGTGGCGGTGGTGGACCCGCCCCGGAAGGGGCTGTCAGCGGAGGTGGTGGACGCCATCGTCCGCATGGCCCCAGACCGGGTGGTGTATGTCTCCTGCGACCCGGCCACCCTGGCCCGGGACGTCAAGCGGTTTGCCGCCGCGGGATATACCGCCCGGCGGGCGGAGGCGGTGGACCTGTTCCCGCGCACGGCCCACGTGGAGACCGTGTGCCTATTGTCCCGCTGAGCGCCGCCCACGGCCGGACAGCATTTTCAATCCCTCCTGTGACATCCGGCCGCGGACTGCGTCCTTATGGGTGAAAGGGCCTTTCGAGGAGTGATACCATGGACGACAACGAGATCATCGAGCTGTTTTTCGCCCGGGACGAGGGGGCTGTGGAGGCCGCCCAGGGGAAATACGGCGCCTACTGCGCCGCCATCGCCCGAAATATCCTGGACGACCAGGGGGCGGCGGAGGAGTGCGTCAACGACACCTGGCTGAAGTGCTGGCAGTCCATCCCGCCCCAGCGGCCCCGCTCACTCAAGAGCTTCGCGGGGCGCATCGCCCGCAACCTGGCCCTCAGCGCCCTGCGCGCCGACACCGCCCAGAAGCGGGGGGGTAGGCAGGTCCAGCTGGCCTTGGACGAGCTGGGCGAGATCGCCTCCGGAGCCGACACCCCGGAGGGCGTGCTGGACCGCGAGGCCCTCCGGGCGGCGCTGGACGGCTTTCTGGCGGGCCTGCCGGAGCGGCGGCGAGATCTCTTCCTGCGCAGGTACTGGTACTTAGACAGCGTGGAGGCGCTGGCGAAGCGGTTCTCCATGAGCCGCACCCAGGTGACCACCACGCTCCACCGCCTGCGTCAGAAGCTGCGCGTCCATCTGCAACAGGAGGGATTTGAACTGTGAAAAGTTATGAGCTTTTGGATGTGCTGGGGGATGTGAACGAGGACTATGTCCGGGCGGCGGACGCCAATGTGGTCCGGCCCCGGTTCCGCTGGAAAACCCTTGCGGCCTGCGCCGCCTGCGCGGTGCTGGTGTTGGCGGCCTACCCGGTGTACCGGGCCGGCCAGCCCAAGCTCCACGACTACACCGTGATGGAGGGAGGCATGGGCGAGACCCTGGAGACCGACCTGGATGAGATGGTCAAGGCCCCGGCGGGCGGCCCCGCCGCCGATTCCGACTCCGCCCCCGAGGCCACTATGATTAACGGAGCGGACAAAGGCGGCGCGTCTATGTATAAGGAGCCGAGCGAGGAGATCGACGGGAGCTTCTACAGCGCCCCCACCGAGGACGCCTCGGTGCAGGAGGCGGCGCTGTGGTATGACGCGCTGCTGAAAACCTACCGTCTGGATGAAAACCCTGAGTGGTACGGCGGGGCGTGGATCGCGGGGGACCGGCTGCTGGCTGTGGCCATCGTGGACGGCTTCCGTACGCCAGAGCTGGAGGCGGAGATCCAAGAGGCCGTCGGGGCCGACGCGGTGCTCCAGTTCTCCACGGTGAAGTATTCCCAGGCGTTCCTGAACAGTCTGATGGAGCCCGCTGCCCTGGCGCTGGAGGGCTCGGATCTGGGCCTTAGCGGGTGGGTGGATGTGACGGCCAACTGTCTGAGTATGGACATTTACGGCGCCTCTATCCCCGATGATGTGCTGGGTAAGCTGGCCGCGCTGGACCCGGACGGGGACGCCATCCGGGTGCGGGTGTTCCCTGAGCGGCTGTCCACCTACGATTACGATGAAACGGGGATGAAAGACCCCGTCGCCGACTCCAAGGCCATCGCCACCCCCAACGCCGGGAGCGCCCAACCGACAGCGGAGCCCAGCGCGGCCCCCGGCGGCGTCACCCAGCCCGAGGTGAACCAGTTCCCCGAGGCAAAGGAGGAGGGCCGGCAGGCCCACTACGACCTGCTCCCCCTGGAGGAATAAATTTTCCTTCCCTTTTTCGGAAGAATCGGGTATAATACTGCCAGCCATTTCCCAGGCTGGCAGTATTTTTATCCGAGGTGACCCCTATGGCCCGTAACGATATGAACCGCCCCACCCTGAAGATCTCCTACAACGCCCCGGTGGCGCTGACCTTTGCCCTGCTGTCCCTGCTGGCGCTGGTGGCAAACCACTTCACCAATGGCTGGGCCAACGCAAATCTGTTTTCCGTCTACCAGTGCTCCCTGGCGGACCCGCTGGCCTGGTTCCGGTTCTTCGGCCACGTGCTGGGCCACAGCGGCTACTCCCACTATATTGGCAACATGGTGCTGATTTTGGTGCTGGGCCCCAATCTGGAGGACCGCTTCGGCAGCTGGAACGTGCTGTGGGCCATTTTGTTCACCGCCCTGGCCTCCGGGCTGGTGCAGTTCATTTTCTTCCCCGGCACCGCCCTTTTGGGCGCCTCCGGCATCGTGTTCATGATGATCCTGCTGTCCTCCTTCGGCGGGGTGCGCAACGGCACCATTCCCACCACGCTCATTTTCGTGGCTGTGTTCTACCTGGGTGGCGAGCTGTGGGACGCCATCTTCGTCAAGGACAACATCTCCCAGCTCACCCACATCATTGGCGGGCTGTGCGGCACCATTTTGGGCTTCGCCCTGTCGGGCAAGCGGTAACGCCGCGTCCTCTCCCGGAGGACGGCCTCCGGCGGGGTACTTTCTCTCCTGTGGGAGAAAGTACCCAAAGAGAACACTTAAGGGGGAAAGCCTGTGACTGCGGCCCCAAGGGCGGGCCGCGGTCACAGGCTTTCCCCCTTAAGAATCCCCGTTTTACGGGAGAGCCCTATGCGCTCCGTGGGCCCTGGCCCTCCCGGCGCATGGTGCTTTCGACGCCGGTGCGCCTGTTTGTGCTGCCGCCAGTGTCTGGTCATTGGGCCGGGGCGGGCCTGTTGGTCCGCGCCTCAGTGGCGGACCGTGCGGCGGACGGTAGTTCCCTTCGCGCTCCCCTGGCTGGGGGAGCTTTTTCGCGCCTGTAAACAATATGTGAATTACATGTAGTTTCACTTGACAGCCGGAATAGCCCAGGCTAATATATGTGCAGCAAATGTATTTGGAGGTGATCGCGTGGATGGCGGAGAGCGTATCTCCATCCTCACCGTATTCCAGACCCTGAAAACCAAGACCACCCGCCTGGTGGACCCCATCGTCCAGGCGGAGGGGCTGACCCCCTTACAGGCCCGGGTGCTGCTCCAGCTGTGCCGTCGGGACGCCACCGTGGGCGACATCAGCGAGATCACCGGCATGGGGCAGGCCAACACCTCCTCCCTGTGCAAGAAGCTGGAGCGGGAGGGCTTCCTCACCCGCCGCCGCGGCTGCTCCGACCGGCGGGTAGTCACCCTGTCCCTGACGGACAAGGGCCGGGAGACCATGGACCGCCTCCAGCGGCGGCTGGACCACTATCTGGAGCTGGTCAACGCCCGCCCCAAGGGGGAGCAGGAGGAGCTGGTCCGGGGCCTGAGGGGAATTGAGAACATGCTGGACTACCTATTTGAACAAACCAAAGGAGACCAAAACCCATGCTGAAACTGGTAAACATCACCAAGCAGTACACCCTGGGGGGCAGCACCATCAACGCCCTGCGGGGCATCGATTTGGAGTTTAGGGAGAACGAGTTCGTGTCCATCCTGGGCCCCTCCGGCTGCGGCAAGACCACCACGCTGAACATCATCGGCGGGCTGGACCGCTACACCAGCGGCGACCTCATCATCAACGGCCGCTCCACCAAGGATTACAAGGACGCCGACTGGGACGCCTACCGCAACCACTCCATCGGCTTCGTATTCCAGAGCTACAACCTCATCCCCCACCAGACGGTGCTGGCCAACGTGGAGCTGGCCCTGACCCTGGCGGGGGTGTCCAAGGCGGAGCGCCGCCGCCGGGCGGTGGAGGCCCTGGAGCGGGTGGGGCTGGGGGACCAGCTCAATAAAGTCCCCTCCCAGATGTCCGGCGGGCAGATGCAGCGGGTGGCCATCGCCCGGGCCCTCATCAACGACCCGGACATCCTCCTGGCCGACGAGCCCACCGGGGCGCTGGACTCCGAGACCTCGGTCCAGGTGATGGAGCTTTTGAAGGAGGTGGCCCGGGACCGTCTGGTCATCATGGTCACCCACAACCCGGAGCTGGCCCAGCAGTACTCCACCCGCATCGTCACGTTGAAGGACGGCAGGGTCACCGGGGACTCCAACCCCTACCACGCCCAGGAGGACGCCCCCGTCCTCACCGGAAAGCTGGCCAAGGCGGGGAAAAAACCCTCCATGTCCTTCCTCACCGCCCTGTCCCTGTCTCTGACCAACCTGCGCACCAAGATGGGCCGGACGGTGCTCACCGCCTTCGCCGGGTCCATCGGCATCATCGGCATCGCCCTCATCCTGGCCCTGTCCACCGGCATCAACACCTATATCAACCAGGTCCAGGAGGAGACTTTGTCCAGCTACCCTATCACCATCCAGGCGGAGAGCACCGACATGACCGCCATGATGGCCTCCCTCATGGGGGCCCGGCGCAGCGAGGCGGCGGAGAGCGACACCATCCCCGACCAGGACCCGGACCGGGTGTACGCCTCCACCGTCATGTACGACCTGATGGACTCTATGCTCAACGCCGAGGTGGAGACCAACAACCTGGAGGCGTTCAAAAAGTATCTGGACCAGGGGGGCGGCGGCATCCGGGACATGGCCAACGTCCACTACAGCTACGACTTTGATTTCGACATCTACACCCAGGACGAGAACGGGGACATCATCAAGTGCGACGTGATGACTCTGATGCAGGACGCCATGTCCGCCATGTACGGCGGGGACTATTCCTCCTACTTTGACCAGATGGGCTCCATGTACTCCCGCATGGACGTGTGGGAGGAGCTGCTGCCCGGGGAGGACGGCGAGCTCATCGCCCCCCAGGTCAAGGCGGACTACGACCTGCTCTACGGCCAGTGGCCCCAAAGCCACGACGAGGTCATTTTGTTCGTGGACGGGAACAACGAGATCTCCGACCTGATGCTGTACGCCCTGGGACTCATGCCCCACGACGACATGGAGGAGGCCATGGTGTCCATGTCCAAGGGGGAGGCCCTGGAGGCCCCCGAGATGAGCTGGTCCTATGAGGAGCTGTGTGAGCTGGGCTTCAAGCTCATCCTCCCGGCGGAGTACTACCAGCACGATGCGGCCACCGACACCTATACCGACATGTCCGCCACCCAGGCGGGGATGGACTTCCTCTACAACAGCGACGACACCGGGGTGAAGCTCAAGGTGGTGGGCATCGCCCGACCGGTATCCGGGGGCAGCGGCATCGCCTCCGGCGGCATCGGCTACACCAGCGCCCTCACCCGGTTTGCCATCCAGACCACCGGGGAGACCGAGATTTTGAAACAGCAGCTGGCCGACCCGGAGACTGACGTGATCGTCAACCTGCCCTTCCCCAAGGACACCGACGTGGAGCCAACCGAGGAGGAGAAGGCGGAGGCCATCACCGGGCACCTGTCCGCCCTCACCGCCCAGGAGAAGGCCGCGGCCTATGTGGACGTGATGGGCCAGCCCTCCCAGGAGTACGTGGACGCGGTGGTGGACCAGCAGATGGAGGGCATGACCAGAGAGTCCATTGAGGAGATGATCGTCCAGCAGTACGCGGGCGAGATGGGGGTGGACGGGGACACTGTCCGGGGCTATATCGCCGACATGAGCGACGACGAGCTTTTTGAGCGCATGGAGGAAGGTGTGGCCCAGGGCGTGCGGGAGCAGTACGCCGCCGGGGTGGAGGCCCGCCTGGGGGCGCTGTCCGCCGACCAGCTGGCGGCCATCCTGGACCTGACCCTGGAGCAGGGGATCACTTTTGTGGTGACGGTCCCGAACGAGCCAGAAGCGCCGCTCAACGAGTCCGCCGGGATGGATGCGGGTATGGCTGGAATGGGCGGCAACCCCTCCATGGCGGCTCCCAGCCCCTTCACCCCGGAGCAGTTCGTCTATCTCTACGACCACTATATGCCCCCCACAAGGTCCTCCTCCACCTATGAGGACAATCTGGACCTGCTGGGCTATACCCGGCTGGAGGCCCCCTCCGCCATCAGCATCTACGCCACCACCTTCGCCCAGAAGGATGAGATCGCCTACCTGATCAAGGAGTACAACGCCAGCGTGGACAACGAGGAGGACGAGATCAGCTATACCGACTACGTGGCCCTGCTCATGAGCTCCATCACCGGCATCATCAGCGGCATCAGCTATCTGCTCATCGCCTTTGTGTCCATCTCGCTGGTGGTGTCCTCCATCATGATCGGCATCATCACCAACATCTCCGTGCTGGAGCGCACCAAGGAGATCGGCATACTCCGGGCCGTGGGCGCCTCCAAGCGGGACGTGTCCCGGGTATTCAACGCCGAGACCCTGATCGTGGGCCTGGCGGCGGGCGTTTTAGGAATTTTGGTCAGTGTGCTGGCCACCTTCCCCATCAACTCGATTATCCATAACCTGACGGGGCTGGACGACCTCACCGCCGTGCTGCCCCCGGTGGGCGGAGCCATCCTGGTGGCCATCAGCGTGGTGCTCACCGTGTTCGCCGGGCTCGTCCCCTCGCGCGGCGCCGCGAAGAAAGACCCCGTGGAGGCATTGCGAAGCGAATGACCCCGCCGGGGGTGTTGGAGGGCCTGCCCTCCGGGGGGTTACTTTCTCTCGCGCGAGAGAAAGTAACCAAAGAGCGCGCATAGGGGCGTACGCCCCTATGTACCCTGTTTACGGGAGAGCCCTATACGGTGGGTAGGTTGGACCCTTCCGGCGCGAGCGGCTTTCGACGCCGGTGCTTCTAGTTGTGCTGCCGCCGGTATCTAGGCACTGGACGTGGGTGCGCCTAACGGCTTGCGCCTCCGTGTCGGACCGTTCGGCGAGGGGGCGCGGACCGGTTGTATACTGAACTGTGTGCGGCAGTCGGTGGAGGCGCTGACTGCCACCCGCCGAACGGCGCAAAACTGAGGCGCGGTTGGTGGGCCCTGTCCCGTTTCTGTGTTTTGACACCGGCGACAGCGCCAATCGGGGGACACCAGTCGTAAAATCCACGCGCCGGAAGGGTCTACACCCGATTCCCGTATAGGGCGTCCCCCGTAATGGGGATTCTTAAGGGGAGAAAATCCTGTGACCGCGGCCCGTCCTTTGGGCCGCAGGGAACCGGATTTTCCCCCCTTAAGTGTTCTCTTTGGGCACTTTCTCTCGCATGAGAGAAAGTGCCGCCCCCGTCCCGCCCGCAGGCGGGCCCGCCAGAGGCCCAGGAGGGGCCTTGAGCGAGTGCCGCCCCCAGCAGGGCATGCCCTGCGAAAGGGAGTCAAGGGGACACTCCCCCTTGCATTTCCCTGCCACTGTGATATAATCTCAGGGATATTTCCCGAGATTGGAGAATTTTCCATGGATTACTTTCACCTGTCCGCGGGACAGGACACGATGGAACACATCAGCGCCCTGGGTCTGGCCCATTTAGGCGACGGCGTCTATGAGCTGATGGTCCGCTCCTGGCTGTGCCTCCACGGCAAGGCCACCAACGCGGGCTTGCACAAGGCCACGGTCAAATACGTGGCCGCCCCCGCCCAAGCCAAGCTGGTCCACGCTATCCTGCCTTTGCTCACCGAGGAGGAGCAGCGGGTGTACCGCCGGGGCCGCAACAGCCATACCGCCACCGTCCCCAAGGGGGCCAGCGTGGGGGAGTACCACGCCGCCACTGCCTTAGAAGCCCTGTTCGGCTGGCTGTACCTACAGGGGAAAACCCAGCGGCTCAACGAGCTGTTCGACGCCATGATGGAGGAGGCAGAAAATGCCACTTGACGCTATCTTTATGACCGCCTTAGCCGGGGAGCTGCGGGATAAGCTGATGGGCGGCAAGGTGGATAAGCTCTACCAGCCCGCCCGGGACGAGGCGGTGCTCCACATGCGGGCGGGCCGGGACAATGTGCGCCTGCTGCTGTCCGCCAATCCCGCTCACCCCAGGGCCCAGCTCACAAAGGTTCCCCGGGAGAACCCGGAGACGCCCCCCATGTTCTGCATGCTGCTGCGCAAGCACTTCACCGGAGCGAGGCTGTTGGAGCTGACCCAGCCCTCCATGGAGCGGCTGCTGGACTTCCGTTTCGAGACCCTGGACGAGCTGGGCGACCGGGTGGAGCGCCGCCTTGTTTTGGAGTGCATCGGCCGCAAGTCCAACCTCATCATGCTGGACGGCGCGGGCCGGGTCACCGACTGCATGCGCCGGGCGGACGGGGACCTGTCCGTCAAGCGGCCCGTGATGCCGGGGCTGTACTACCAGCTCCCCGAACCCACCGGGCGGCTGGACCCCGCCGCCATGCCCCCCGACGAGCTGCTCTCCTTTGTCCTCTCCAACGCCCCCGAGGGGGACGGCCAGGACAAGTGGCTGCTGGACTCCTTCAACGGCCTGTCCCCCCTGATCGCCCGGGAGCTGGTGTTCCAGGGGGAGGGGACAAAAGAAGGGCTGGCGGAACGCTTCTGCCGGCTCATGGACCGGGTGCGGTTCGGGGACTACGCCCCCACCGTTTTGATCCGGGACGGAAAGCCCATGGACTTTACCTTCATGCCTGTCCTGCAATACGGCCCCAAGGTGGAATTGAGGCGTTACCCCACCTTTTCCGCCCTGCTGGACGACTTTTATGAGCAGAAGGAGGCTCAGGAGCGGGTCAAGCAGCGGGGGCAGGACTTCATCCGTTCCGTCACCCAAGCCCGGAACCGGACGGCGAAAAAAATCGCCAATCAGGAGGGGGACCTTGCCAAAACCGCTGACCGGGAGCGGCTGCGCCAGTTCGGCGACATCATCACCACCAACTTCTATCAGATGAGCCGGGGGCAGACAAAGCTGCGGGCCCAGAACTACTACGACCCGGACGGCAGGGAGGTGGACATTCCTCTGGACCCTCTGCTCACCCCCCAGCAGAACGCCGCCAAATACTACAAGGACTACAAAAAGGCCCAGAAGGCGGAGGAGATGCTCACCATCCAGCTGGAGAAGAACCGCCGGGAGCTGGACTATCTGGACAGTGTGCTCCAGATGATTACCCTGTCCGAGGGGGACCGGGACCTCCAGGAGATCCGCCAGGAGCTGATGGACAACGGCTATCTCAAACAGCACAAGCGGAAAATGACCGCCAAGGGCCGGGTGAAGATCGTCCACTCCAAGCCCCTGGAGTTCAAGTCCAGCGCGGGGCTCACCATCCTGGTGGGCAAAAACAACAGTCAGAACGACCGCCTGACCCTGAAGGACGCGGACAAGCGGGATTTGTGGCTCCACGCCCAGAAGCTCCACGGCTCCCACGTCATTTTAAAGACCGGCGGGGCCGAGCCGGACGAGCGATCCCTCACCGAGGCGGCCATGCTGGCGGCCTGGTTCTCCCAGGGGCGGGAGTCGGGCCAGGTGCCGGTGGACTACACTCCGGTGAAGGTGGTCAAAAAGCCCGCCGGGGCCAAGCCCGGATACGTCATCTACAACACCTACCGCACCGTGTACGTCACCCCCAGCGAGGAGCTGATGAGGACCCTGAGAAGCGGGAAAAAAAGTGGGGGAGGGGATCCCTTGTGACCGGGCCCATGGAATATCGGACGCTGTACCAAAACGCGGAAAGATTTATCCGCCTGAGGGCCCTGTCCGGGGCGCGGGCCTGGCCCCATATCGGCCATGACGTCCTGCTGGTGGAGGAGGACGCCGCTCCCGGCTCCCTGCTGTTCTCCTGCCGCACGGACCAGTCCATGTCCAACCCCATGGGCATCGTCCACGGCGGCGTCACCGCCTCTCTGGTGGACGCCTGCATGGGTGTCACCTGCGCCGCCCAGGTCGGCGGCTCCCCCACTCCCACCATCACCATGACCGTGAACTACGCCCGCCCCGTCCCACTGGACGCGGACATCCTGGTGCGCGCGCGCACCGTGCGGGTGGGCCATACCTCGGGGCAGATGAGCGCGGAGGTGTTCCTGGCCGAACAGCCGGAGGAAATTTTGGTCTCGGCCACCGGAGTCTATGCCATCAAGCGCTGAATCACACATAAAAGCAGGCCGCGCCCATCGGGCGCGGCCTGCTTTTTCTTGCTCAGCCTGGTATCCCAGCGTTTTACTTCATCAGCACCATCCCGCTGCGGGGGCGCACCGTCACCCAGTTGCCGTGGGAGATCAGGGGCAGGTGCTGGTCGGCGTTGACGCCGTCCGCCCGGATGGTCCACCGGCCGGAGGGCAGCTGGATGGCGTAGTCGTGGCCGGTGGCGTTATAGGCCACGAACAGCCGCTCTCCCCGGGGCCCGCCCCCCTCCACCTGGAAGGAGACCACCCCGTCCCGGTAGACGTTGGACTCCACAATCCGCTTGCCCGCCTCGGGGCTTTTGTCGCACAGCCCGGGCAGGGACTTGCGCAGCCGGATGAGCTGGCGGTAGTAGTCCGTCAGCGCGCCGAAGGTCCAGGCCCGGTGCCAGTCCAGCCGGTTCACCTCGGGGGAGGACTTGTAGCTGTTGTGGTCCCCCAGCTTGGTCCGGCCGAACTCCTCCCCCGCCTGGAGGAACAGGTTCCCCTGGCAGGTGAAGTAGATCAGCGCCGCCAGCTTGTTCTGGGCCAGCAGGTCCTCCCGGAAATCCTGGTAGGACACGGCGCCCCCCGGGCCGGGGGAGCACAGGGCCAGCTTATCCCACAGGGTGTAGTTGTCGTGGGCGGACACGTAGTTGACCACCTGGGAGCAGGCCCGGGGCTTGAAGTCGCCCACGCCACCCATCCAGCCGGAGACGGCGCACAGAATGGTCTCCCCCAGCCCCGAGCCGCCGTTGACAAAGCCCGGCTGCTCGCAGTGGAAGCAGTCGCCCTTGATGGCGTCCCGGGTGGTGTCGCAGAACATGCCGACGCGGGGGTCCAGCCGGGAGGCGCTGTCCTTCATGGCCGAGGCGGTGCCCGGCTCCATGGGGGAGTCCGCCGCCCGCCAGGGCTCGCCATAGATCAGCTTCTCCCCCTTGCCGAAGGCCGCGTCCAGCGCCCACTGGATGCGGTTCATCAGCTCCACCGTCAAAAGGCCCATCAGATCGAAGCGGAACCCGTCAATGTGGTACTCCCGGGCCCAGTACATCACCGAGTGGAGGATATAGTTGTCCACCATGGCCCGGCCCGCCGCCAGGTCGTTGCCGCACCCAGACCCGTTGGACAAGCTCCCGTCCGCCCACCGCCGGTAGTAGTACCCCGGGGCGGAGCGCTCCAGCCAGGAGTCGGCCTGGTAGGTGTGGTTATACACCACATCCATCACCACCCGCAGGCCGTTTCGGTGCAGGGCCTGGACCATCTCCTTGCACTCCCGGATGCGGACCGCCCCATCCGACGGGTCGGTGGAGTAGCTGCCCTCGGGCACGTTGTGGTTCACTGGGTCGTAGCCCCAGTTGAACTGGCTGGGGTCCCCGCCCTCATCCACCGAGCCGAAATCGTAGATGGGCAGGAGCTGGACATGGGTGACCCCCAGCTCCTTCAGGTACTGCATACACAGGGGGAGGCGGCCCTCCGGGTCCTTCCACGCGAAAGCCCGGAAAGTTCCACGCAGCTCCTCCGGCACGCCGCTGTCCGGGTGGTGGGAGAAATCCTTCACATGCAGCTCATAGATGATGTTCTCCGGCGGCGCCGGGGGCGGGACGTCCCTGTCAAACCCCTCCGGGTCAGTACGGGCCAGGTCCACCGCCATGCTGCGCAGGCCGTTGCGCCCGCAGGCCGCGGCGTAGGGGTCGGCGGTACGGGCGGTCCTGCCCTCCACCGTCACCTCAAAGTCGTAGTAGACGCCGTGGAGGCTGCCCTCCAGCGCCAGCTCCCATACCCCCTGGTCCCCCGGCGCCAGCGCCCGGTGGTCCTGAGCCGGGGAGGCGTCGTCGGGGTACAGATACAGCTCCACCCGGGACGCCTCGGGGCTCCACAGCTTGAACACCGTCCGGTCCTGGGTGCAGGTGCACCCCAGGTCGCAGCCCTCGTAGGCGTACCGGCGGTCAAATTCCTTGTCGTAATGTGTCCTGTTGCCCACACGCACTCACCATGATCGATCGGGAGTCCTTCGCGCCTCCCGGTATTTTATTTCAGCTAGTATAATATATGTGTTTTTTCCCCCTCTGTCAACTGGAAAATGAGAATTTATTTCAGCATTTTCACAGTTTTTAAATTGAGTTTCCAGGATCTTCAGGCGCTGTAAAAAAACCCCGGCCTGCGATCCAGGCCGGGGCCGTCTCTGTCAGGGCCGCGGTTCCTCCGGCAGATAGCTCTGGAGGAAGGAGGACACCGCCGACCAGTACATCTCCGCGTCGGTGCCCGCGCAGGCGGCGTGGCCCGCCCCGGGCATCCACAAAAAGCGCTTGGGGCACCGGGCGGCCTGGTACAGCTTTCCCATCATGGAGGCGGGGACGAAGTCGTCCTCCACCCCATGGATGAACAGCGTAGGGGTCCTGGACCGGGCCACCGCTTGGATGGGGGCGGCGTCCCGCAGGTCGTATCCCGCCCGGCGCAGGGTGGTCTTGCGCAGGGCGGACAGCATCAGCCCCACGGGCATGGGCAAACCCGCCGGCCGGTCCTCCCAGCGGGAGAGCAGGTGGCGCAGCTCCGCCTCGATGGAGGTATAGGAGCAGTCGGACACCACCGCCCGCACCTGGCGGGGCATGGGCCCGCCGGCGGCCATGAGCACGCTGGCCGCCCCCATGGATACCCCGTGGAGCACAATTTCCGCCCCCGGGTCCCGGCGGGCGATATAGTTGGCCCAGCCCACCACGTCCAGCCGCTCGTCATAGCCCCAGCCCACATAGTCCCCCTCGCTGTTGCCGTGGCCCCGCTGGTCGGGCAGGAGTACATTCCAGCCCTGGTCGTTGTACCGCCGGGCAATCGCCCCCATGGATTCGTAGGTATCGTGATAGCCGTGGACGCACACCGCCCACCGGCGGCACCCAGCGGCCCCGGGCACCAGAAGCCCCCACAAAACCAGGCCGTCCGCCGACTGGATGGTGACCTCCCGAAAGCCCACCCGGCGCCGCGCCCAGGCCCGGCCCTGGGCCTGGACCTGATTGGCCTCCGGCTCGTTCAGCTCCCGGACCAGAGGGATCATGCATCGCTCATATAAATAGTTGCCCAGGGCGGTCCAGCCCCCCGCCGCGCTGGCGCCCGCCGCGGCCAGCCCCAGCAGCCCATAGGTAGTTTTTTTCTTCATAACGGCCTCCCAAACTCTTTCGGCAGCGCCGCGCGTATGCCGTTTCCCCCATCATACTCCCGAGCCGCCCGCCCGTCAACGGGCAAAGTGTAAAAGCTTTGTAAATCCGGGGCCATAGGAGGCCGGCGTACAACCCTCCCCCCATATGGTCCGTTTTTTCGGGACCTTTTCCAAAAACAGCGAAAAAAAATCTCCGCCCCGGCCTTGACTTGCGCGAACAGAAGTGGTATCTTAATCCACGAACTAGAACAGCCGTTTTAATTTCAGAAAGGAGGTTCGATAAATGGAGGAGGAATTTCACCACGGGACAGGGCCGCCCAGCCAAAAAGCCGCCGCAAGCGATATGCGGCTTGCCTAATCGGGGCCCCCGCGAAAGCGCCCCCCAGCTTTCGTGGGGAAAGGAGGAGCAAGGGAGCATAGTGAAAGTCTCCCACCCTTCGGGTGGGAGACTTAAACGAAGCGGACTTTGCTCCGACGTGGTGGAGGAGGATGGATTCGAACCATCGAAGGCAAAGCCAGCAGATTTACAGTCTGTCCCCTTTGGCCACTTGGGTACTCCTCCGTATGCAGTTGGGCGGAAGAAGGTGGAGCTGGTGGACGGATTCGAACCCCCGACCTGCTGATTACAAATCAGCTGCTCTACCAGCTGAGCTACACCAGCGCAGCAGCTTCCGCGTTCACAACGATGGTTATTATAACAGCAGGAGGTGGGTTTGTCAACAGGTTTTCCAAAAAGAAATGAAAAAATGAGAGGATGGAGCAAACACGGTAGGAGAACGTTTTCAGGCTAGCCCGGAGGCCAGATGCAGCCTGTGCCGGGGGGAGCTGTACCCCGGCGACCCCTACTTTGCCCTGGAGGGCCGGACGGTGTGCGAGCACTGCCTGGCGCGATACGCCCGGCGCTATTTCGCCCCCCAAATGCGCTGGGTCGGGGCCCCGGGGCCGGCCTCTACACTGTTTGAGAAAAGGAGCAGGAAAGCGGCATATGACCTTATATGAACTATCTCTGGAATACGCACAGACGGCGGCGGACCTGCGCCGGCGCATCGTGGAGCTGGAGCAGGAGGGCAGGCAGTCCCCGGACGAGGAGCGGCGGCGCCAGCTGGAGGGGCGGACGCGCCCCCTGCGCTCCATGTACCGGGACGTGCGGGCGGTGGCCCGCCACCTGGAACACTACTATGAAAAACACACGCCCCGGCGCGGCGCCGGGAGCGGCGCGTCACAATATACAAGGAGGGCTTGAGCAATGCAGACCGTTTCCTACGACAACACCTTCGGCATGGTGGACCTGGCGGTATATACCGAGCTGATGGCCCAGGACAACAAGGACCAGATCAACCGCCTCAAGCGCAATCTCACCCACGCCCTGCGGCAGGACATCACCCAGCGCCAGCGGGAGTACATGATGCTCTACTATGGCAAAAACATGAGCATGGAGGCCATCGCCCAGCAGTGCGGGGTGAACAAATCCACCGTGTCCCGCACCCTGAAGCGGGGGCGGCAGAGGCTGTACCGCTGCCTGCGCTACGGAGCGGCCAACTTGTTGGAGCAGGCCAATAGTTAAATATATTAAGGGTTGAAAACTGCCCCCGGCTGTGGTATGATTCCTTGAACGGCCTGAAGCGGGCCAACTAAAATAACCGAGGTCATATCATGAGATATCGAGGGGTTTTTTTCGACTTTGACTACACCCTGGGCGACTCCACCCCGGCCATCGCGGAGGGCTACCGCCTGGGCTTTGCCGCCCTGGGGCTGGACCCCCCCACCGTGGCCCAGGTGCGGCCCACCATCGGCCTCACTCTGGCGGACGGCTACTCCCTCATCACCGGGGACCGGGACCCGGCGCGGCAGGAGACCTTTTTCCGCACCTTCCAGGAGACGGTGGGGGTGAAGGCCCAGGGCGCTGGCCGGACGCTGATGATCGAGGGCACCACCCTCTTCCCCGGGGCGGAGGAGCTGCTGCAGACCCTGAAGGAGAAGGGCGTGCGCACCGCCATCGTGTCCACCAAGCCGGGGGACACCATCCGGCGGATCTTTGAGCACCAGGAGCGGCTGGACCTGCTGGACCTGGTGATCGGCGGGGACGAGGTGCAGCACTCCAAGCCCAACCCCGAGGGGCTTCAGATGGCCCTGGAAAAGCTGGGGTTGCCCTCCGAGCAGGTGCTGTTCTGCGGGGACACGGTCATCGACGCCGCCACCGCCCAGGCGGGGGGCTGCCAGTTCTGCGCGGTGCTCAACGGCACCACCCCGGCCGACGCCTTCGCCCGGTTCCCCTGCGTACATATCGCCCAGGACCTGGGCGAGCTGAAAAGCTGGCTCAAGGTGTAAAAAACACCCCACGGCGCTCTCGCCGTGGGGTGTTTCTTTTTACTCCGCGGGGGAGGGCTCGGCGGACGCCTCCTGGGAAGCGCCGGATACGGAGCTTGCGCGGAAGGTGGCGGTGATGGCGTAGATGTGCTCGTAGTTGTGCTTGGCCAGTTCCCGGGGCATTTCAAAAAAGTTCACGTAATAGGAGTCGATCTCGCTCTGGCTGGTGGCGATTTGGATCGCCAGGGGAATCTCCTTTTCCAGCTCCACCGGCGTGAGGTCGGTGAGCACGGAGGTGGCGTAGAACAGGCCGGTGCTGTCCCCGCCAGGCATGGCGAACTGGGCCCCGCCGCCGCCGTGTTCGCCCTGATAGCGGACGCTGACACCCTCGTTCATTTTGCCGAACATCAGGGCGATTCGGCCCGGCCCTTCGGGGGCAAAATCGCTCAGACCGGTGGTCACAGGCGACCACTCGCCGTCCACCAGCTCATAGGCGGAAATTTTGACGGACTTGGCGCCGGATACCTGAAAATCAAAAATGCGGTAGGACTTCATCTCCAGGCTGAGCAGCTCGGTGAGGGCGGTCTCCTCTTCGCTGAGCTGGGCGGGCTGGATGGTCATGTCCCCGCTCTCGTCCTTCTTTTTGTTTTTATCCATCATGCCGCACCCGGCCAGGGACAGGGCCAGCGCCGCCGCCAGCAGCAGGGCGGTATATCGTTTTGTCCGCATAGAGCGCACCTCCATCAATTGTGTCGAATTTTGAGATAATTTATCATAGCACAAAACAGGCGGCGTGTCTACCGGCGGATTATTAAGAAAAGGGGACAAAGCCGTTAAGCTTTGTCCCCTTCGCGTCACTGCGCGTAATAGTTGATGAGGCACCCGGCGAGAATAATGTCCCGCTCCTCCCTGGTCAGACCGGGGAGGGAGAGGGTGACGGGCCGGGCGGTGGGGCCGTCGTTCCCTGCTTGCATGACGGTGGCCTGGATGGTCTCCCCGTCCCCCTCCAGCAGGGCGCGGATACCGGGGATATACACCCGGTCGCCGGGCTGGAGGTTCAGCCCCTGAAGGCCGTCCGCCGTGAAGGGCAGCATCCCCCAGTTCACCACGTTGGAGCGGTAGCGCTTGGTGGCGTACTCCTCCGCGATGTTGGCGCAGCCCCCCAGCACCCGCTGACAGGAGGCGGCCTGCTCCCGGGCGGAGCCGTCGCCGGGCTTCAGGGCCATCACCAGGGAGCCCAGGCCGGTCTTGACCGGGTCGAACTCACCCAGCGCCTCTTTGACCTGGGGGGCGTTGGGATTTTCCCGGCGCAGCTTCTCCACGGCTTGAATGGCCTTGGCCCGGGGGACATACTGGGGGTCCTTCCGGCTCAGGGCGAACTCGGACAGCCGCAGGGGGTTGGAGCGGTAGGAGGAGGTCTCCCCGGAGGGGATGAGCTCGTCGGTGGTGGTCACCGGGTCGTAGATGGCGGCGGCCACGGTGAGCAGCAGGTCCTCCGGCAGGGGGATCTGCTCCGGCCAGTCGGCGATGTTGGGGCCGAACACCAGCTCCGTCTCGGGCTGGGGCCTGCCCACGCCGAAGTAGACCCGGGCCTTATAGGCGGAGCCGTCATAGGTCCACTCCTCGTCCGCCCGGTCGGCGGGCACGTCGGGCAGCTCGTCCGCCCCGGTGAGCACACCGCCCATCCGGGCGGTGGCGGCGATGGACCGGGCGTCCATGAGGGCCACGTAGGAGATCTGGCCGTCCCCCGGCTTGGAGCCCTCCCGGTTGGGGAAGTTGCGGGTGGAGTGGCGGATGGAGAAGGCCCCGTTGGCGGGCACGTCCCCCGCCCCGAAGCAGGGTCCGCAGAAGCAGGAGCGGATGGAGGCCCCCGCCGCCATGAGCTGGGCGATGTAGCCGTTTTTCGTCAGCTCCAGGTTGATGGGCATGGAGCCGGGGTAGCAGGACAGCCAGAAGGCGTCCGGGCCGATGGCGCAGCCCTTCAATATCTCGGCGGCCCGCTTCAAATTTTGATAGGTGCCGCCGGAACAGCCGGCGATGACCCCCTGGTCCACATGGAACTGGCCGTCCACGATTTTCTTGACCAGGGAGGGGGCGTTTTTCACCCCCAGCTGCTGGGCGGCGTCCACGTCCACCTGGTGGAGCAGGTCGGCCATGTTGGCCTTGAACTCGCGGATGGGGTAGGCGTTGGAGGGGTGGAAGGGCAGGGCGATCATGGGCTCCACCTTATCCAGCTCCACGGTGACCAGGCCGTCGTAGTACGCGCCCTCCGCCGGGGCCAGCTCTTTGTAGATGTCCCCCCGGCCCAGCAGGGCGAGGGCTGATTTGGTCCGCTGATCGGTCTGCCACACGGAGGACAGGCAGGTGGTCTCGGTGGTCATTACGTCGATGCCCGTCCGGTAGTCCATGGACAAAGCGGCCACCCCGGGGCCGAAGAACTCCATGACGGCGTTTTTCACCGCGCCGTTTTTAAAGGTGGCACCCACCAGGGCCAGGGCCACGTCCTGGGGACCCACGCCGGGCCGGGGCACGCCGGTGAGATAGACCGCCACCACCTTGGGGTAAGCGATATCATAGGTTTTTTTCAACAGCTGCCGGGCCAGCTCCGGGCCGCCCTCCCCGATGGCCATGCAGCCGTAGGCGCCGTAGCGGGTGTGGGAGTCGGAGCCCAGGATCATTTTGCCGGGGGCGGCGTACCGCTCCCGCATGTAGGAATGGATGACGGCCTGGTGGGCGGGGACGAACTCGCCGCCGTACTTTTTGGCGGCGGACAGGCCGAATACGTGGTCGTCCTCATTGATGGTGCCCCCCACGGCGCACAGGGAGTTGTGGCAGTTGGTGAGCACGTAGGGCAGGGGAAATTCCCTCATCCCCGAGGCCCGGGCGGTCTGGATGATGCCCACGTAGGTGATGTCGTGGGATGCCATGGCGTCAAAGCGGATGGACAGGCGCTCCGGGTCCGGGGAAGTATTGTGGGCCATTAGGATGGCGTGGGCCATGGTGCCCTCCCTGCCCTGGACGCGCTCCACCGGCGCAAAGCGGCCGTTTCCCCAGCGGACAGGGGTGTTTTGTATCGTAATCATGGTAAATCCCTCCTGTGGGCGATTTGTGCTGTCTGCTTTAGCATAGCAAATCGCGGGGGAAAAAGCAAGGTGGACAGTGGAATTTCTAAGGGAAAACTGCACAAGGAAATTCTCACCACAAAAATTTTCTCCATTTTGCCCTTTACAACGGCGGAAATTCCTGCTATACTACATGAGCGATGAGAAATGCGCCCGTAGTTCAATGGATAGAGCGTCAGATTCCGGTTCTGAATGTTGGGGGTTCGAGTCCCTCCGGGCGTACCAACTTGAACGACCCTACCCGATCTGAACAAATTGTTGTCAGTTGTTCAGATTGGGTAGGGTCGTTCTTTGCCTGTAGCCCTTGTATTTCAAGGGCTACAGGCTTTTTTGACTCCGGGGGCCATGTGTCACTGGGCAATAGCAAACAATTCAAAATCAGAGAGCAAAACGTGTGATTAGGGGGATTCGAACCCCGCTGACATCCTCTTAACACTTCTATTGGCTGTTACTCACGAACAACTCCTCCACCTGACATGGCGTTTGGTTTTTCAGTGTACGATGGGGCCGCTGCGTGTTATAAAACTCGATGTAGGAGGCAAGGCCACGCTTGAAGGCTGCTTCCGATGTGTAATCTTTTCGATATAGATCTTCCTTTTTAAGTGTGGCAAAGAAAGATTCGGCAACTGCATTATCATGAGGCTTCCCAGAATTAGAGAAAGACTGTTCTACGAATCGCTCATGAAGCAATTGTCTAAAGCGATGAGAAGTATATTGGGCCCCTCGATCGCTGTGAAAAATGAGGCCAGCGTTTGGACTGCGCTGCTCCCATGCGGTCTTAAACGTAGAGGTGATCAGCTGGGTGCTATTTTTCTTAGATACGTTATATGCGACAATCTTGCGAGAAAACAAGTCCAAAATCACACAAGTGTATAAGTAACGTTCTCCCAGCTTGAAGCAAGTAACATCGCTGACCCAAATCTGGTTGGGCCTATCTGCCTGAAATTGCTGACGGAGAATATTTCGTTTCTTCTCTGGCACATTGAGTTTTATGTAGTCCTGTTTCGCAGTGCTGCGGATGCTGGCCAACCCCATCTCTCTCATCAACCTTGCCACATATTCTGTGCTGACCTGGTATCCGCGCTGAACGAGTATCGTGCGGATTTTCTCAGCGCCCAGCACTTGTCGGTATTCATCAAATACCTCCCGAATTAGGATGCAGTATTCTTCCCGGCGTTTCTCAAACCATGCATTCCCTCGTTTGTTGCGGAGGATATGGTTGTAAAATGTACCGCGAGAAACATCTAATGCCTCACAAAGCGTGTGGACATCATACTGGTCATAGAGCAACTCCAACTCATGCAGTTTCTCCTTTAGAGGGGCATGGGCAGTGCAGTTGACCGTTTTCAAAATAGCTACGATGTTCTCAAGTTTTTCAACCCGACGCAGGAGCATATCGCATTCTTTGACAGTGAGGGTGCGTTTTTCTCCGGGTACTATGCTACAATACTTTTTTGCCCAGCGATAGATGGTACGCTCACATACTCCATATTTTTTGCTTAGATTTTGGGCTGATGTGCCCTGTTGGTACTGTGCAATGATTGCAGCTTTCTCTTGATTTGTGTAGGTCATGATGGATGCCCCTTTCATGTGATATATGATAGCGTATCACACGGAGGAAACCTAATGCTTATAATTTTGGTTCAAATTTTTTGAATAGATAGAGTTATTGAAACTCATATGGAGCATTTTTCTGAACTGTGGTATATGTTCAAAGAAGGAATGAATAAAAGCGAAGTAGGTTATCAGACATGTGGTATTGCATTTGAAACTTCGGTGGGATATAATTTTTACAAAAGGAAATTTAACGCTATGTATCATAGACAAATAGGGGAGGCAATTAGAAATGATACAGCAAACAGATAATTCCTCAGCAATAATTTTTTCGGACATTCAGCATCAAAGAAACGAGTGGAGAAAAAAGGGCTGGTCAATCCCAGAGCTTCGTGGAGGTAAACAGGCATGGTTTCCTCTGGTCACAGGCCTTATCAAACTGTTAGGGGAAGGGCAAATCAATGATTTGAACACATACCCGCAAATAAACGGAATCAAGGATTCTCAATCGTGGATATCTTATGCATCATTTTTAAAGGGGTTAGGTCTTGTAACCAATCAGGGCGGTGTGCTGGGGTTGTCTGCTTCAGGCATGGCATTTCATGATGACCCTACAAAAAGGCACTTGGCCGATTTAATTCAAGACAAGTTCCGTTTGTTTGGAGAAGCGCTTGAATACTTGGCTTTAACTCCATCTACTGTTGAAGAACTCGATCAAAAGCTTTGCGAGAATTATGCCTTGGATTGGAACAATCTCAGCAATACTCGAAAGCGAATGGATTGGCTTGAAATGCTCGACATGATTCAGAACATAGGCAATAGAAAATGGGCGGCAACTTCTGCTGGAAAGGATGCGCTTAAAGATTGGTGCCTTATTCGTCCTGGAGCATTAGAGTTTTTTGATTCTGAAGCAAGTGAAATCGAAATTGCGGTTCCTCCTGCTGAGATTGCAATGCTTCTTCAAAACTTAGCCGATTCCCCAGAGCTTCACAAAAAGAGATGCACGTATAATATTTGGGTTCCGAGTCCTAGATGGTGTCGTCAATAAATAAGGAGCCAAATAGCAATACAGCGGATTTGGACAGCGGCAGTGAAAGAAGCGACGT
>ERZ808042.282-NODE-282-length-39234-cov-46.125852_pt1 | contig 39234 bp, 32 predicted proteins | sample MGYA00380193_ERZ808042 | MGnify/ENA primary metagenome ERZ808042 (study PRJEB31490, sample SAMN06133401) | mouse gut metagenome | isolation source: M1_2 | host: mice | place: China: Chengdu | collected 2015-05 ...
GTATCAGCCGCCGAGCACGCCGCCATCAGCCGCCTGCTCCTCCACTACGCCCTGTTCCTCAACAACCGTTGCACCCTCTCCTGCACCCTCCTTGTCGCCACCACAGGCACAACTCCTAACTCCTCACTCCTAACTTCACACTGCACGGAGCGCCAGCAAGTCCTCGAAGAGGACGTGTCCGTGGTTAACCCCATGATAAGCGGCGTTTTACGCTGCGTTCATGGGGTGCGGGGCTCCCCGCTATATGGCAAGCTCGGAGAGCTTGCGTCCGTGCGGCCGCAGAGGCGGCCGCCTAAACCCTAAACCGCGGGCAAAGCCCGCACACCGAGAACATTGACATTCTGATACAACCTCGCCTTGTGCTCCGTCCATGCGGAGCAGCAACGCACAGTGCAGGCAGGGGGCAACACAGCGGAAGCGGAGAGAAGCCGGCATCTCTCCGGCAGGATGCGCACGTCCGTTGTGTTAGGTGATAGTCCCCGACGTCAGGGTTGCCTTGTGACCCGCATCGAGCCAAGCTCGGCCAGCACGACTCGCGCACAAAAACATACAGCCGCATGTCCAGGTACCAGCATGCGGCTGTTTTTGTATATATATCATCACCAGACCTCTTCTATACTTAATACTTAATACTTTATACTTTAAACCACTGGCTCCGCCCGCCCCTCTTACCCATCAACACTCAACTATGGAAAATTGCGTTTCGACTTTGACTTTAGGTTTCAAAACCAATGCTATGTGAACGAATTTTATTAAATCGCCATTTTTCAACAAAGGCACATTGATATTAACAATATTTAACTGTCGGGGGGGGGTATGTTGCGTCGGTTTTTGTAATTTTGTTGGAAATATCAACCATTTAAATTTTCAAAATGAAAAAAATCCTTCTCTCTGTGATTGCTGTCGCATCGATGGTGCTGACATCGTGCGGCCTTGCGGAAAAAGCAGCCGAATTCGGTTCTCCCAGTATGGACTCCGAATCCACGTACGAGGCCCTTGCTAAACAAGTGAGCGAATTCGACAAGGGCTGGAAGCCGTTCCGACTCTTAGTCACCAACAAGGGCGTCAACGACGAATGCAGCAACGAGCTCAGCCTGGCCCAGGTATACATGGTAAATGCTGAAAATGAAAAAATCTCCCAGACGGTGCTTCCGAAACTCGGCGACCCCAAACCACTCGATGGCTACAAAGACATCAACTACGACGAGCTGACACCATTGGACCTTTCAGCCGCCACCCTGCTCAAGAATATCAATGACTGCAAGGCCATGATTCCCGAAGGGTTCAAGTTTCTCAATCTTGAAGACTATCTCATCACATACGAACCGCGCGATAAAGGCTATGAGGCTGTGCTGGAAATAAACGTGCAGGAAATAGGAAAAGAAAAGGTGGAGGCCAACGGCAAAAGCTCGGAGGTGTACTACCAGCTTAAGTTCAGAATCGCACCGGACGGTACCATCAGCTTAGACGAGAACTGACGAAAAAAAACAGACACAGCAAAAGTTGCGCGGGTCAAAGTGGCTCGCGCAGCTTTTTTCCAAGCGTTACCATTCACATTCTGTCATCTCAACCGGGCTGTTTCTGCCGGGATTTTATTAAATTTGCGATTTCGACTATCACATTTCCTAAAGACAATGGCATTTAAGCGGACATACAAATTCAACCGGCTCGACCACCTGTATTATACGGGCAAAGGTGGTCCGGCGGTATGGAGTATGTGGTTTTACATAGAGTGTTTTTTCGTTTTGCCGCCACTCATATTGCTGTTGCTTTGCACGGTTGTGATAGTCAGGGAACAAGCTGTCAACACCGTTCTTGTCATATTATCCATTTGTGCCACCTGTGCGCTTGCTGCCGTCTTGTTCTCAAAGAGGTTATTGGAAAAACACCGGTTTACGCCGCAACGTGAGCGTGCATATTTTCGACGCTATCCAGAGCGAAAAAATTACTCCTATCCTTTTTTCATTGTGATAATAGCTTTCTTGACAAACTCGATATTTGCTGGATTCTTGATCTACCACATATTGAAATTGGTTACAACTAACGGCATATAGCATTAGATTTTTCATTAGATTTTTCATTCATTACTAATCTAATCATGTTGAAAATCATTCATTTTTGAAAATTAATTCGTAAATTTGCAGGCAATATCAAACCGGGACAAAGAATCACACGTTCTATTAAGAAAAGGACCAACAGCCGATGACGAGTTTTGACAGCAAGAAACTGACAGAATTAATTCTGTATATCCTTGAAAAGACTGGCGGAGTAGATTTCTACCATGCTTTCAAGATTCTCTATTTTGCAGAGATGAAACATCTTTCAAAATGGGGGGTCGGCATTGTTCCGGACGAGTTCTGCGCACTGAAATACGGACCGGTTCCAACTCGTTTATATAACGCAGTAAAAGAACTTAATCAGCCCAAAATGGCACTCGCCGAATGTCTGGCAGAGGTGATCCAGTTTGCAGGAGAGGATGCTCCTAATGTTATTCTACCTAAACGAGAGGCCAATTTAAAGTTTCTCTCCAAGTCGGAAATTGAGTCATTGGAGCAGTCAATTGAAGAGAATAAATCGCTGACATTCGGACAACTTATGAGAAAGTCCCACGACAAGGCATGGGACGAAGCGAACCGTCGTGCAAACGGAACAAATATAATCTCGCCGATTTCTATGGCAAAGGTTCTTCATGCCGATGATGCGATGCTTGAATATATTAAGGAGCAAATGCAAATTGAATCAGTCCTGAAATGATGAAAATTTCAGATGCTCTCAGTGAAGAAGAGCTATCGCGAGTGGCCTCTCGCACAGTCAACATAGGAGATGTCTATGAAATGACAATGACAGAGGCAAATGGGATAATGCCTAAAGCCGGAGACTCGTCAAGGGACAAGTATTTCATCGTGCTTGGATTTGATTCCAATGGTATAGCCTATGGTGGTGTTATCATCAATTCTCAAATCAACAAAAATCTTCCCGGGCACCTCAAAATGTACCATATGCCCATAAAACAGTCCAAGTATCCTTTTCTCCGATACGATTCTTTCGTGGATTGCGTCCGACTGAAGGTTGCATTCCCTCAAAAGTTCAATGAATGGAATTATTTGGGTGAGATTGACGAATACGATGTGGATTTAATCATCGGCACGGTTAAGGAAAGTCCGGCCGAAAGCGAGGAAAGACTCGCTCAGTTTGGGCTATAAGGGAATTGCAGGATTACTATAATCACGCTGGAAATCATCCATATATGCAGTCCGGGAGTACCATCTCGGAGGCAGGTGGCCGTTTTTTATTCAAATATTTTCTCAGGACGATAAAATTGCGTAATTTTGCACCCTGAAAACAAGTTTCTGAAAAAGCATATATTTAGAACTTTAATACTGAAATGAAGATTCTACGTACAGTCGGGCAACTGCGGGAGGCCGTGGCCGCCGCACACAGCGACGGCAAGACTATTGGCCTCGTACCCACCATGGGAGCGTTGCACGACGGACACATATCGCTGGTGCGACGCGCCCGTTCTGAAAATGACGTCGTGGTCGTCAGCATTTTCGTCAACCCCACACAGTTCAACAACCCCGACGACCTCCGCACCTACCCGCGCACGGAGGATGCCGACTGCGCGCTGCTTGAGGCACAGGGCACCGACTATGCCTTCATTCCCACCGTCAAGGAGATCTACCCCGAACCGGACACCCGCGTTTTCGACCTCGGCCCAGTGGCCGAAGTTATGGAGGGCGCGATGCGTCCGGGCCACTTCAACGGCGTGGCTCAGATAGTAAGCAAGCTCTTCGACTGGGCACAGCCCGACCATGCCTACTTCGGCCACAAGGACATACAGCAGATAGCCGTAATACGCCGCATGGCCGAAATCATCGGCTTCAAAGGCGAGATAGTGCCCTGCCCCATCCACCGCGAGGCCGACGGACTGGCAATGAGTTCCCGCAATACGCGCCTTTCGGCCGAACAGCGTGCCACAGCCCCTGCCATCTACAAGGCTCTCTGCGCCGCCACCGAGCTTGCCGCACAGGGCAAGAGCGTGGAAGAAGTACGCAAGGCCACTGTCGACACCCTCAACGCCGTGCCGGGTCTGGAAGTGGAATACTTCGAGATTGTCAATCCGGCCACCATGCAGCCCGTGTCGGAGTGGCGGCAGGCTCCGGAGGGCGCGTTCGGATGCATCACCGTCTATTGCGGCGACGTCCGCCTCATCGACAACATTTCCTTCCCCGCACTGTCATGACAATCGAAATACTGAAATCCAAGATTCACCGCGTGACGGTGACGGAAGCGCGCCTCGACTATATCGGCAGCATCACCATCGACAGCGCACTGATGGAAGCCGCAGGCATCCTGCCCGGCGAACACGTCCACATCGTCAACAACAACAACGGCGCACGCCTCGACACCTACGCCATACCCGGCGAGGCCGGCAGCGGCGTGATATGCCTCAACGGCGCTGCCGCCCGTCTGGTGCAGCCTGGCGACATTGTCATAATCATGGCCTATGCGTCCATGACGCCCGACGAGGCTCGCGGCTTCACACCGCGCGTCATCTTCCCCGACACGGCCACAAACCGCCTTGTCTGATCCCTTTTAAACACCAATCCTAAACCCGTCAATTCTCCTGTCATCATATGTTTGAAAGACTAAGCGACCGCCTCGAACGCAGTTTCAAGCTGCTCAAAGGCCAGGGCAAAATCACAGAAATAAATGTAGCCGACACCCTTAAGGACGTCCGACGCGCTCTTATCGACGCCGACGTGAACTTTGCCACGGCCAAGGCGTTCACCGACGCCGTCAAACAGAAAGCTATGGGCCAGAACGTGATCAACGCCGTGAAGCCCGAGCAACTGATGGTAAAAATCGTCAACGACGAACTCACGGCGCTGATGGGCGGCGAGGTTGCGCCTCTCAACCTGAAAGGCAAACCTGCCATCATCCTGATGTCGGGTCTTCAGGGCTCCGGTAAGACCACATTCACCGGCAAACTCGCCAAGAAGCTCATGGCCGAGCAGCACATGAAACCGCTGCTCGTGGCCGCCGACGTCTACCGTCCCGCCGCCATCGACCAGCTCAAGGTGCTTGCCGACAACATCGGCGCCGAGGTTTACACGGAGCCTGACGTAAAAGACCCCGTGGGCATAGCCCGCCGCGCCGTAGACTACGCGAAGGCGCATGGCAACGACCTGGTGATTGTCGACACCGCAGGCCGCCTCGCCGTCGACGAACAGATGATGGACGAGATCGAAGCCATCAAGAATGCCGTTAACCCGGGCGAAATCCTCTTCGTAGTGGACGCCATGACAGGTCAGGACGCGGTGAACACAGCCAAGGCGTTCAACGCCCGACTTGATTTTGGTGGCGTTGTGCTCACCAAGCTCGACGGTGACACACGCGGCGGTGCTGCACTCTCTATCCGCAGCGTCGTCAACAAGCCTATCAAGTTCATTGGCACAGGCGAGACCCTCGACGGCATCGACGCCTTCCACCCCGACCGCATGGCCAACCGCATCCTGGGTATGGGCGACATCGTTTCGCTCGTGGAGAAAGCCCAGCAGCAGTTCGACGAACGCGAGGCCGAGGAAATAGCCAAGAAATTCCGCCGCAACCAGTTCACCTTCAATGATTTCTACAAACAGATTCAGCAGGTGAAGAAGATGGGCAACATCAAGGACCTCGCCGCCATGATTCCCGGCGTAGGCAAGGCCATCAAAGATATTGACATCGACAACAACGCCTTCAAGAGCGTGGAGGCCATCATCAACTCCATGACGCCTGAGGAGCGCGAGCACCCCGAAGTGCTCAACCAGGGCACACGCCGTCAGCGCATCGCACGCGGTTCGGGCACCACCCCGGCCGAGGTCAACCGCCTGCTCAAGCAATTCGACCAGATGCGCAAGATGATGCAGCAGGTGACATCTATGAAGAACCCCATGGGCATGATGCGCCAGATGCGCGGCATGCGCCGATAAGCCGATGAAGATACTCGACGGAAAAGCAGCCGCAGCCGAATGGCGGCGCGACACCGCCCGGCGCGTCGCCGAAATAGCGTCACGGCGCAGCCGCAGCCCGCAGCTCGCCGCACTGCTTGTGGGCGACGACCCCGCCAGCGTCACGTACGTCACCAACAAGGCCCGTGCGTGCGAGGAGTGCGGCATACGCTCCCGCATCGTGCGTCTGCCGGCCACGGCCACACAAAGCGAGGTTCAGGCGGAGGTGCGTCTGCTCAATCAGGACCGCGACATCGACGGCTTCATCGTGCAGCTGCCCCTCCCGGGTCATCTCGATTACAAAAAACTCATATCCTCGATAAGCGTCCATAAGGACGTCGACGGCTTCACGCCAAGCAACATCGGCCGCATGGCCCTCGGCCAACCGTGTCTGCCGCCGGCCACTCCCGCGGGCATCATAGAACTGCTGCGCCGCAACGACATCACAACTGCCGGCCGCAACGTTGCAATCATAGGCCGCAGCAACATAGTGGGACGCCCCATGGCCTCGCTGCTGCTCCAGAAAGGGATGCTCGGCAATGCCACAGTGACGGTATGCCACAGCCACACACGCAATCTCGGCGACGTGCTGCGCGCAAGCGACATCATCATCAGCGCCGTGGGCCATCCCGGACTCGTCACGGCCGACATGGTGACGGAAGGCGCCGTAATCATCGATGTAGGCATAACCCGCGTGGAGGACGCAACTCGTCCGCGCGGCTACCGGCTCGCCGGAGACGTCGATTTCGAGAAGGTCGCTCCCAAGTGCAGCTACATAACTCCCGTGCCCGGAGGCGTCGGACCCATGACTATCGCCTCGCTGCTGCACAACACCGTCACAGCCTACAGCCGCAACAAGCGCTGACCCCTCCGCAATGGCTCTCCTCCCGCTGCTTACCCTTCTCGGCATGCTGCTTGCGACGCACGATGCCGAACTCGTGTTCGCGGGCGACGCCATGCAGCATCAGATACAGCTCGACAATGCGCACCGCGGCCGGGAGGCATGGGACTATTCGGAATGTTTCGCCGAAGTTGCGCCATGGTTTCACACCGCCGACCTGGCTGTAGTCAATCTGGAGACGCCCGTCGGTCCCCCACCACACACCGGCTATCCCTGCTTCAACGCCCCTGAGGCGTTTGTCGACGCACTGCACGCTGCCGGCTTCGGATTGTTTCTGACAGCCAACAACCATTGCCTTGACCGGCATGACCGCGGCGTGCGCCATACTCTGGACGCGCTCGACAGCCGCAGAATTCCTCACACAGGCACCTACCGCGACCACGCCGAACGCGATTCACTCACGCCTCTGGTTCGTCGCATAAACGGCATACGTATCGGATTTATAAACTACACCTACGGCACGAATGGAATAGAGCCGAGGGGCGCGGCCGTTAATTATATCGACACCGCAAGAATCGCCGCCGACATACGCGGCGCTCGGGCAGCCGGAGCTGAAATCGTATGTGCATGCGTCCATTGGGGCGATGAATACCACATGCTTCCGAATCGTTCGCAACGACAGCTGGCCGACTGGCTTCAAAGGCACGGAGTGGAACTCATAATCGGCTCACATCCTCACGTCATACAGCCGATGGAACTACGCGACAATCCCGACGGCACACGCTGTCTGGTAGTCTATTCCCTCGGCAATTTCATCAGCGGAATGCGTACCCGCGACACCCGAGGCGGCGCGGTGGTAAACGTTCGCCTGCATCGGCAGCCCGACGGGAGCGTCAGCGTGGCCGAAGCATCCTACAGGCTGCACTTCACCGAACCGGCCGACGGACGCCACAACTTCCGCGTAATCGACGCCTATGCCAGCCGCGACCCGCGTGCAGCCGCCTTCCGCAAGCAAGCCGAAGAAATATTGAGCAAGCATAACGTCAATGTAGCACTTCACAAAGAATAATCAATGAAAAGAATTTTAGCTGCTCTATTCTGCCTTACAATTATGATTGGAGCCAGCGCACAGACCGGCTTCTCCTCTTTCAAGGGAGTATGGGCGGCCGACAATGCCGAGGCGGTGATTACCGATTCCGTATGCATCATCTATTATCGCGCCGACAGCACACTGCAGGCCATACTTGAAATCCCGGCGGCCGGTATTCTGCATAAAACGGTCTTCGCACCCGGCGGCTCAGTCTCATTTCCATCCGACGTAAGACCGCTTGAAATCGCAAAAAACGACGGGAAAATCGACATCAACGGCATAACACTCAAAAAAGTGGAAGACATCGAGACTGTCGCACCTTACGAGATGTCAAAGTGTGAGTCGAAGCTCGATGTCGGGAAATGCCTCCAGGAATGGCGCCTCGGTGTGGGCTACGCCGACTTCGACGGCAAGCCGTACTGCGAGGTCAACACCAACCGCCACATGTTCGTATATATGGTGAACGCATCTATGATATATATACGTGCCGCCGCCACAAGAAACAACAATAACGGCACTCTGTTTTTCCAGAATATACGCATGATGAAAAACGGAAACACGGGCGAATACACCATGGAAATGATGCCCGATAATTACAAAATAGCCAAAAACAATCTTGAAATCGACAACTCCAAGTTTCAGAAGGACCGCTGCACATTCAGCCCAGACGGAGGCATATACTGGTCTCTCATATCTTTCACGCCCGGCCAAATACTTATAAACGGCTGCGGCGAGACATACAACGTAGACCGCCCCACTCCACAAGATGATTTCAAGGAATGGATAAAATTAGCTCCATATTCTTCTGAAAGAGAGAACATCCTGCCATTCTGAGATTTTTTTCAAAAAAAGAAAGCGCAGCCATTTGGCAACCTCAACAATTATCACTACTTTTGCAATAGAAACATACACCGACCATACATGGAAGTAATAGGAAAAATCATCGTCGACCTGCCCATGCAGTCCGGCACAAGCAAAACCGGCAACGCCTGGAAAAAGAAAGAGTATGTGCTCGAAACCGAAGACACATATCCTAAAAAAATACATTTCGACTTCTTCGGCGATCGTGCCGACCAGTATCAGCTCACCGTGGGCCAGCGCGTACGTCTGAGCTTCGACATCGAGAGCCGCGAATACAACGGCCGCTGGTACACCAGCATACGCGGTTGGCGCGCAGAAGACGCCAACGACGCTCCTGCCGCAGCTCAGCCCGCACCTGCGGCTACGCAGCCCATGCCTGCCGCAGCCCCCGTGCCTCCTATCGTAGACAGCTCCGAGGATCTGCCTTTCTGATCCGGCATACATTCCTCAATTACCTATCGAGTAGGAGGTAAACACTAATCGCAGGTGTCTATCTCCTGCTTTCATGTTTACCGACCTCTCACACCACCGTACGTGCCGTTCGACATACGGCGGTTCCTAACACGGGTGCATTTTCTCGTAATATTCCATAAATGACGGATAGTGTGCACGTTTCAAGTTCTTCGTTGATATGGTCCGCTTCAATATAGGGCTATGGACTGTGCGCCAATAGCCCTTTCGGGTATTGGCCCATTGCCACACCTGCCATTTGGCGATGCCACAGCGTTGCTACACCGTATCCGTCCGACAGCTGCTTTCCGTCAATCCCGAAATCAAGCATTAGACACGGAGAATTTGACAAATCGCTGCAATTATTCATCGCTCAATATATCATATAATAAATGTTTTTGCTATCTTTGCAGTATTAAAAGATAGATTGAGTATGGCAAAGAACACTATGGGAACTAAGTTGCCCCGGAAGCTTGAGCAGAAAATGGCTCTTATGGGTGAGCAGATTAAGCTCGCCCGGCTGCGTCGCAACCTCTCGATTGCGCAGGTTGCGGAGCGTGCGACCTGTTCGCCTCTCACCGTGAATCGCATTGAGAAAGGTTCACCGACGGTTTCAATCGGAATCTATGCCCGTGTTCTTTATGCTCTGCAACTTGATGACGATCTTCTTTTGATTGCCAAGGAGGATACCCTCGGACGCAATCTGCAAGATTTGAGCCTGAAACACCGCCAGCGCGCATCTAAAAAGGAATAAGCCATGAAGAAACTATTAGTGTATGCCGATTTTGATTGGTTGGAAACGCCTCTGCTGATTGGCCAACTTTCTTGTGACTCGGTGCGCGGCAGCGAGACATACGCATTTTCGTATGATAGGGAGTGGCTTGCCAAATATGGCGATATTTTTCTCAGTGAGGATTTGCAGAACTTTACCGGAGTTCAATACACTCGACCGGAACGTGACATTTTCGCATGTTTTTCCGATGCACTTCCAGACCGCTGGGGCCGTACATTGTTGAATCGTCGGGAGCAAATTGCAGCTACCGATGAGAAGAGGGCCGTGCGCCGATTGACTTCGTTTGATTATTTAATGGGGATTGACGACGCATCTCGCATGGGCGGTTTCCGATTTGCCGAAACTCCCGGAGGGAATTTCATTAATTGTGAAGAAAGTCTCCGTGTGCCGCCATTGGCGAATGTCAGAGAATTGATGCAAGCAGCGCATGAGATTGAGATTAGCGAAGAAAAGCATCTTCTGCCATCAAAGAAATGGCTGGCACAACTGCTACATCCGGGGACTTCTCTCGGTGGTGCCAGACCGAAGGCATCTATCATTGATGAGGACGGGAGTCTGACGGTTGCCAAATTCCCTTCGAGCAAAGATGATTATGATATTGCGCAGTGGGAGCATTTCTGCCATGTGATGGGTCGAAAGGCAGGACTGAATGTTGCCGAGACACGAACAATCGATGGCGAAGATTATCACATTCTTCTCTCAAAACGATTTGACAGAAACAGCGACGGCAAACGAATACATTTCGCTTCCGCGTTAACGCTCCTTGGACTCACCGACGGCGACAACGCTTCAACCGGCTACGGCTACACCGACATCGTTGATTTCATTGTTCAGCACGGGAGCAATGTCGAGCAAAACTTGGAGGAACTGTTTCGTCGCGTGGCATTCTACATCATTGTAGGCAACTCCGACGACCATTTCCGTAATCATGGCTTTCTTCTCACACGCAAAGGCTGGGAACTCTCACCTGCATACGACATCAACCCGACTCTCTCCGACAATCAGAGCCTACTTATCAACCGCACCACAAGCGAATCTGACCTCAATCTCCTATTGGCATCAGCCGGAGATTACATGCTTTCAGTTGACAAAGCCAAAGACATTATCACCGATGTAAAAACCGCCATGAAATCATGGCGCACAGAAGCCCGCAGACTGGGACTGCCCCAGCGCGACATTGACATGTTCGCACCAAGGTTCGATAAATGGATTTAATAGACAGTCTATGCATCATATGAAATACTAATATATCGCCTTTAACGACTTCCATAGGGCCAATATCCTTAAAGTGCATTATACAAAGTTTAACTGAAATATAGATTATGGCATCACAAATAGGCTGGATCGATTTTTCTCCAAAAGACCGTAACAGGGTAAAACGATTCATGGATTTAATGGGAATGGGTGGTGTTGTAGACGAATTGGGAATCGGCATGATTCGTGATGCAATGTCCAACAAACTATTTCCGGGTTTTTCTACCCTTTATACAAGGGCGAAGTATTTTTTTATTACTCCGTATATTTTATTTGAGAGAGAAAAATGGCAGGCAAAGCGTCAGTCCGGAATGGATTGTTTTCATAAGGCTGAGATTGATACCAATCGTATCATCATTCAATATTATGAAAAGCATCCGGAGCAATCCAACGAAAGTTATTTTGGCAAAGAGAAGAAGGACGGCAATCTGAAACGTCAGCCATCTGAAATCTATTTGAATGGGATACAGCATCTGCATTTATTGGAATCAGATGGTTCTCTTGATCAAATCCTGTCAGACAGCCATTCTCTTATGGATGAACTTCTGTCAAAAGACAGAGGTGATGACACCGCAACTGAGCTAGGAGAAAATCACATGGCGGGATGTGAGAATGTGTCATACGACTATAATTGGCGACAATTCATAACAGACAATGGATTGCGGCTTACTCGTACAGAAGCCGAGACATTGCGTGATAGGATTCAATTGTATTCAAAAGATAGCCTTATTGCCTCATTGGTTGCCAATGATAAACTTTGGACCTTATATAGAAACGCATTAGATGAGTCCAGACAATCGCAATATTTAGATAACGCTTTTATACATTTTGTCGAGAGTTCTATTGATCTGATTTCAAATCAAGAACTTCGCAGTAATCTTATCAAAGCTCATGATCTGACATTATTCCTGCATGGTGCTCATATTGCATATAACATACAATTATGGAGTAAAGTTGATGCTCCTGTTGAGTTCATATGCCAATTGCGTTCCGAAGGAATTAAATGGCTTAGCAACTTGCCGGGGCGAATGATTGACTTTGACTGTTTTCACATTAATGATTGTATTATAGGGACAAATCTAAAGACCCCTACTCGAAACTTTTTGAATCAGATTCAGATTTTGATTAAAAACAGTTCTGATTGGAATCAGATTGAATCCGAGATGTGCCGTCTGACCGAAATTCAGGAACGATGGAACAAGAAATCGAAGAGCCGATTTGTCAAGATTGGAAACGAACAAGTAGTCGAGGAGATGAATAAACCACAATGGCTGGGGCTATCACTCATCAATTATCGCTACATGTCGACTTTAAGTGTGATCAAGGATATTTACGACGGACTCGCTAATGAGATTTAACGCATGGATATATTAAGTTATAATAATCGGATGGACTATGGCAGCTCTCTCATGCCTGAAGATGGGTGGGAAACTTCCTGGGCGATAGGTACTACTTATAGCCTTGACCTTGAAGTATTGATGAGTGTGCCTTTGTCATTATTCCATTCCAAATACCTATCAGAAACCACGAATGAGAATAATCTTCGTGCGGATATGTTGGATTCACTGGATAAAGTACGAAGCAAGATGTTTGTATTTGTTCATGAAAACAACATTACATCCCGCTGCGGTTATTCCATGCTTATGGGATTTCTGGACCAGAATATCTGGAATATACCCCTGGATTCCCCAAATAAAAATTTTCATCCTAAGGTATGGCTCATTCGCTATACTAAGAAAAACGCCAGAGGCAAATCCGTATTCGGAGGTGATTTCAAATATCGGCTTGTAACTATGAGCCGAAACATCACGGCTGCCACAGATTTCGATATTGCCGTTGCCATGGACAGCCGTCCGACGGACAAAGAAGTCTCGGATAATAGCTCCCTGACAATAATGATGACAAAATTGATGGAGAAAACCAATAGGAGAGATATAATCAGACAGTTTACCAAAGAACTGAAACGCATCAGATTCATACCGCCCTCCCCTTTCGACCAAAAAGGGAAACCCGCTGTTTTCCGGCCTCATGTTTTCGGGCAATTGAAATCACCATTATTGCAATATAAGGATTATGAAGACCTCCTTGTAATTAGTCCATTTATTGATGACAACACCCTTGATATGCTTTCTTCCAGGTGTAAGCTGACGCGCCCCATCTTAATCAGCCGAGAATATGAGATGGACAAATGCGCGCCTGAAACCTTAACGAAATGGGATTGTTATATGTGGAACAGCATATTGGAGGACGCTTCAAATTATGAGGAAGATGAAACCGGCGACAACTCTGCAATATGCCACAGCATCAGTCTGCACGCAAAGATATTCATAGCCAAGTTTCGGTTTGACGGTGATTGGCACAGTTATAACAATTGGTTCGTCGGCTCCACGAATTGCACACAGGCAGGATTAAGGTCGAACTATGAAGCGCAGATACAATTGAGAAGTCTTGAACAAGGCACATCTGCAAAAGAGGTGTTGAATTCATTATTAGACTCCGATGTCCCTTTGGTCACACCTTACGGAATAAAAGAACAATCGGCAACCGATCCCGACACAGAAGAAAAACGTCAGATACAGAGAGAGCTGATTTACGACCTCTCCCACTTGAATTTCAATGGCACGATAGTAAAGGAAGAAAATGGGAAATATTCCATGGACATACACGCCGATGATATAGCATGGTGTGATTTTTGGCAAAAGTATCCGGATGTAGATATTTCATTAAGATTGTTCTCATCAGATATGGATATCTGGCGTCTAAAAAAAGAGAACAGGCATAAGTTCAGCGGTCAGATGTGTCAGCAGTTATCGTCGTTCCTTCGCGTAAAGATAAGTTTTAGATCAGATGAAGAAAAGAATTTTCTGATTCAATTGCCTGTTCAGATTCCAGCTGAAAGACATGGTAAAATCATGTCTGAGATTCTAGATAGCGAAGAAAAGCTAATGCGTTATCTTATGTTCTGTCTTGACAATCAAATGGATAAAGAACAGCTGTATATCGGCAAGCAGTTAAGAACAGTGCATTCCGACGACAATGATAATTCTGAGTGGAGGGATTGTTCCCTTCCTATCTATGAAAAGCTTTTATTGGCAACAAGCCGCAACCGGTCGGCACTGAAAAATATTCGTGACAATGTTGAAAGGCTACGTAAAGCCAAAGATAAAAATGGGAAATCGTTGTTAAGCAAAACGTTTATTGACATGTGGAACCTGTTTGCTCCTTACGCAAAATGAACTACGAAGAACAGTTCCTTGAGGTTGAATGCAGACTGAGTGATGTTCAACGCGCTACGGTAGATTACCTTTATCATAGGATGTATGATGAAGGCCAGGACCGTATGCTTGTAGCAGATGAAGTAGGTCTTGGAAAGACATGGATAGCAAAAGGCCTTGTTGCAAAGGCATTCGACCGATGGCAAAAGTGTAACTGCCGGGAAAAGAAAAGTTTTAATGTCTTTTATATATGCTCAAATCAACAGTTATCTGCTCAAAATCTTAAAAAGATTAACTTCACAAAAGATAAGCGTTGTGTGGTTAGTCAGGTGAATAGAATATCACTTCTGGCTTATAAACCATACTACGATAATGTTGAGTTCTGTATCTATTCGCTGACCCCCGACACTTCTTTCAATGAAGCATCGACACTTGGTATTAAAGATGAAAGATTGATGTTGTATGCTATTCTGGAAAATGACCAGGAGATAAGGAAACATAAAGTGCGTTTCGGCAAATTGATGGAGGGGTTCAGGAGGTTAAAGGAAGGTTCATGGAATCCGCAACGCGATTCCTATTCCTTTAAGAAACGTCTACGCGTTAATTTTCAAGAAAACTATATAGAATACATTGGCAAATTATATGTAGACCGGGATTCATGCCCGAGGTGCTACACACATTATGCCCTCGCGGGGAAGATGACACTATTGGATTTCATCAGAACTGTGGCGGCACGGTTTGACAGAAGGACTGATGGAATGTGGGCTGTTTACGCCGAGACAATCGGACATCTACGCCGGGCACTGACAGATGTATGTCTTTCTTTGATGGATGCCGACATCTTCATCATGGATGAGTTTCAACGATATAGTCAGTTGCTGGACACCAAGTCTTCCAGTGAGCAGGCGACTATTGCACAGAAAGTGTTTTCTCAGCGAAATGCAAAAGTACTTATGCTCAGCGCAACGCCGTTTAAGGCATTCACCAACAAATATGATGAACGAAACAATGAACAACACTACAAGGAATTGAAGCGAGTCCTTCAATTTCTGTATGAAGGAACCGATATTGACTGGCATTGTTATGAAGAAGCAAGAAGTAGTATATTCTCAAAAATGCTATCTCTTAAAAACATAGACGACAAAGAGCCAGTGCTGAATGAGATACAGGAACTTAAACATTACGTAGAGGATGTCTACTACAGAGTTATAGTCAGGACAGAGAAAATCATCGCATCAAATGATCCCAATGCAATGATTGTAAATAAGGATGATAGTCCTCTTCCGGTCACCAAGCAGGGAATAGAGGATTTTTTGCATCTTGACGATGTATTCAAAAAAATTTATGAACGCAGGCAGGAAAGTGCTCCTTCCCCCGTTGATTATGCAAAGTCCGCACCTTATGCCATGTCATTTCTTCGAGACTATAAAGTTGGGGAAAAGGCATCAGAGGTGTCTGTTCCCCTGTCTAAAAACGCATTCATCAATCTGGCAGAGATAAACAGATACGAATTCCCTAAAAATGGACATTGGCCTAATGGCAAACTCAACATCCTGATGAAAGGAATGCGCAGGGAGGCAACGCTACTGTGGTGTCCTCCATCAATAAGCTATTATAAGTTGGATGGCGCATTCAAGGGACTACAAGATTTCACCAAAACCCTAGTTTTCTCTGCGTGGAAATTAGTGCCTAAAATGATTGCCACCCTGGTGTCCTACGAAGCCGAGAAACAAAGCATTGGGAAAATGCCTAAAGAGGAAGGTGTAAAGTATTTCGCAGATAAGCGAGTTGCCTCACAAGGTGATAAAGCCAGGAAACCATATAGACGCCTCAACTTTGCAAGTGAATTGAAAAGCATGACAACATTACTGCTTGCATACCCAAGTCGTTATATCGGACTTATTGCCGATCCTCTGGATTACGTTAATTCACGGAAGTCTTCGAAGGATATCATTGAAGAACTATACTCAACCCAAGCAGAACGGGTTGCCAGCTTTTGTGAAATCTATGGAAATGACAATGACAAAGAGAACTCTCATCTCAGCTGGGCATATCCAATGGTTAATGATCGGGCAGATGACAACAGCTGGCTGGACAGAATAGATAATATTATCTCGAAAAAGGATACTGATACTATACTTGCAAAAGAATATCTTGGAGAATTGCGTTCAATTCTTGATAGGAAGCAACCCAAATTGCCGGCATTCCCAAGAAAGGTTTCTTCTAGTGAAATCCGAAAGCAAGCGAGACTAATGGTAAAACTGTCATTAGGGTCACCCGCGATATGCGCTTACAGAGCATTGAAACGATACTTTGGCACTTCAAATGATGTTCTATCCACAGCGTTTCAGATAGGTCTTGCCTTCATAGATCTATTCAATAAACCTGAAAGCATCGCAATTGTTGAATTACAATATCCGCAGAAATCGCTTGATTACTGGCAAAAAGTTATTCAATATTGTATCGACGGCAACATTCAGGCCGTTTTAGATGAATATATCTTTATGCTGCTGAGCGAATATGATAATCCAATTGAAATGGGCAATTCCATTTGTAATGTCCTTTCAATGCGTACAACTAATCTAAAAGTTGACGATTCAGCCAGTTTCAGTAAGAAAGAACCTGAGGACAATGACGTCCGGCATTCACTTCGCTCCCACTATGCGGCAGCTTTTGGCGTAAACGCCAAAAGCAACCAGGGCAGTGAAGTGCGGGCGACAAGCATTCGCGAGGCTTTCAATTCACCATTCAGACCTTTTGTATTGGCAACAACAAGCATCGGACAGGAAGGATTGGATTTTCACTGGTATTGCAGAAGAATCATCCATTGGAATCTGCCGAATAATCCTATAGATTTTGAACAACGAGAAGGCCGAATAAACAGATTTCGTGGGAAAGTGATTCGTCAAAGAGTTGCAGACAAATACGTATCAATGATTAATGGTAAAGAAAAGCCATGGGATAGATTGTTTGAATTAGCAAGTAAAGACAAGGAACTTGCAAAATTCCCTTGCGACATTGTGCCTGGCTGGCATTTTGATTCAGATGGAGTTTCTATTGATCGGATTGTTCCTCTATATCAATTCAGTATGGACATAACGCGATATTCTGAAATGTTGAAGATCTTGGGACTTTATCGACTTACCTTTGGACAACCCAGACAAGAAGAACTGGCAGAGGCTCTTGAGAGTGCACTCACTCCGGATGAGACAGAGAAGTTACTTATAGATCTTTGCCCACTCAAGCGTATGAAGAAAAACAAATCATGATCTATACTAATAGAATGTTCCTTAAAATTTCATGATGAAGCATAGTAAACAGTAAGTGTAAGACTCAAATCGGCTCAAATTGAACGATATCATGGTAAAAATCGGCTTAAATCGATCCGATTTCCCTATAAACTTAAGTAAGTATGAGCCGATAATCAGGATAAATCCTTCCTTCTCTGGATAAGACCAAGACAGACATTTCAAAGGAGTAAAAACAGTGGATTTTGTACACGCATCTGTATGTCGCGAAAAGTTAAAGTTAGCATATCCCTTTGATAATCGGAGTGTTATCGCTATCTTAGCATTGAGTCACTGTTGTAGAATTGCCAAATGAGGTTTGTAACGATTTAAATAGCAGACGGTTAACAACTTGCAAACGTAGAAAATTCACGTCACTTGTACGGATTTAATTTATAGCAATCTGTATATCAATAAATTAACCATTTCTGCATCGGTATATGAAAGAGCCTTATTTATTTTCATATACACTTAAGCGTTCTACACATGGAAGAAGAATCAGAAGGTCATGTGGAAAGAGACTCGGAGGCCGTGGCGGTCTATTTCGTATGGCACGTCGAGATAATTGAGACGCCAAACGTAGTCGAGTCTCAGGCATTTGAAAATGTTGTCTATGCCTGCCGATACCTCCATATATGGACCGTGATCCATAGGGGTTGCAGCTGCTGACACCGGAAACCGCAGTAATTCCGGCCGGAACTGAGGGTCGTTCCGACGGCTAAGATGCCCCCACACTCCGCGGAAAGAGAATACCTCACGCAGCTTGAGACGCTTTACAAGCGGTACCCAATTGAGAATCGCGCCATTGGCCCAATAGCCTAGTTCCCAGTTCACCTGACTGTCGTTGATAAACTCCATGGGGTTGATAAGCGCAAAACTCTCCGGCTGTATGGTGTAGGACAGATTGGCGTTGGGCATGAGCAAACTGATGAAAGGCGACGAGCTCCATACATAACCGGCTCCGAGCATTGTGTCGAGATAGCCGAATGCCGACATCCAGAAACGCTTCTGAAAATTGAATTCGGTTTTGTTGATAGCGAACCTTGAGCCTCCGACGCCCTTCAGCGCCAGTGTGTGCCGCAGACTGAACACCGGTGCGTCAAGGTTTACGGGTATACGCATCGAGGTGGTCTGATAAAACTTTTCGCCGGGCGCGTAGCGCAATTCCACTTTCAAGCTCGTCTCGTCATAATGTCCGAATGAATGGCCCGTCGCATCGACAAAAGGCACCATGGCCGTAGCATACTGCCGTTCGTGAGTCAGTGCGGCGTTTACGGAGAAATTATTGTTGAGCTCAAGAATGTACGACAGACGATTTTGGAGGCGATATGTGGCCGTATGGTCGCTCATTCGCTTGAGCGACAGAAACATATTGTCGCCGTTGGTGAAATAGTAATGCTGCCCTATGAAATCAATGTCGTAGCTTGAGTTGAAACGCAACGCATGCACGGGGAACTCCCGGGAATGGAACGTCTTGTCGTGAAACGAGTATTCCAGTTCGGCAGCGTATTTCCAGCGATGGTCGCGGAAGCCATAGGCGCCCATGCCGCGTGCGAACACCCTCTTGTTCAGCGCGGCAGTGGTGACGCCGCCGAGGCGCAGGCGCAGACCCTCCACGCTGTTGTAGCTGGCAAACGTGTTCAGCGGTCCGATGTCAATGCGGCTCGGATTGCCGGTAGGCACATAGCCTACCACCATGGTGCGCACGGCTTTCTCTCCCCAGTAGAACAGCGGTACACGCCGCAGACGTTCCAGCAGGAGTCCTACCCGACCTTCGCCGCGTTCGTCAATGGGTTTAAGTCTTGCCTCGTTCCACCAATTGTCATCGCGCACATCTGCACTGTCTGCCCGCGGCGTGCGGCCGAGGGCTGAGAAAACAGTGCTGTCCACAGGAGCATCGAACGAATGGCTGTCGTACACGTCGAGACGGCGCACATACATCTGCGGCATTCCCGGCACGACGCTCACTTCCATCACCAGATCGTCGCGTGTCTTGAGCCGCGTACCATCCGGCGCTTTTGCGAACGATTGCGAAATGAGCAGATTGTCGACAAAATTCAGGTTGATCTCCCGTGGCACTCTCATGTCCACCCTCTTTATGAACATCGTGGAGTCACCCTCGGGCACATAGACATGTCCCGAGAAGCCGAATGCCGCTTTGTTATGGGGATAGAACGACAGCACCACGCAGCGCTCGCCGTCTATTTCGACAGTATCAGTAAGATAGAATTTGTAGAAATCCACGCCAATTCGGCTCAGAGGGCTTACAAAACGGTTTTGCAGAAGATTGATGTCATTGCCGTACAAATCCACCTCACGCAGCACATCCTCCATGAAAGTCTGCATGGACTGGCGGTCAACCATCTCGTCAATGCCTTCATGCCGTTGGCCCAGGACTGTGGTCTTCTCACTGTGCGGCGACTTGCGGTAATCGTACCGGCTCAGTGTCTCTCGCACCGAAATGGGGAGAACCGGGCGCCCCGACACTTCGGAAGTATCGACATGTTCCGTCAGGAACGGGAACTTACGTATTATCGCATCGCTGTCGCTGTGCTCGAAGTTGTTGATGGCAAGCGTGATGCGCTCGTAGCGACGGTAATTGTAATATGGATGTCGCTCAGGGTCGGTTTCGGGCGCACGCTCCTTAATGTTGCGCACGAAGTCTACCGCCGGATTGTTTTTCTTGGAATATTTCTTACGGCGCACCACAAGTTCGTCAAGCTCGGTAGACGCAGGGAGCAGCCGTATGACGTATATGTTGTGGCTCGTCTGTTTTATCGGTATGGTCTTGCTGGTATAACCTACCATAGCAGCGTGCAGGGCCTTGGCCTTGGCGGGAACCTTGAACTCAAAAACACCTTTGGCGTCAGCCACAGCGCCACCTGAAGCTCCGGCAAGAGTCACTGACGCATACGGCAGCGGTTCGCCGGTAATGCTGTCTGTCACCATACCACGCACAAGATAGTAGCCCGTGGTCTTTTCCCATACCGACTGCGCTGAAACGACATAGCGATTGCCTGCCGTCGCAAAAAAAACGACGGTTATAACGCATCGGAATATCATTTTCAGTATTTTTGCAGAAAATATCATTGATATGGGTAAAGAGATTGAGAGAAAATTTCTTGTCAGCGACAAAAGTTTTGAGTCAATGGCGGTAAGCTCGACGGAGATTCGGCAGGCCTACCTCAGTGTGACGCCTGATGCCACGGTCCGCATCCGTATCGCCGACGATAACGCGTGGCTTACGGTCAAGAGCCGCAACCACGGTGCTGTGCGTGGCGAATGGGAATACGCCGTGCCCGCGAGCGATGCGCGGGAGATGATGGACGCATGCTGCGGCTGCACGGTCAGCAAGCGGCGATACATCGTACCCTATTGCGGCCGGAAGTGGGAAGTTGACGTTTTCAGCGGACATCTTGCCGGACTGATAGTAGCTGAAATTGAATTGCAGCACGAAGATGAAGCAATCAGTCTGCCTCCCTTCGCAGGCCGCGAAGTCACCGGCGACACCCGTTACTACAACTCCTGCCTTTCCGACCCGTCCTCGCCGCTGCCGCCGCTTGCCTGAGGACGTAGCTCAAGGCACACAACGTTTTCCACATGCGCCGTATGCGGGAACATGTCGACAGGCTGCACCGCCGTGACGTCATATTTCTCGTGCAGCATCGCCAGGTCGCGGGCCTGCGTGGCCGGATTACAGCTGACGTAAACTATGCGGCGCGGCTCCGCGCGCAGGATTGTGCCAACGACATCGGCATGCATGCCGGCACGCGGCGGGTCCACTATCATTACGTCCGGCCGTCCGTGCTTTTCGAGGAATGAATCAGTCAGCACGTCTTTCATGTCGCCGGCGAAGAACTCAGTGTTGTCAATGCCGTTCGCAGCACTGTTGACGCGTGCATCGTCTATAGCCTCCGGCACATATTCTATGCCTATGACTTTGCGGGCTCGGCGGCTCACGAAGTTTGCGATGGTGCCGGTACCGGTGTAAAGGTCATAAACATATTCCGAACCGGTCAGGCCAGCAAAATCCCGGGCAACCTTGTACAATTCATAAGCCTGGAGCGAGTTGGTCTGGTAGAACGACTTCGGACCAATGCGGAACCGAAGTCCCTCCATTTCCTCCTCAATATATTCACGACCGGAATGAAGCTGTATGTCGAGATCGGCAATCGTGTCGTTGCATTTGGTGTTTACGACATACATAAGCGACGTGAGCTGCGGGAACGCCTCGCGTACCGCGTCCAGAAGCGCCTTGATTGTCTCGGGTTCATCGCTGCCGAAGCTCATCACCGCCATACTCTCGCCGGTGGATGTAAGACGAATCATCAGCGTGCGGGGCAGCCCGGTCTGTGCGCGCAGATCGAAGAACGGCACACTGTGTTCCTTGCACCACGCCTTGACGAAGAGCCTCAGTCTGTCGCCGAGTTCTTCCTGAAGATGGCACTCCTTGATGTCTAGCACCTTATCGAACGCTCCGGGGATATGGAATCCGGCGGCATCGCGGTCGGGGAATTCTTCTCCGCTGGCAAGCTGCTCACGGGTCAGCCAACACTTGTTGCTGAAGGTGTACTCCATCTTGTTGCGGTAGCGCCAGATTTTCTTCGCTCCGAGAATCGGCGAAATCGGCGGCAACGGTATTTTGGCTATTCGGGTGAGAGCATCTTCCACCTGCTTCTGCTTGCATTGCAGCTGGTACTCGTAAGGCAGATGCTGCCAACGGCAGCCGCCGCAAACAGTGAAATGCTCACACCGGGCGGGTACACGTACCTTTCCCGGACTTACAAGCTGCGCTATACGTCCTATCGCATAGCTGCTTCTTTTTTTCTCCAGCTGCACATCCACAATATCGCCGGGGGCAGCAAACGGCACGAAGACCACCATATCGCTGTCGGTCCTACCAAGCGCATTGCCTTCGGCTGCGACATCGGTTATTTCAAGCCCCTGAATAACGGGCAGTTCCTTTCTTTTTCTTGACATAGGCTAATTCAAAGCATTTTCAATCTGAGGCAACAGCGGCGTAACTTCATCGTTGACAATGACAAGGCGTTCAACACCGAGCAGTGCTTCGTATTCAGCGCTCTGCGCGGTTATGCGCCTAAGCACTTGTTCCGGAGCGAGACTGTTACGGCGGCATACGCGCTCAACCCTCAAAGCCTCAGGCGCCGTCACCTCCCATACTTCGTCAACATGTCGAAGCATTCCACTCTCACAAAGAATGGCGCACTCCACAAAAACCATTGGGTGTGCTTGAGCAGCGCACCACTCTGCAAAGTCATTCCGCACCGCTGAGTGGGTCACCTCGTTAAGTCTTAGACGCTTGGCTTCATCAGAGAATACGACGTCGGCCAACAAACTTCGGTCAATACGTCCGTCGGCTGTAACCGCACCGAAATGAATCTCCCGGCGTATGACATCCTTTATTCCCGAGTCTGCATCCATAAGACGTCTGGCTTCCGTATCGCTGTCGTAGACGGGATAGCCCATCGCACGCAGTATGCGGCTAACCATACTTTTGCCTGTCCCGATGCCGCCTGCGATGGCTATACGTTTCATCTGCGTTCAATAATATATTCCGCGCTGTCGGCCGACAGATACGCATTCTGGAGGCGTTCGTCCACATCCACAAGATTCAGACGCATGTTGCGCGTCGGATTAGAAAAATCAATCTTGCGATAGTCGGCCACCACGCGAAACTGCGGCAGAGCCTTCTTATAGACACTTGCAGGCAGCATATACGTGACGTCGACCTGCGCAGGGAATGTGATGAGCTTTACGCCGGCAGGCACATTCACAGGTTCTATCACTACGCGCCTCGTCTTCATGATCAGAGGCTCGACCACGAAAGTCACGTCAACGCTGTCCGGCACATTGCGGGTGCGCGGTCCGGCTGCGAGCCGCACACGCATGGTGGTGGTCTTGCTTATTCCGGAAATACGAATCGGCTCTGTGCATACACCGGCAAGTGTGCCGGCTGCATTGCCGATGGAGTATACCGTGACTGAATCCGGCTTGAATGTCGGCTTTCCGAGCAACGCCGCCTGCGGTCCCGGTGTCACCTTGTAGTCGAGAACCACCGGCAACCGCCGCCCGGCGTCCGACGTGTAAAGGAGGTTCAGCGAATCGGGCGTCACGGCAAGAACCGTAGCGCCGCCCACGGCATTACGGGCAAGCGTCTTGAGCTCGGCTGAACTCAGTTCTATACTTCGGCGGCCGTGATACGTGCGCCAGTCCACCCTTATCTCGGGATTTTTGCCGAGACGGCTCTTGAGGAGGTCGGTGCGTCTGGCGCGCAGACTCACATTGACAAACTCGGGGGGGGTCGAAACAATAGTCACCGAATCGGGCAGATGTTCGATGCGAAGCGGCATTCGCAAATCCACCTGATCGTCTTCATTCAGCGAAAGCACAATCCACAGCACTGCGGATATGACAAGGAACACCCCGAATGTCAGGATGTCCTTGCCACGCCTGGTGCGCGATGCCCGCGCAATCAGGACAAAGCGGCGTCGGATTTTGCCGCTAACGCGCATGACGGCATAACCTGTTGTTGCCGGCTGGTATTATTTGCCTGCGGCCTGTGCTACTTCAGCAGCCGAGGGATAAACGGAACCCTTGTCGACACGGATGCGCACGCCGCTGGCGATCTCAATCAGCAGATAAGTCACATTGGGGTCAGCCTCGACGATTTTGCCGTGAATACCACCTGCGGTAACGACGCTGTCGCCCTTTGCAAGACCTTCGCGGAACTTCTTGATTTCCTTCTGACGCTTCTGCTGCGGACGAATCATGAAGAAGTAGAACACTACGAAGAGGATGATGATGAGGCCCCAGCTGGAGAGGAAGCTGCCCTGGCCGGCTGCGGCCTGGAGGAGAATGTAATTGGAAAGCATTATTAGTAAGTGTTTAATGATTTATCGGTTGGTTATTTATTGAGGCGACCTTCACTGCGCAGATAGTCGCTCACGGAATACAACACTCCGTTGACGAACTGTCCGCTGCGGGCGGTGCTGTAGCTGTTGGCTATCTCCACATACTCGTTCATAGTCACAGGCACGGGAATGGCGGGATAATTCAGGAGTTCGGCGATGGCACATGTCATCACAACGATGTCCATAAAGGCTATGCGCTCCGTGTCCCAGTGCTCACGGTCAATGAAGCGGTCAATCAGCGCACGGTACTCATCTTTGTGCTGCACGGCCAGGGTGAAGAGTTCGGGACCGAAAGCCTCGTCCTCGGCATCCTTGTACTGCGGGAGGAATGGCAAAGGCTCCCCCTCGGGGGCTGATGCCATCTGACGCAGGCTCTTGAGAACGAATGTACCCATCACCTGCATGTCGTCGTTCCAGAACACCGAACGGTTCTCCATCGCCTCGGCAAGCGCCTCGCCGGGCAGAATGATGCTCTTGCACAGGTCGCGCCAGAGCTCGCAGTCGGCGGCATAGTCGGCGAACGGAGCCTCCATGTATTTCTTATATATATCCGACGCAAGGATTTCGTCAAGCAGACGCGGCACCAGCACCGGGTCGTCGCTCCAGTGCATGGGCTGTTTCTCCACGCGCTTGCAGAAAGCCTCGTCGGCGAGCAGACGTGCCACGAACTTGTTTTCTACAAAACGCATGTCGGGATTGAGGTCGGCAGCTGTGGGAACATATTTCTCTTTGGCTGCCTCGATTCGGTTGAGCTGTTCGCGCGTGATGTCGGCAATCAGCTCAAACAGACCGAAATACAGGTCGTAGGCTTTGTCGAGAGAACGTTGCAGGTCGGCCTTGGCCGAAAGGTAACCCATACGCGATGCTCCGAAAGCCGCCAGCGAATCCTGAGCCTCTCGCAATCCCATCTCCAGACCCTTGCCGGTGAATCCTGGCAATAAACGGAAGAAAGCATTTACTTCGGCATTCTTCATGAGCACGGTTTCCAGGATGATGTTCCAGAACCGTGCCTCGTCGGCCGGCGTGCGTGTCTTGATCTTTTTGTAATCGCGGAATGCCTCGGAAGATGCTATGGCATCAGCCACGGCCTGAAGCATGGGACGGAGGCCGTCGATGTCGCTCGTGCCGCGGGTCAGCACTGTCTTCAGTTCCTCCGACGAAGCAAGGGCCGGAGCAAGCTTGCCGTCGCGCAGCTGTGCGGGCACCGCAACAGTCTGTACGCCTCGCCCGCGGGCTGTCGATACTCCTGAAAGCTCGCTTATAGCCAGCAGCAGATCGAGATATACCGAGTAGGCGAAACGACGGTCGGCCGTCGGCGCCTCTGGCGCGGAATCGATATGGAATTCACTCTGTGTGAGCAGATATGAATACAACATCTGCACCACTTTTACCCGGATTAATATTCGATTTATCATCTCTATGATTATTCAATATGGTTTTGCGACAACAAAGTTACAACTTTTTCTTGGAAAAGGCTGAACCGCGGAGGCAAAATCACTCGTTCGACGCCAACGGATTCCAGCCCTGCGCGCGGAGTTCGATTTCCGACTGACCGTCGCGTCCCACGAGGGCGCAACCTTTGGAGGCGTCCGTTATATATCCTATCTCATGTATGCCCGGCACTTCTGCAAGTTTGTCGTGCATTCCGAGAGGCACCGTGAACAGCAGCTCGTAGTCCTCGCCGCCGTTGAGCGCGGCCGTCACCAGGTTCATGTTCAGTTCCTCGGCCATGAGGGCTGTCTGGTAGTCTATAGGTATGCGGTCCTCGTAGACTCTGCACCCCACCCCGCTTTGCTTGCAGATGTGGAGCAGCTCTGACGACAGCCCGTCGCTCACGTCCATCATGGCTGTAGGTTTGATTCCGGCCTTGGCAAGATTCTCAATCACGTCACGACGCGCCTCGGGCTTCAGCTGACGTTCGATAATGTATTCCTTACCCGCAAAATCGGGCTGGAAATCTTTCTGTCCGGCCGAGGCCACTTTCTCTCGCTCAAGCACCTGCAATCCCATATAGGCCGCGCCGAGGTCGCCGCTTACGCATATGATGTCGTTGGGCTTGGCTCCGCTGCGGCGTATTGCGGTGCCGCGGGGGGCGTCGCCTATGCAAGTGACGGATATTACAAGGCCCTGGTGAGAAGAACAGGTATCGCCGCCCACTATATCTACGCCATAAATCTCGCACGCCAGCCTAATGCCGGAATACAACTCTTCAATATGCTCTACCGTGAAGCGTTTCGATATTCCGAGACTCACGGTAATCTGCCGCGGCGTGCCACCCATGGCATATATGTCGGAGAAATTCACCACGGCCGACTTGTAGCCGAGGTGTTTAAGCGGCACATACGTGAGGTCGAAATGCACGTTCTCCAGCAGCATGTCGGTGGTTACGAGCACCTCCGTGTCGGGATAGTCGAGTACGGCCGCATCGTCGCCTACAGCCACGTGAGTGGAACTCTGCTTCGGCGGCATATCCTTTGTCAGGCGATCGATAAGCCCGAACTCGCCAAGACTTGAAATTTCCATAATGATCTTTTCAACAAGTTATGAAAAGGCACGAAAGGATGAAGGTCCTTTCGTGCCCTTCGCAATACGGTATATTGTCGGAACGGCTCTTACGAACGGGCTACCATGGCCTGCATCAGGGCCTCCACTGTGGGCTGGGCCTTCTGTGCTGCAAGCTGAACTTCCTCGTGGGTCGGTACCTCGCGTACATCCTTGCCGCCGAGGTCGGTTATGACACTGATGCCGAAGACACGCATGCCGCCATGACGGGCCACGATGACCTCAGGCACGGTGCTCATGCCCACGGCGTCGCCACCGATTACACGGAAGTACTCGTACTCTGCGGGAGTCTCGAACGTCGGGCCGGGCGTACCCACGTATACGCCGTGCATCAGGCGCATGCTCTTTTCGGCTGCGATGATGTCGGCCAGCTCAACCAGCTTGTGGTCATAGGCCTCTGTCATTGCCGGGAAGCGCGGGCCGAGCTCCTCGTAGTTCTTGCCGCGCAGGGGATTCTCGGGGAAAAGGTTGATATGGTCGGTGATTACCATCACGTCGCCCACGCGGAATTCCTTGTTCATGCCGCCGGCGGCGTTGCTGACAAAAAGAGTCTCCACACCCAGCGCGCGCATCACGCGTACGGGGAAGGTAACCGTCTTCATGTCGTAGCCTTCGTAGTAGTGGAAGCGGCCCTGCATGGCCATCACGCGCTTGCCGCCGAGATTGCCGAAGATGAAGTTGCCGCTGTGTCCCTGCACGGTGCTGACGGGGAAGTTGGGAATCTCGCTGTAAGGAATCACGATTTTGTCGGTGATATAATCGGCGAGAGAGCCGAGACCGGTGCCGAGGATGATGGCTGTGCGGGGCATGTCGCTTACCTTGCCTGCGATGAAAGCAGCTGTCTCTTTGATTTTGTCGAGCATAGAATTAAGAGTTATGAGGGTTCGTGTATGATTGTCTTATAACGTCCGCGACGGCGCCGTGGTTTGGCTCCGTCAGTCGGAATTGTTCTTCTTTAACTTTAGCGTCTGGCGCAGCACGTCGCCGAAGTCGCCGCTGCCGGTAGGTCCGGCTGCCGTGAACTCCACCTTGATGGGCAGATAGAACGTGACGGCCTTGAGCTCGTGCGGGAAATACGGGTTGCAGCTGAGGCGCACCGCGTCTTTCTCGGTCGTTACTATGATGCGGTTCTCGCCTTTCATCTCGCCGTAGCGGCGTTTCAGCAGTTCTATATCCTTCCGGGTATAGTCGTGATGGTCGGGGAACACGTTCACCTTCACTCTGAAACAGTAGCCCTTCAGATAGCGCACGAACGGACGCGGGTTGCCTATGCCGGCCACGGCAAGAACGCTGTCGTTCTGTCCGAGCCAGTCGAGATAAGGAATACGGCGCACGGCATCGGGAAACACCGGGCGCAGAGGCTGGTAGGAATATCGGGAGTAGAACAGGCTCTGATACGGGAAAAGGTTCAGGTTCTTGCTGAAGATACGATAATCCATCGGCGTGAGCTTTTCCGGACATTTGCTGACGATGACCAGGTCGGCTCGGTTCAGTCCCCGGGCGCTCTCGCGCAGCCGTCCGTAAGGCAGAAGGCTGTCGGCAAAAAGCGGCCTGTTGTACTCGGTCACCACTACGGCCACCGTAGGTTTCACATAGCGGTGCTGGAACGCGTCGTCAAGCACGAGCATGTTGATGCCCGGGTCGATGCTGAGCAACTCCTGGATGCCCTGCACGCGGTTCTCGCACACAGCCACCGTGACATCGCCGCCGAACTTATGATACACCTGATAGGCCTCGTCACCGATGTCGCGCGGAGCCGATTTGGAAGTGGCAAGCACGAAGCCTTTGGTGCGCCGTTTGTAGCCTCGGCTTAGGAAAGCCACATGATACGTGTTGCGCAGCGATTCGATTATGTATTCGGCATGAGGCGTTTTGCCCGTACCGCCCGCGGCGATATTTCCAACCACTATCACCGGCACATCGAACTTGTGCTGACGCAGTATCTTCCAGTCGAACATCTTGTTGCGCACGTATGTCCCCATGCCATACAGTTTGGAGCATGGCAGAAGCACAGCGTGGCGGATGAACGATTTGAAAGTCAAAATGCCGGAAATAATTAATCTTCTGATATATTATTTTATCACAGTCAGGGGCATGCGCGCCTGCATGGGGTTCTGCCCCATCAGCCGTTCGGCCACACGCATTGCGCGGCGTTCCATGGGGCTGAGTCCGGCGGCCGCACGGGCTGCGTCCACGGCCTTGCTCTGGCGCAGGATAGTGGCCCACATGTCCTCGTCGCTCTTCGGATACATCACCACGCAGTCCTCGTCAAGGTCGGACGCCGCCGTGATCTGCTTCACGGCCTCGTCAAGGTCGGCAATCTCGTCCACAAGACCCAGACGCAAGGCGCTGGTACCAACCCATACGCGGCCTTCGGCTATGCGCAGCACGCTGTCCACGGGGAGGTCGCGGCCCTCGGCCACACGCCCGGTGAAGAGTTTGTACGTATCGTTGACACCCTGCTGCATGGCTGCATGCTGTTCGGGAGTGAGAGGACGCATGATGGTGGGGAACGCAGCGTTGGGGTTGCTCTCCACGAAGCTGAAATGTACGCCGAGCTTGTCGCCGAAGAGGGTCGACGCCTCGGGTATCATGCCGAACACACCGATAGAACCTGTGAGCGTGGTGGCGTCGGCAAATATCCGCTGTGCGCCGCAGGAGATGTAGTAGCCACCGCTGGCGGCATAGTCGCCCATCGACACATAGAAGGGCTTGTCCTTGCTCTTGAAGTATTCCAGGGCCTCCCATATCTGTTCGGAAGCGAAAGCGCTGCCGCCGCCGCTGTTCACGCGCAGCAGAAGTCCTTTCACCTTGTCGTCGTCGGCCAGCTCCACAATGTCTTTTACGACAGTCTCGCCCACGATGCCCTCGCTGCCGCTGTCCACTATGTCGCCCACGGCATAATACACGGCCACATGGTCTTTCTCTGCATCCATTGCCTTGAGCACCCCGCCCTTTTCCTCGATGTAGGCCGAAGGCGAAACCAGACGCAGGTCCTCGTCGTCGTCAAGTTCGGTAAGCTCACGCAGACGCTGCTCCATGACGCGGCGGTATACTGCGGCGTCGGCCAGGCCCTCACTGATGGTGCGGGCGGCGGGCCATATGGCGCACATGCTGTCGGCCCACGTCTGCACTGTGTCGCGCTTTACGGCGCGGCCCTCGGCCACGGTGCCTGATATGTAGTGCCAGATGCTGTCGACATATTCCTGCGACTGCCGGCGCGCAGGCTCACTCATTTCATTCAGGATGAAAGGCTCCACGGCGCTCTTGTAGGTGCCGACCTTGATTATCTGCATGCTCACGCCCACCTTGTCGAGGAGCTCCTTGAAGAACGGCGTTATGCTGGCGGTACCGTGGACATCCACACCGCCGATAGGATTGACGAAAACACTGTCGGCCTGCGAAGCTATCACGTAGGCGCCCTGCGTGTAGCTGTCGGCATAGGCGTACACCCACTTGTCACAGTCGCTGCGGAAGCGGCGCAGGGCGTTCACGATTTCCTCACAGCCAGCCACACCGCCGGAGAACGCTCCGCAGTCAATGAACACACCGTCGATATTCTTGTCGTCGGCTGCCAGACGCAGGGCCTCGCAAAGCTCGTCAAGGGACACCGACTCCTCGTCGTCCCCCTGGATTATTTCCATGAGCGAGGGCATCTGCATGCGCTCGTTCAGCGCGCCGTCAAGCTTCAGATGCAGAATCGAGTGTTTCTTTATCCCCGCATCCGTAGCCAGCGACTTGCCGGCGACAGCACCAACTATGGCAATAAGCACACCTACGGCCAACATGCCGCTGATAAATACGCCGGCCACAGTGCCGAGCATTGATATGAAAAATCGTTTTAACATCTAAAAATGTATTTGGCTACAAATATAAACGTTTTCAACCGTCTTAACAAATTTAACTCAAATATTTTTACGGTCAAAATTCGCTCGTGAAATGAAAGCGTATGGCCGGAAAATCATTCTGCGCCATCTGGAGCACATAATTGGAGTCGGCCATGAACACATCGCGGCCCTCACGGTCTGTAGCCATGAACTGGTGCTTGCGTTTCTTGAAAGCTTCCAGCGCGGCCTGGTCGTCGCTCTCTATCCAGCACGCCTTGTAGAGCGACAGCGGCTCCCAGCGGCACTGCGCGCCGTACTCGTGCAACAGGCGGTACTGGATTACCTCGAATTGCAGCTGACCCACGGTACCGATTATCTTGCGGCCGTTGAACTGGTTCACGAACAGCTGGGCCACACCTTCGTCCATGAGCTGCTGAATGCCTTTTTCCAGCTGCTTGCTTTTCATAGGGTCGGTGTTCTCGATGTATTTGAACATCTCGGGCGAGAAACTGGGCAGACCCTTGAAGTGCAGGTCCTCGCCCTCGGTGAGCGTGTCGCCAATCTTGAAGTTGCCTGTATCGGGAAGACCCACTATGTCGCCGGGGAATGCTTCGTCCACGATGCTCTTTTTCTGGGCCATAAACGCGGTGGGAGCCGAGAATTTCATCACCTTGCCGCTGCGTATCTGCTTGTACGGTGCATTGCGCTCGAAGCGGCCGGAGCATACCTTCACGAAAGCGATGCAGCTGCGGTGGTTGGGGTCCATATTGGCGTGAATCTTGAACACGAAGCCGCTGAATTTCTCCTCCTCGGGATTGATGGTTCGCTCCTCGGCCGTCACGGGGCGGGGCGACGGCGCAATCTTTACGAAGCAGTCGAGCAACTCCTTGACGCCGAATGTATTCAGAGCCGAGCCGAAGAACACGGGAGCGAGGCGTCCCTGCAGATACTGCTCCACCTCAAACTCGGGATATACACCACCGATAAGCTCGAGGTCGTCGCGCAGATGCGTGGCCTCGGCCTCGCCGATGGCTGCGTCCACCCTGGCGTCGTTCACATCGTCAATCTCCACGCGTTCGCTCACCTTCTGCTTGTCGGGCGTGAAGAGGTCGAGCGTATTCTCGTAGATGTTGTAGACGCCCTTGAACTTGGCGCCTATACCTATGGGCCACGACAGCGGACGCACGGCTATCTTCAGCTCGCTCTCGAGCTCGTCCAGAATCTCGAACGGGTCACGGCCCTCACGGTCGAGCTTGTTGACGAATATTATGACGGGGGTATTGCGCATGCGGCACACCTCCATCAGCTTGCGGGTCTGCTGCTCCACGCCTTTCGCCACGTCCACAACGATTATTACGCTGTCCACGGCCGTGAGTGTGCGGTAAGTGTCCTCTGCAAAGTCCTGGTGGCCGGGCGTGTCGAGGATGTTTATCTTGTAGTCGCCGTAGTTGAATCCCATCACGGACGTGGCTACCGATATGCCGCGCTGCTTCTCGATTTCCATCCAGTCGCTGGTGGCGGTTTTCTTTATCTTGTTGCTTTTTACGGCACCCGCTATATGGATGGCGCCGCCGAAGAGCAGCAGTTTTTCAGTAAGAGTTGTCTTGCCGGCGTCCGGGTGCGAGATAATGGCGAAAGTGCGCCGGCGTTCGATTTCCTGGCTGAGGGTTGACATAATTATTGATTGCTATTCATACGTTCCAGGCAGCGCAGAAGAGCGTCGTGCCAGTGAGGTATGCTGATGCCGAATGTGGCTTTTATTTTAGATTTGTCGAGTACGGAGTAGAATGGCCGCGCGGCTTGGGTGGGATAGTCGGAGCTTGCGATTGGCTCCACGCGGCAGTCGCTACCCGACGCGTGCATTATCGCATCGGCGAAGTCATACCAGGAGCACACACCCTCGTTGCTGAAGTTGTAGATGCCCCCTATCCACTGCGGCGAGAGCACGATGGTGGCTATCGCTTCGGCAAGGTCGGCAGCATAGGTAGGCGTGCCTATCTGGTCGCTCACCACCCTCACCTCTTTCTGCGAGGCACCGAGGCGCAGCATCGTCAGGAGGAAATTGCGACCGTAAGGCGAATACAGCCAGCCGGTGCGCACCACTATGCTCTCGGGCGCGAGGCCGAGCAGCGCCGTCTCGCCCTTGCGCTTTGTGGTTCCGTAATGCGACATGGGATTCACCTTGTCGCTCTCGGTGTAAGGACGGAAGGATGTACCGTCGAACACGTAGTCGGTGCTCACGTGCAGGATGCGCAGGCCGAGTTCGTCGGCGTAGCGGGCTATGTTGGCTACGGCGTCGATATTGGCCGACGCGCATTCCATCTTGTCTTCCTCGGCACGTTCCACATCCGTGTATGCCGCACAGTTTATCAGGCGCGAGAAGTCGCCCTCGCGCAGGTAGCGCTCCACAGCCGCCGCGTCGCAGAGGTCAAGCTCCTCATGGCCCACATAGGTCGTGCAGCCGGGACAACGGCGTTCAAGCACATTGTGAAGCTCACGTCCGAGCTGACCGTTGGCGCCGCAAACAAGTATTTTCATATATCTTATTTAATTGGACTACAAAATTACGAAAAATTGCCGCACCCTGCAACATCCCATCCCCACAACTCAAAAAAGTAATGACGCGCTCACAACCGCCACAAGGCCAACCGCCGCCGCCAAATCCGGCTTTCCGACAACACTAACGCATTGAATACAAACAAATTGCAGGGATGTGCCATGGCACATCTCCACATTGATTATCAACGTTTTACGACAAAATATTCAAAAAAACTTCTGTCCCTTATGACCTTATGTCTATATGTATCTCGCCCTCAAAAAACATCTTACCTTAAACCTTAAACCCTAAACCTTAAACTGCGGGCACCGCCCGCCCCCCCCTCTTACCTATCAACTCTAAACTATAAACTAAAAAAGGAAGCCATGTCCTTTCGGGACACAGCCTCCTCTGTATTGATTCAGACGACTGACCGATCAGGCCTTGCCTGCGCTTCCGAGCACGTCCTCGATCTTGTGCTTGTAGAGCTTCTCCATGTTGTCACGAGCCGGACCCAGATACTTGCGGGGGTCGAACTCGGCGGGCTTCTCAACGAAGACCTTGCGGATGGCGGCGGTCATGGCCAGACGGCTGTCGCTGTCGATGTTGATCTTGCACACAGCGCTCTTGGCAGCCTTGCGGAGCTGCTCCTCGGGGATACCGATGGCGTCGGGCAGCTTGCCGCCGTATTTGTTGATGGTGTCAACCTCTTCCTGAGGAACGGACGACGAACCGTGGAGCACGATGGGGAAACCGGGAAGCTTCTCCATCACGGCATCCAGAACGTCGAATGCCAGGGGCGGCGGAACGAGCTTGCCCTCGGCGTTGCGGGTGCACTGCTCGGGAGTGAACTTGTAGGCGCCGTGCGAGGTACCGATGGAGATAGCCAGAGAGTCGCAGCCGGTGCGGGTGGCGAAGTCGATTACCTCCTCGGGGTCGGTGTAGGTGTGATGGTCGGCGCTAACTTCGTCTTCCACGCCGGCGAGCACGCCGAGCTCACCCTCGACGGTTACGTCGAACTGGTGGGCATAGTCAACAACCTGCTTCGTCAGCGCTACGTTCTCCTCGTAGGGCAGGTGCGAGCCGTCGATCATGACGCTGGAGAAACCGTTGTCGATGCAGCTCTTGCACAGCTCGAAGCTGTCGCCGTGGTCGAGATGGAGAACGATCTGGGGATGCTCCCAGCCGAGCTCCTTGGCATATGCCACAGCACCCTGGGCCATGTAGCGGAGCAGAGTGGCGTTGGCGTAGTTGCGAGCGCCTTTCGACACCTGAAGAATCACAGGCGACTTCTCCTCGGCAGCGGCCTTGATGATGGCCTGAAGCTGCTCCATGTTGTTGAAGTTGAAGGCGGGTACGGCATAGCCGCCTTTGATTGCCTTGGCAAACATCTCGCGGGTGTTTACAAGGCCTAATTCTTTGTAACTTACCATTTTGGCTGAATATTATGTTTTTGCGTAGTTTTCGCGCTGCAAATGTACGAAAAATTTCAGAAATCGCATAAATTTTAAAGGCTGTTATTCCCAGTCATCGGTGCGGAAGGGAACTGCGGGCTGCTCGTTGCCGCCGCACAGGGTGCCGGGCTGGAAGTCGCGGAAGCAATAACGCACGGCCATGGGTTCCTCTACCTCGGGCGCGGTCAGCACTACCTCATTGGTCTGCCAGTGCAGCCACGCGTCGGCCTTGTGGAACTTGCGGTCGGGTCCGGCAATCTCGAATCCCTCTATCATGTAGTTGCGGCCTATGCCCATGGGCAGGTTCTCGAAGGCCACCCACGCCTCGCGTCCTTTCGGCGTCCAGCCTTTATACACGGGGCCGCCGTCCACTACGCTCTTGTGGCCGTAAGTGCGGTTGAGGGCCATCCAGCTCAGGCGCTGACCCACGGTCGATTTACGGCGCGGATGTATGTTGTGGCGCTCAAAGGGCTCCACAAGGTCGTTGGTCGACACCATTCCGCTGTGCGGTATCAGCTTCTGGGCCTTGAACTGCGCCTCGCGCAGGCGGGCGCCGTCAGCCCTGTCGCCGGACTCGTAGTCGTACGGCGCTATCTCGACGTAGTAGAAGGGTATCTCGCCCAGGCCGATGCGCTCGCGCCAGTGTTCCACCATTGTCGCAAGGCGCTCGGCATAGACGTCGTGCTTGCCCACATTGGAGCATCCCTGATACCAGATGATACCTTTGTATGTATAACCCTCCACGGCCGTGAACATGCCGTTGTACATCAGCATGGGACGGTGGTACTCGGTCATGGCCTCGATGTCTTCTTTCTTGAGCGACACGTCGGGATATTTCTCCAGTATCTCACGCGGCAGCCAGCTCTCCACACGGGAGCCGCCGTATGCGCAGTCCACTATGCCCACGGGCACGTTCAGGGCGGCGCTGAGCGACTTGGCGAAGTACCACGCGGTGGCGCTGAATTCCTTCACATCCTCGAAGTTGTCGGTCGTCATCCAGCGGCTTCCGCAGTCTTCTATCGGCTCATATTCCTTGCGCAGAGGCACGATGAACATGCGCACTCCCTCCACGCTTCGCGCGTTGATGGCTTCGTCGAGGCCGTCCTTAACGGCACAGCCGGGGAAACCTTTCAGGGGCATCTGCATGTTGCTCTGTCCCGACGCGAGCCATACTTCGCCGATAAGTACGTTATGAATCGTCAGCGGCTCGCCGTCGCTGATGGTTATCTCATAGGGCGTGAACGAGGCGGCGGGCGTCTTTACTGCCAGCGACCACGAGCCGGTGCGGTCGGTCGAGGTCTGATAGGTCTTGCCGTCCCACGATGTCGTCACGCTGATGCTGCTCCCCGGGTCGGCGTTGCCCCAGAGGCGGGCATCGCTCTGCTGCTGGAGCACCATATTGTCGGATATTAATGAATTCGGCCGTACGGTGGCGGCCGCGCTGCCGCCGGCAGTCAGCACGGCCGCAGCGACACATAAGTTGGTAAATCCGGATTTGAAATTCATTTTTATTATGGTATTATGTGGTTTTCATGCGAATTATCACTGCAAAGATAAGACATCACGCAGATTTTTTAAAATAAATATGTCAAAAGATTGGCCGACCCTCAAAAAATCACTAAATTTGCATAGAACTTAGGATAGGTTCTACATATAGACTAAATCACATTAATTAATATAGCACTATGAATCGCAAATTATGCGTTCTCGCCGCTGCCGGAGCTCTTCTGACGCTCTCTTCATGCGGCAAAAAGCTCGGACAGTTCAGCTCCGACTATTTCACAGTGAACCCCAATCCTCTCGAAGTGGTTGGCGAAAAGGTGCCCGCTACGGTCACCGCACGCGTGCCGGCCAAATTCTTCGTCAAGAATGCCGAGGTTACGGTTACACCCTATCTGGTCTACAACGGCACAGAGACCGCATCGCAGGCCTATAGCTTCCAGGGTGAGAAAGTGCGCGGCAACGCTCCCGTCGTAAGCTACGACCGCGGCGGCACACTCACCATCCCTGTATCCTACAACTTCACTCCCGATATGGCGCAGAGCGTGCTTGAACTCGCTTTCAACGTCCGCCAGGGCAGCAAGCAGTATGTCCTTCCCCGCGTCCGCGTGGCAAACGGCGTCATCACCACCGCAGCCCTCGCCGATGCCGCAGGCGTCACCCCGGCTCTCGCCAGCGATGCATTCCAGCGCATCATCAATGAGAAATACGCCGCCGACATCATGTTCCTTATCAACCAGGCCAACATCCGCGCCGGCGAACTCAAGACCGACGCCATGCTGGAATTGCAGAAGGAACTCCTCAACGCCAACAAGGACACATCCCGCGTAATCGAAGAAATCAACATCTCCTCCTACGCTTCGCCCGACGGCAGCTACGACCTCAACCGCAACCTCGCCGAAAAGCGCGAGGCCAACACCGACGCCTACATGCGCGGCCAGCTCAAGAAGGACAAGATCACGGAATTCGGCGAACTCACCTCGCAGTTCACCGCCGAGGACTGGGAGGGCTTCCAGGAACTCGTATCCAAGAGCAACATCCAGGACAAGGAGCTTATCCTCAGCGTACTCAGCATGTATAAGGACCCCGAGGAGCGCGAACGCGAAATCCGCAACCTCTCCAACGTCTTCGAGCAGCTCGCCGACGTCATCCTGCCTCAGCTTCGCTACTCGCGCATCACGGCCAGCGTGAACGTTATCGGCCGCAGCGACGCAGAGATCAGCCGCCTCGTCGACAGCGACCCCAAGGCACTGAAGGTTGACGAAATCCTCTACGCCGCTACCCTCACCGACGACAACGCACGCCGCAAGGCTATCTACACCAAGGCCACCGAACTCTATCCCGACGACTATCGCACGTGGAACGACCTCGGCCTCACACAGTATGTAGCCGGCGACTACCGCAACGCCGCCGCCAACTTCAAGAAAGCTGCATCCATCGCTCCCGCAAGCGCTGAAGCCCAGATGAACCTCGGCCTTATCGAACTCCTCAACAAGAACTATGCCAAGGCCAACCAGTACTTCGGCTCTGCCGCAGGCGTCAAGGAACTTGACGATGCCCTCGGCGTTTACTACCTGAAGAACGGCGACAACGCCGCCGCTGCCCGCGCATTCGGCGAAACCAAGAGCAACAACGCCGCACTCGCTCAGATTCTCACCAAGAACTACTCCAAGGCCAAGAGCACTCTCGCTGCCATCAACAATCCCGACGCCACAACCTTCTACCTCATGGCTGTGCTCGGCGCTCGCACCAACAACCAGCAGATGGTAACGACCAATCTCCGTCAGGCCGTTCGCATGGACAGCTCGCTCGCAACCAAGGCCGCCAAAGACCTTGAGTTCGCCGACTTCAAACTCCCCTTCTAAAAAAGACTGACACCCCCACCCTCATAGGCCGCGCCCCCAGCGCGGCCTATTTTTATATCGCGGGAACAACCCGCGCCCGCATCTACAGAAGAGCGCGGGACGCGCGAGCCCATGATTAACCACGTGTGAAGCGCAGCGCAACGCGTGGCAGAGAGTCTCCCATAGCAGAGAACCACGGAGTGGTGGACTTGTATCTAATTAAATTTCAATCTGTTATTTTTGTTATCTCTGTATTTTTGTATCGATAACACCCACTTGGCAATTTCCCCCAAACTAAAAATTTTTCTAAAGAAAATGCAAATTTTTTCTCCCTATCCCACAGTGAGTTATCCTCGATTTTAACATTCTTTAGCTATGAAATGAACCGAGGGGTGGTTCATTTCATAGTTCCAAGGGGTATTTCGTGTTGTAACTTTGCGGTGTTATGAAACACTCAAGCACATATCCCTTCCGCCGCTGGTACCGCAGGCCCCTCACCCCGAGCGAATCCGCCGTCATCGGCCTCCTGGAGCGTCGTCGCCGCCGCACAGGCCGCGTCCACGTCGTCCTCACCGTATCAGCCGCCGAGCACGCCGCCATCAGCCGTCTGCTCCTCCACTACGCCCTGTTCCTCAACAACCGTTGCACCCTCTCCTGCACCCTCCTGGTAGCCGCCACAGGCGCAACTCCTCACTCCACACTCCTAACTCCACACTGTACGGCGCACTGCGCCGTGCGCGGAGCAACTTACTCCTCACTCCACACTGCGGGCTTTGCCCGCACCTCACTCCTCAC